>Ga0114946_10003239_pt1 | contig 11053 bp, 10 predicted proteins | sample WalLakDeSediment_FD_88676 | JGI IMG/M metagenome (GOLD analysis project Ga0114946, IMG submission 88676) | Lake sediment microbial communities from Walker lake, Nevada to study Microbial Dark Matter (Phase II) - Walker Lake 11/02/13 Deep Sediment | ecosystem: Environmental > Aquatic >...
CCGCTCAGCGACGTGTACAGCGTCGGCCGGTCCGCCTGGGCGGCGTACACGCGACCCGTGGCCTCGGACGTGGTCAGGCGATCGACACGGTTCAGCACGGCCGGACCGGCCCGCGCCACCCAGCTGCGGCCCGCGTCATCCGAACGGGCGAAGCGCGTCCGGCCTTGCAGCCCGGCGTACACGCGCCGGCCCTCCACGTCATCGCGGGCCACCGCCAGCGCGTGCACCACGGCGCCGGGCTGGTCCGGGTCCACGTAGACCGGGTCCCAGCCATGCCCGTCGTCACGCAGGCGATGCACGGCGCGCTCGGCGGGCAGCAGAAGCATCCAGCGGCCGCTGTGCGGCGGGTTGCCCGTCAGGGCCACCTCGACCACCTGGTCCCCGTACAGCCCGTCCAGAACCCGCTGCCACAGGGGGCCGGGCGCCGATGCAGTCGCGGGCGGGCCACCGGCCGGCAACGCGGCCACGGCCAAAGCCACCAAGGCCGTCGCCGCCCCCACGCCGAGCGCCGTGCGCCAGCGGGCGCCCACAGCGTCGTTCATGGTGGTCCAGACGTTGACGGGCCGGCGCGCGTTACGGTGCGCCACGGACGGATCGGACGTCCGGCCCGCGCCCACCCTGCACCCATAGCCCGACAACGGCACCGTAGGCGACGAAAGCGGGAAGAAGCACCCGCCAGTCAAACACCCGCACCAGCAGCGGATCCAGCGCCGGCGCGATCACATGGTGCGCGAGCGCCCACAGCGGCAGGCCCAGGAGCAGCCCCCACACCAGCGGGCGGTCGTGCGGCAGGCGGTCCAGGAAGCCGCCGAACACCGCCCCCGTCACGGCGCCCGCCACCACCGCCACCGCGAGCCCGCCCAGGGTCGCGTCCACGTAGAACCCGTCCAGCGCGTCCGGTGCCGCCGTCTGGAGCCAGCGAACCAGCCACGCCCCCACGGCGTTGGGTCCGGCCGCGGGCGCCCGACCCATGATCACGGCACCGCCTGCCAGGACGGCCGTCGCCACCGCGCCGCCAAGCGCCCCGCCCATGGCGGCGAAGACCGCGGCGCGCGAGCCGTCCGGCGGGGTGCTCACCGCCACCACCGCGCCGGCCGGCCCGTCCGAGCCGTCGTATCGGGCGGCCACGCCGCCGCCGTTCCTCAGAGGGGCGCCTCGCCCGGGCCCGCCGAGCCGCCGTCAGCATTCGTGCCGGCGTCGTGGGCCGGCTGCCCGCCCGGCGTCAGCCGGCCGCCCATGTCCTCGGCCCAGTGCGCCACACCGCGGCGCGACTCCGACCCGGGGCGCGGCGCGTAGAGCAACCCGATGGCCGCGCCCACCGCGGCGCCCAACATGAGGCCCAGCATCAGAAACCCGCGCACGGGATCGGTGGGCCGGGTGGGGCCCGAAGTGGTGGTATCGCTCATGGCTGCCTCCGGCTCCAAAGTGTACCGCGCCGGCGGCCGGCCGGCCAACGCGTCCGGCTGCCGCAACGCTGCCTGATCGAAGGCGCGCCGGGTCTGTGGACGTCGTGGGCCATGCGGCCGAGCAGCCGGATGCCGGTGATCCCCGCCTCCGCGCGACCGTTGGCGCGGAGCTCCCGCTACGGCCCACCAGGGTCGGACACGCGAAAGGTGCAGGCCCCGCTGCCCTCGCGCCGCCACTGCTCGCGGACCACGCCGGCGCCGATCACCCGGCGCATGATCTCCAGGTCCAGGCAGCACACCTCGCGGTGCTCCACCGAGAGCCGCTCGAACGGGCAGCCCGCGTCGCGCAGCACGAAGTCCTCGCCGTCCCGGGCCCAGCGCATGGCGAAACCGCGCTCCTGAAGCGCCTCGACCGCCGCCCGCACCCGAACCTCCGTGGGCTCGCCGGCAACGGCCTCGGCGTGCGCCCGCGACCCCTCCGCGGCTACGTCGCGCAGCACGCACAGGCCGCCGTCCCCGGGTGCGGCCTTCATGGCCGCCAGCATGTCGGACGCCAGCGCCGCCAGGGCGCGGTCGTCGTCCAGACTGCGCTCTCCGGCGCCGCTCAGGCGGTAGCGGTGGCACGGCCGGCCGCGGCCGGCGGCGCGCGTGTTCAACTCCACCAGGCAGCGCTCGCGCAGCACCGCCATGTGGTGGCGCACCGTGACGGGCGCCAGGCCGGTGACCCGCGCCAACTCGGCCACGGTGCTCTCGCCGTGGGCGTGCAGGTGATCCAGGATGTGCTTGCGCGCTCCGTGCACCGGTCGTCCGCTCCTGCCCGGGCAGCCTCCTGCCTTACCATACCGCGGGTCAATCGTAGGCCGGGCCGGCCGCCCGCGCAAATAAAGTTGATGGTGGTGAGTGAAATTGGCGCGGCCGGCACGCTATGCTAGAATCCGCCCGTACCGGAGGGCGTAGCGCTTTCACACGCGCACGACTGCCCACCGCACCACCAAGGAGACCTCCGGATGATCCGAGAAGATCAGGCGGCCACGGTCGGCGCCCAGTTGGACCAGGAGTACGCGCCCATCACGCTGACGGCGGCCGCCGTCCAGCAGCTGCAGCGCGTCATGGCGGAGAAGGGCCTGGCGGACGCCGGCCTGCGCGTCTTCGTGAGCGGCGGCGGCTGCTCCGGTCTGCAGTACGGGCTGGCGTTCGTAACCGAGCCCGAGGAAACCGATCACGTGTTCTCCAGCACAGGCTTGCGGGTGCATGTGGATCCCGTCAGCATGGAGTACGTGCAGGGCGCCCACATCGACTTCCAGGACAGCCTCATGGGTGGGGGCTTCAAGATAGAGAATCCCAACGCCGTTTCGGGCTGCGGCTGCGGCCAGTCGTTCCGTCCCGCCGGGGGCCGCGGCGGCGCCGTCGGCGGGACCGGCGGCGGCTGCGGCAGCGGCTGCGGCTAGGCGGGCGCAACCAGGGGGAGATCGTGACCGAGACACCGCAGACCGGCAGCGACGAGCGGTCGGAGAAGACCCGCACCGCCACCGCCGCCATCGAGGAGATGGCGGAGCGCGGCTACGCCTTCGGGTTCGTGACCGACGTGGAGCAGGACATCGTGCCCCCGGGGCTGGACGAGGGCGTGGTGCGCCTCATCTCGGCCAAGAAGGGCGAGCCCGAGTGGCTTCTGGAGTGGCGGCTGAAGGCCTTCCGGCACTGGCTCACCATGGAGGAGCCCACCTGGGCCAACGTCACCTACGCGCCCATCGACTACCAATCGCACGCGTACTACGCCGCGCCCAAGGGCGCCGAGGACGGGCCCAAGAGCCTGGACGAGGTGGACCCGGAACTGCGCGCCATGTACGATCGGCTGGGCATCCCGCTCCAGGAACAGGAGTTGCTGGCCGGTGTGGCGGTGGACGCCGTCTTTGACAGCGTCTCGGTGGCCACCACGTACAAGGAGCGGCTGGCGGAGTTGGGCATTGTGTTCAGCTCGTTCTCCGACGCGGTGCGGGAGCACCCGGAGCTGGTGCGGCGTTACCTGGGCTCCGTGGTCCCGTACACGGACAACTTCTTCGCCGCGCTCAACTCGGCGGTCTTCAGTGACGGCTCGTTCGTGTTCATCCCCAAGGGCGTCCGTTGCCCCATGGATCTGTCCACCTACTTCCGCATCAACGCTCGCTTCACCGGCCAGTTCGAGCGCACGCTGATCGTGGCGGAAGAGGGCAGCTACGTGAGCTATCTCGAGGGCTGCACCGCCCCCATGCGCGACGAGAACCAGCTGCACGCGGCGGTGGTGGAGTTGATCGCGCTGGACGACGCGCAGATCAAGTACGCCACCGTCCAGAACTGGTACCCGGGTGACGCGCAAGGCCGCGGCGGGATCTACAACTTCGTCACCAAGCGCGGCCTGTGCGCCGGCCGGCGCTCCAAGATCTCGTGGACCCAGGTGGAGACGGGCTCGGCCATCACCTGGAAGTACCCCGGCTGCGTGCTCAAGGGCGACGACTCCGTGGGCGAGTTCTACTCGGTGGCCGTCACGCGCGGCTACCAGCAAGCCGATACGGGCACCAAGATGATCCACATCGGCCGCAACACCAAGAGCACCATCATCTCCAAGGGCATCTCGGCCGGACACGGCCAGAACACCTACCGCGGGGCCGTGCGCATCTTGCGGGGCGCGGACAACGCACGCAACTTCTCGCAGTGTGATTCCATGCTCATCGGTGACCAGTGCGGCGCGCACACGTTCCCGTACATCGACGTGCATAACCCGACGGCGCAGATGGAACACGAGGCCACCACCTCCAAGGTGGGCGAGGACCAGGTCTTCTACTGCAACCAGCGGGGGCTGGACGACGAGGAAGCGCTGAACCTCATCGTGCACGGCTTCTGCAAAGAGGTGTTCCGCGAGCTGCCCATGGAGTTCGCGGTAGAGGCGCAGAAGCTGCTGGAGATCAGCCTCGAGGGCAGCGTAGGTTAGCCGCGGCGGGCCACAAGCGCCGCCATTCGCCGTTTGGGAGAGTCAGCATGCTCGACATCCGCAACCTTCACGTATCCATAGAGGGCAGTGAGATCCTGCGCGGCATCGACCTGCGCCTGGATCCAGGTCAGGTGCATGCCATCATGGGCCCCAACGGCTCCGGCAAGAGCACGCTGGCCCAGGTGCTGGCCGGGCGCGAGGGCTACGACGTCACGGACGGCCAGGTGCTGTTCCAGGGCGAGGACCTGCTGGCCATGGCCCCCGAGGTGCGCGCGCGCAAGGGGCTCTTCCTTGCCTTTCAGTACCCGGTGGAGATCCCCGGGGTCAGCAACACCTACTTCCTCAAAGCCGCGCTCAACGCCATCCGCAAGCACCGCGGCCAGCCCGAGCTGGACGCCATGGACTTCCTGACGCTGGTGCGGCAGAAGACCCGGCTGGTCCAACTCGACGAGGAGTTGCTGAAGCGCCCGGTGAACGAGGGCTTCTCGGGTGGCGAGAAGAAGCGCAACGAGATCTTCCAGCTGGCGGTGCTGGAGCCCAAGCTGGCCGTCCTGGACGAGACGGACTCCGGCCTGGACATCGACGCCTTGCGGACGGTGGCCGATGGCGTCAACCAGCTGCGGGCGCCGGATCGCTCCTTCCTGGTCATCACACACTACCAGCGGCTGCTGCAGTACATCGTGCCCGACGTAGTGCACGTGCTGGTGGACGGGCGCATCGCGCGCTCCGGCGGCCGGGAGCTGGCCCTGGAGTTGGAGGAGCGGGGCTACAACTGGGTCGAGCCGCAGAGCGCTCCCAGCGCGGCGCCGGCGAGGGCCTGAGCCCATGGCCACCGCAGACGGCAACTCGGCGCGGCCGGCGCTGGCGCGCGCGTTCCTGGCCGACCTCGAGTCGGTTGGGTGCGAAGGCACCCCGGGCGAGCCTGCCGCGCTGGCGGCGCTGCGCCGGACGGCACTCGACCATTTCGCCGCCCGCGGCCTGCCTGCGCCCACGGAAGAAGCGTGGCGCTTCACGAGCGTGGCGCCGATCACGGCGCACGCGTACGCTCGACCCCAGCCGGGCGCGGCGACCGTCGGGCCCGAGCGCCTGGCGCGGTGGACGGTGCCGGGCGCGCACGTGCTGGTGCTGATCGACGGCCGGCCGGCTCCGGAGCTCTCAACGCTGGGCGGCATGCCCGACGGCGTGCGGATCATGGGCCTGGCGGAGGCGTGGTCGCGCCACCCTGGGGCGGTGATGGCGTACCTGGGCCGTCATGCGGCCACGGAGCACAACGCCTTCGCCGCCCTGAACACGGCCTTCCTGACCGACGGCGCCTTCGTGCTCATCCCGCGCGGGGTGGCACTGGACGCGCCGGTGCAGGTGCTGGCGCTGGCGACGGGTGGCGGCGACGGCGCCGCGGCGGGGCCGGCCCTGCCCGTGGCCTATCCGCGGACGCTGGTGGTCCTGGAGGAGGGCGCGCAGGCCACCGTGGTGGAGACCTTCGCCCCCGCCGACGGCGGCGCCTACTTGACCTGCGCGGTGACGGAAGTGATCGCGGAGAACAACGCGACGCTGGACCACTACCGGCTGCAGCAGGAAGCGCCGGCAGCGTTCCACATGGCCACGTTCCAGCTGTGGCAGGGCCGTGACAGCAGCGTCCGCTCGCACAACATCGCGCTGGGCGCGGCGCTGGCCCGCAGCGAGGTCAACGCCCTGCTGGGCGGCGAGGGCGTGTCGTGTACGTTGAACGGCCTGTATCTGGCCGGTGGCCGCCAGCACGTAGACACCCAGATGCGGGTCGAGCACGCCATGCCGCACGGCACCAGCCACGAGCTGTACAAGGGCATTCTCGACGGCCGGGCGCGCGCGGTGTTCAACGGCCGGATCTTCGTGCACAAGGCGGCCCAGCGGACGGACGCCAAGCAATCCAACCGCAACCTGCTGCTGTCCCGCGAGGCGCTCGTCAACTCCAACCCGCAGCTGGAGATCTTCGCCGACGACGTCAGGTGCACCCACGGCTCCACGGTGGGGCAGCTGGACGCCGAGGCGGTCTTCTACCTGCGCTCGCGCGGCATTGCCGAGGACGCCGCTCGCAGCCTGCTGGTCTACGCCTTCGCCGGCGACCTGCTGGCCGGAATCAGGGTGGCCCCGGTCCGCGAGGCGCTGGAGGAGGCGCTGATCGAGCGCCTGCCGCGCGGCGAGGTCGTGCGCCAGCTCGCGTAGCGCATCGCGGGACGGCAAACCAGGCTCCAGGAGCAAGCCATGGCCGAGATGGACGACCTGTACCAGGAGGTCATCCTCGATCACAACCGCCAGCCGCGCAACTTCGGCCCGTTGGGGGACGCCAACCGCTCGGCCGAGGGGCACAACCCCCTGTGCGGCGACACCATCGTGCTCTACCTTCGGGTGGAGGACGACGTGGTGACCGACGTGAGCTTCGAAGGCGGCGGCTGCGCCATCGCCACCGCCTCGGCCTCCCTCATGACCGAGGTCCTGCGGGGCAAGTCGGTGGCGCAGGCGCGCGCGCTGTTCGAGGGCATGATGGACATGCTCACCGGCGACCCGACGCACGCCGCCGAGGTGGCCGAGGATCTGGGCAAGCTGGCGGTGTTCTCGGGCGTGCGCGAGTACCCCATGCGCGTGAAGTGCGCCACGTTGGTCTGGCACACGCTGCAGGCGGCGCTGGAGGATCTGCGTCAGCCGGTCAGCACCGAGCAGCAGGGTTGACCGCGCACCCGGCAGGCACCGCCCCGGCACCGGTGCGGGTCGAGCCGCCGCTCGACGGCCTCGCCCTGCGCGCCGACTTTCCCATCTTCGAACGCACGATGGCCGGCCGGCCGTTGGTGTACCTGGACAGCGCGGCCACCAGCCAGAAGCCGGCGGCCGTGATCCGGGCCGTCGAGGCGTTCTACCGCACCACCAACGCCAACGTGCATCGCGGTGTCTACGCCCTCTCGGCCGAGGCCACCGACCTCTATGAAAGCGCCCGCACCGTCGTCGCCCGGTTCATAGGCGCGCGCGACCGGCGCGAGGTGGTCTTCACGCGCGGCACCACCGAGGCCGTCAACCTGGTCGCCCAGGCCTGGGGCGGGGCCAACGTGGGCCGCGGTGACGCCGTCCTGACGACGGAGCTGGAGCACCACTCCAACCTGGTGCCGTGGCAGTTGCTGGCCGAGCGCACGGGCGCCGAGGTGCGCTATCTGCGCATCACGGACGACGGCCGGCTGGACCTGTCGGAGCTGGACCGGCTCCTGGATCGGCGGGTGAAGCTGCTCGCGTTCGGGCACGTGTCCAACGCCCTCGGCACGGTGAACCCGGTCCGGCAGTTGGTGGAGGCGGCACGCGCCGTCGGGGCGCGGGTGCTGCTGGACGGCGCGCAGGGGGTGCCGCACCTGCCGGTGGACGTGACGGCCATGGACATAGACTTCCTGGCCTTCAGCGGCCACAAGATGTGCGGCCCCACCGGCATCGGCGCGCTGTGGGCCCGGCGCGAGCTGCTGGAAGCCATGCCGCCCTACCAGGGCGGCGGCGAGATGATCCGCACGGTCAGCCTTGCGGGCAGCACCTGGGCCGAGCCGCCGGCGCGCTTTGAGGCCGGGACGCCCAACATAGCCGGTGCCGTCGGCCTGGGCGAGGCGGCGCGCTACCTGTCCGGCCTGGGCATGGAGCGGGTGGCCGCCCACGGGGCGGTGCTGGTGGCTTACGCGCTGGAGCGCCTGGACGGGGTGCCGGGGGTGCGCGTGCTGGGCCCGCGGCCGGACCGCAGCGGCGCCGTGACGTTCACCATGGACGGCGTCCACCCGCACGACCTGGCCTCCATCCTGGATCGGCGCGGCGTGGCCATCCGGGCCGGGCACCACTGCGCCATGCCGGTGCACGCGCGGCTGGGCCTCACGGCCACGGCTCGCGCCAGCTTCTACGTCTACAACGCGCCGTGGGACGTGGACGCGCTGGTGGAGGGCCTGGAGGCCGCGCGCGGGGTGTTCCGGCGCGATTGAGGGCGGCGGGGCCGACGTCAGGCCGGGCCCGTCAGGCTGGGCCCGTCAGGTAGCGTTCCCGCGGAAACGTCGCCCGACCCGCCCGGCAGTCACGGGAGGTGCGGCAAGCCGGCCACGAAGGCAGCCTCACGGCACCACGTTGACCGGCACCTCGCTGTACCAGCGCGTCGTGGACAGGCCGTCGTCCACCTCGGCGACAATGAAGAACCGGCCGCGCAGCGATGACGGCACCTGCCAGTGGTACGTGGGCATGGATCGGCGCACTCCCGTATACGGCAGGTAGAGGCTGTGGCGCCAAGCGCGAGCGGCGTCCGGTGGCCGCGCCGTGTCACCGTATGCGCGGGCGATGGGGGCGAACGTGCCGTTGGACCAGTCGTCGTCCGTGTCGAGGTAGAGGCGCACCTGCGGCACCCGGCCGCCGTCGCGGAGCGACCAGCGCAGCGGATAGGTCGATCCGGACCGCGCCACGGGATCGGCCGTCAACCGGACCCAGTCGACCCAGAAGCGAAACGACCGCGTGCCCTCGAGCGGGTCAAAACGCAGTCCCGCCTTGGTGCCCCGCCATCCCGGTCCCGGGCCCGGGGCGTGATCGTCGAGGTGGGCACCGTGCAGATCCACGGTGTAGGTGTTCCAACCGTCCCAGATGACCACGTCGTCCAGGGTGTTGAGGCCCGCGCTCCGGTACGGCCAGTCGCTGAAGTAGTGAAAGCGGGTCATCAGGCCGTGGGCGTGGTCGAGACGCGCCGGAGAGTGAAGCGCCGGCGCCTCGACCCGCCAGCGCCACGACAGATAGCGGTAGCGGCCGGTGTCGATGGGCCGAGCGGGGTCCACGTTCAGGTAGAAGTACGGGTCCGAGTTGGCGGTCTCGCCGTGGAGCAGGCCGCCTTGGAAGGCCGGGCCGGAGGTCATGCCCTGCCACGCCCAGCTCAAGGTCCCTCCGCCCATCAGGTCGGCGGGCCCGTCCATGTCCCAGGCGTTGCCCAACTCGAGCGTGGCGTAGTCATCACCCGACAACGCGGAGGGCGACGCGAAACGCAGGATGGGAATGGGCTCGACGCGCAGCGCCGCCGGCCCGTAGCGGCTCACGCCGGAGTCGCCGCCGCTCGTGGGTCGGACCATGGTGAAGTACCGCCCGGGCGGCAGCACGTCGGGCGACCACGAGTGCTCACCGCTGTCTGGCACGGCGGCTCCGGCCACGTGGACGAAGCCGTCGCTGGGGTCACGGTTGTCGTCCACGAGCACGTCCACGGCGCCCAGCCCGGAGCTCTGCCAGGAGACGGTGACGAGGCGCACGTCGTGCTCCGGCAGCAGGCGCGCCCAGTCCAGACGGAGATCCGCGGCACCGTCCGGCAACACCAGCGCCAGGCCTTGCTGCGCGCCGCGCCATTCGACGCGCAACAGGTCGACGTACGTGCGCCAGCCCGGCTGCAGCCAGCCATCGCCCACCAACGTCGCGTGCCCGTCAAGACCCGCGTGGAAGCCCCACCACAGGTAACGCGTGTCCGTGGCCACGTGGGCGCGGAACGCAACCCGCCGGTACACGTCGGCGTCCACGGGCCGAACCGCTCCCGAGTCGGGCTCGTTGAAGGCGCCCCGGCCGAAGCCGGGGTAGAGCAGCCAGATCTTGCCGTGCGGGGCGAGGTCGGCCCGGAAGACGCCGTCCACCACCGCCGGGCGGCGCAGGTTCTCGAACCACCGCACTTGGGCCGGATCCGACATGTCGCGCGGCCGGCCGAGCACCAGCGTGAACCAGTCCGGCCCCTCGGCCACCGTGCGCGGCGAGGTGCTGGGCGAGGCGAGGGAATTGATGCGGTCGCCGCCTTGCCCCAGACAGGGCCCCCCTTCCGCCAGGGACGCTTGGGGCACGGTCCGGACGAGGAGCGCCGCGAGAAGCAGGAGCGCTCCCGCGTGCCGGCCCTTCACGGCGCGCACCGCACTGCCGATGTCACGTCAACGACAGACGACGGCCAGGCCGTGGCAGTCGGCGGGTCACGGAAGGGCCTGTCCATGGGGGCGCAGTCCATGGTACCACCCAGTTCCAGGCGCGTCACACCCGCGCCACCCCTGTGCTGCGCGGGGCAGAACTGCGCTTCGCACGCGGGAAGCCCCCAATGGCGCGCCGACTCGGGCGGCGCCGTGTTGCCGGCTGCGCTCGACGACCGGGACGTCTGGGGGTTAGAATGGACGTCGGCTCGGCGCAGACGGCGGCTGCCTGGCGGTGGCCACGGCGTCCGCAACCTGTCTCGGCATCGCGTTCGCCTGGTGGCGGTACGCCGACCAGACGACGTAGGCACGGACGGACCGCCCATGTCCCACCCAACCCTCGACACAGAGCACCTGATCGTCGGCGCCGGAGTCTCCGGCCTGACGCTTGCCTACTACCTGGCGCGCTCGCTGGAATCATCGACGCGGATCACCATCGTGGATCGCGACGATGACCCGGACTACAACATCAGCTTCTGGTTCGACCGTCCGACGCCGTTCGAGGCCGTCATGCCGCACGCATGGCGCACCATCGCGGTGCGCCACGGCGAGCGGACTACGGTCTGTCCCTTGTCGCGCTACACCCTGCGAGCCTTCTGGCGAGACGACTTCGACGCGCACCTGGCTTCGGAGTTGCGCCGCCATGCGAACGTGCGCTTCGAGGAGGCAGCGGTGGTGGCGCTGACCGAGCGGAATGACCACGTGGACGTCCAGACCACCGC
>Ga0114946_10003241_pt1 | contig 11052 bp, 11 predicted proteins | sample WalLakDeSediment_FD_88676 | JGI IMG/M metagenome (GOLD analysis project Ga0114946, IMG submission 88676) | Lake sediment microbial communities from Walker lake, Nevada to study Microbial Dark Matter (Phase II) - Walker Lake 11/02/13 Deep Sediment | ecosystem: Environmental > Aquatic >...
ACCCTGGCCTGGGATCTCCTGGCTCTCGTCAACGCCCTGGATGCGCCGGGCTCCAGCCGTGCGGGAGGGTTCGAAGAGGCCTGGCTCGTGGGCGGCGAGGACAGCCCCTGGTTGGTATCCTTGATTCTCGACAGCAACCGATGGCGGAGACTCAACCGCGCATACGCCGACACCAGCCTGGAACGGCTGGCCCGCTCCCGAGCCGCCGGGGCCAGGGTGCTGGCCGACCAGGCGGGGCTCTCCCGGGACACAGCCGCCACGGTCGCGGTGCTCCCGGTGGTCATGCTGGACCTGGTGTATACAGCGCTGGCCAGCGCCCCGCTGGGCAGCCCGGTGATTCAGCGGGAAGCCCTGCGACGCCTGCTGCCCCTGGTGGGACAGGCCGCCGGCAACGCCGCAGGACTGCCGCCGGTTCTGCTGGCCGGTCTCACCGGCGTACCCGGCGAGCATGCGGGCGCCAGGCTGGCAGGCCTGGTCAATCTGGCGGTGGAAGGGACCGGTCCCCTGTATCCTGGATCTTCGCCGGCGGAGCCCATTTCCGAAGCGCTCCATGCCTCGTTGAACCAGGCTCGCACCGCGGGCCGGGATGCGGTTTCCGCCGCGACGGCGTCCGGGTAGAATCAGGGCATGCAAGTCCTGGTGGTGGGCGGGTCTCGGTTCATCGGGCGAGCCGTTGTAAACCGGTTGCTCATGGACAGCCATCGGGTCACCCTGCTCAACCGGGGGCGGACACCGGACCCCTTTGGCACCAGGGTCAGCCGGGTTATCGGCGATCGCACGGAGCCGGATTCCCTCCGGCGAGCCCTGGCCCGCAGGGACTTCGATGTGGTCGTGGACCTGGTCGCCTTTCGCGAGGAGGACAGTCGCAGCGCCGCAGAGCTCTTCCGCTCCCACGTGGGACACTTCTTCCACATCTCCACGGCCTCGGTCTACCTGATCCGCGAGCGGGTGTTCTGTCCGTTCCGGGAGGAGGATTTTGAAGGCCGTCTGGCGCCCAGAAGCCGTACCGACCGCTCCTCCTGGCTCTACGCATACCACAAGCGACGATGCGAGCTGGTCCTACGTCAGGCCTGGGAGCAACACCGCTTCCCGTTCACGGCGTTGCGACTGCCCATGGTCGTCGGTGTGGACGACTACACGGAGCGTTCCCATGCCTACCTGGAAAGGCTGCTGGACGGCGGCCCCGTCATTCTCCCCGACGGGGGTCTGAACTCCTGGGGGTTTCTCTGGGCCAACGACGTGGCCGAGGTCATCGTTGCCAACCTCATGAACGGAAACTCCATGGGACAGGCCTACAACCTCGCCCAACGGGAGGTGGTTTCCGTCCGCCAATTCGTGGAAACCGCTGCCGGCGTTCTCGGGGTGCGGCCCCAGCTGGCGTCGCTTTCCAGTGAGTGGCTCCAGCGGCTCAACCTGGGCACCTCCTTCTCGCCGTACTCCCACGATCATGACATCGTGCTCCACACCGAGGCGGCTCGCCGGGATCTCCTTTTCGAACCCACGCCCTTCCCGGTGTGGTGCCGGGAGTTGGCCGAGCACCATCGTTCCTTGCCGCAGGACCGGAAATCCCGGCATTACGCCACCCGGGCGCTCGAACTCCAGTTGATCCATGAGCTTACTGGGAAACCCGGTTCGCCGTTGGGTTCAGCTTCGCGCTAGTCCCGACCTGGAACCGTGGTGTTCCGGGTTTCGGATTGGGAGGAATCCCGAACGTCGCCTTGCGAGGCAACCCGGAGGTATTCCCGGTACAAGATGGCTTCTTCCTCTTGAATCCGATGCCGCAACGCGGCAAAGAACCGCTCGAACACAGCCACCTGCTCCAGGCCTGCAGCCAGCGATTCCGGAGCATCGGACTGCTGCCCGTCAAAGCCGTCGAGGAGATCTCGAGCCAGTCCCGTGATGGCCTCCATCCCCCCGACGAAGGCATCCAGCCTGCGGTCCAATTCGGGGTCATGGGACGAGGCCGCACGCAGCAGGGGGTAGAGTTCGTCGTCCTCCAGGTCGAGGTGGGCAAAGAGAACCGGCCGAAAGTCCACCAAGGCCCTGCGCCCGATCGGGGTGTTCACACCGGCCCCGCGAATCTCCTCGAGGCGCTGGAGGATGGCGCGGTGTTCGTCCTGCAGGATCTTCACCAGCTCTCTTCCATGCCGGTCCATCACGTCACCTCCTCCTCCGTCCTCAGCAGCTCGAGGGCCTTGCGGGCTGCGGCCTGTTGAGCCGCCCGCTTGGAACTGCCCTCCCCCCAGCCCAGGACCCGTCCATCCAACTCGACCTCGAACACAAACACCTGCCGATGTGCCGGGCCGGTGGCCGCCAGCTGACGGTATACCGGCAGCGGAAGGTGGCGCCGCTGGGCCAACTCCTGCAAGGTAGATTTCGGCTCATAGCGGGGAAGTTCTTCCGGACGCAGCCGAGCCATCACCGGCCCCAGCAATCCCGTCGCCACCCGCTTGCATCGCGCCCACCCTCCGTCGATCAACACGGCGCCCAGGAGGGCTTCCAGGGCGTCCTCCAGCAACGCCGGACCGCACTCCAGTCCGGGCTCCCTCTCCAGAACGGACGCCAGATCCAGCTCCTCGCCCAGCCTGGCAAGGGTCTCCTCCCGCACCAGCCAGGCTCGGCCTCGCGTCAGTTCCCCCTCACCCGCGGTTGGCCAGGCCGAAAAGACCATTTCGGCGGCCGCATGGGACAGCGCAGCGTCACCCAGGAACTCGAGCCGTTCGTTGGAGGTCACGCCGCGTTCGTGAGCCGCCGAGGAGTGTCGCATCGCTTCCCTGAGCAGCTCGGGTCGCTTGAACCGATACCCGAGGCGGGCCTCCAACTCAGCGAGTGCCGCCTCGCGTCGATCGTCACTCACCCGTTCCGTCACCCGCCCATGGTAGCGCGGCAGGGGTCACGGCGGATCACCGGGGGCCGGCGGCGACACGGAACGCCGCCAGAGCGCGTTACCATGGCGCCTGACCTGCTGGATCCGGTGAAAGGGCAGGAACGTTCCATCAGCGACCACGACCCCGGCAGAAGTGATCTCCGCGAGGTGGTCAAAGGGCACCGCTTCGATCTGCGCCCCGCCAGCCCGCCGGACCAGCACCATAATTTCGATACCTTCGGCTTCCTCACCCGGATCCCAGCGCAGACGGTTGAGCAGGTCGCGCAGTTCGTTCATCGCCTGCGAGCCTACCCGCAAACACCTGCAGAACGCCAGCCTGCCACCGTTCAGGAGGTGAACGGCAGGGAAGGGCGACCTCTTTCCCCGGGGCTTGACGGGTTGCAGCTGTCCATGGAGACTCTCCTCCATGGACAAGTTCCTCATTCGCGGCGGCCATCGCCTCAAGGGAGTCGTGACCGTTTCCGGCGCCAAGAATGCGGCGCTCCCGTGCCTGGCCGCCACCCTGCTCACCAGCGAACCCGTTCGGCTCCACAACATCCCGCGGGTCCGGGACATCGTGACCATGGAGAGGTTGCTGGCGGAACTCGGGGATTCAAGCAGCCACGCCGAAGGAGAGACCACTGTTGTGGCCGGCGCAGGGGACGCCTTCCACGCGCGGCACGAACTGGTCAAAACCATGAGGGCGTCCTTTCTGGTGCTGGGTCCGCTGCTGGCTCGGCGGCGCCGGGCACGGGTTGCGCTGCCCGGAGGGTGTTCCATCGGCGCGCGACCCGTGGACCTCCATCTGGAGGCCCTTGGCCGCCTTGGGGCGGACATCCGGATCGAACACGGGGACATCGTTGCCGAAGCCCCGCATGGGCTGGTGGGCGCCGAGATCACCTTCCCCAGGATCACGGTCGGTGGTACGGAGAACCTGATCATGGCCGCTGCCCTGGCGCGCGGCAAAACCGTGCTCAAGAACTGCGCACGGGAACCAGAGGTGGAGGATCTGAGCCGGATTCTGACCACCATGGGCGCCGACATCACCGGTGCGGGCACCTCGACAGTCGAAATCCAGGGGGTTCGAGAACTCGACGGAGCGGACCACACCGTTTTGCCCGACCGGATCGAGGCCGGAACCTACATCATCGCCGCACTGCTCGCCGGCAATGGGGTGACCGTCACGAACTGCGTGCCCGAGCATCTGTCGGCGCTGTTTGAGGTGCTGGAGCGGGCCGGTGCGCGCCTGAGTGTTGAAGCCAACTCCGTCATCGTCGCCGGGCAGGACTCCTTCCACGGGACGGATTTCGCCACCGCCGAGTATCCCGGGTTCGCCACCGACCTGCAGGCTCAAACCCTGACCCTGTTGACCCAGGCCCAGGGGTCCAGCCTAATCGCCGAGACCATTTTCGAGAACCGCTTCCAGCATGTTCTCGAACTCAAGCGTCTCGGCGCCAGAATTCACGTCGATGGCCAAACCGCCAGGATCTGGGGCCCTTCGGAACTCCAGAGCGCGACCGTCATGGCCTCGGACCTGCGCGCCTCGGCCGCGCTCGTGCTGGCCGGCCTGATCGCCCGGGGAGAAACGGTTGTGGACCGCATCTACCACCTGGACCGGGGATATGAACTGATGGAGGAAAAACTCCGCTCTCTGGGCGCCCAGATCGACCGGTTCAACCCGGGTCCCTTTCTCTGATCCGCGACGAGCCAAAAAGGGTGTTTCCCGTTCCGGCCGGCAGCCTTGCCGTTTCGGCGCGGTTCGCGTTAGCCTTTGTCCCATGAAGGACTGTATCTTTTGCCGCATTGCCCAAGGCGAAGTCCCGGCGAAGATCCTCAAGGCCGACGAACACGTCGTGGTCTTCGAGGATATTGCGCCCCGAGCACCCACCCACCTGCTGGTCATCCCCACGCGGCACCTGGATTCTCTGGCCGCGTGCCGCGACGTGGACCGCGAACTGCTCGGCCATATGCTGGCAACGGCCGCCGAAGCAGCCCGGGAAGTCGGACTGGAGGAGAAGGGCTACCGCATCGTGCTCAACACGGGAGCCGGAGCCGGTCAGACAGTGTTTCACATCCACCTGCACATCCTGGGAGGGCGACCTCTCGCATGGCCACCGGGTTGATGTTCCGCAGACTCGGACACGGGGCCTGGCAGGTTGCAGCAGCCCTGGCGACAATGCTCCCGTTCGCCGCCTGCCCCGCGAGGCTCCCGGCGGCCGTCGCGTCGTTCCCCTCCGGCCCGGTCCCAGAGGCGGTACGCTCGGAGCGCTGGGAAGACGTGCGGACCTACACAGCCCGCATTCCCTACCCGACGTCACCCGCCCTGGCCCTGGCCGTCGCCCGTGCCGCCCGCGGTACCGGTGACCCGGAACGGGCTCTCGAGGTTTCCCGCAACGCCCTTGCCAACGCCGGCGACCTGTCGGCTTCCCTGCGACTGGAAGCCGCATCTGCGCTGCTCGAGCTGGGGCGGGACCCCTGGCCCATGGTGCAGCCCCTGCTGGCTCGCAGAGCCCCGGCTGCCCATCGCCGGGCGGCCTCGGAGCTTCTTCAGAGCGGCTGGGTGAGCCTGCCGGTTGAGCTGCTGAAGCGACACCGGCAGCGACCGCTTGAACCACAGCTCACGCGTCGCCTCGAGGGCATCCTGGCGGCCAGAACCGGTGATTCGGAGCTGGCGCGAAGGCTGTTGCGCGACAACGACCGGGACGCCGTCGCCACAGACCTGTGCCTCAGTCTCGCCTCGGGTCCCGGGCTTGAAGACGTGGACCCTCTGCACTGCGCGAGCGGGTTGCTGGTGGGCGGTCGCTGGCGGGAAGCCAAGGCCCTGCTGGAGCAGCTGAGCGAACCCGAACAACCGGACCGGCGCTACCAATACCTCTTCCTCAAGGGCCGGGCCGCGTACAGGCTGGGACAGCGCAGCGCGGCGGCATCCCTGTTCGAACAGGCCGTCAAGGCGGCCACGGACGAGGAGGGGCGCTTCGCCGCCGCCGTCCAACGGGCGCGGGTTGCCGAACTTGACAGGAACCGGGCCAAGGCTCTGGACTATTGGAGGATGGCCCGCACGGCCACAGCCGACCGCTGGGAAGGCTGGGACGGGGAAACCCGGTCACTCGTGGCCCTGGACCGGACGCAGGAGGCCTTGGCGGTCCTCGATGCGACCCCGATGCGCCAGCGAAACGAGGTGGCCTCACGATTGGCTGCGGTCCTGCTTGCCAGGGGACAACTGGAAGCAGTCCAGACGGTCATCCACCGCCTCCGGCTGCCTTCCCCGGAGAAGGCGGTGCTCGAACTGGTGCTCCAGTATCGACAGGGGCGCGAAGACCTGTCACCAGCCATCGCAGCCTTGCTGGCCGACCGACGGGCAGGGCGCTGGCGGGAAATGGCAACAGCCCTGCCGCGGACCCTGCTGGCCGCCGAGGCCCCACCCCCGGCCACCCGGGAGCTGGGCCAACTCGCCCACATCGCGGCGAACTTCGGGGTGGAAGCTGCCCGAGACTCGCTGCTCCGAGCACTGGCGGCGGACCCGGAGTGGGCCCGCCTGGTGGCGGGGAGCGTTCTCCAGCCTGACTCCCTCGACCAGGTCATCCGCGACCTGGGTTCCGTAGGCCTGGAGAGCGAGGCAGCACGGCTCTACCCCCACCTGTTCCCGGGCCGAACCCCGGCCGAACAGGCATGGAGCGGTCGGGCCCTGGCGGCTTGGGGGAATGCTCCGGCGGCACTGAGCCAGGGGGAGCGGTTGTGGGCGTCCCTGGGGCCTCTTCCGGCGGTCCTTCTGCCCGAGGCTGTTCTTCGCCTGGTCTTGCCGGAGGAACTGGTGGAATCCATTGCTCAAGCGGCCGCTTCCCACGGGGTTTCCCCGGCTCTCCTGGCGGCGGTCATTCGGCAGGAGTCCCGTTTCGAGACGGCGGCACGTTCCCGGGCCGGCGCGCTTGGTGTCGCTCAGTTCATGCCCGAGACCGCCCGCAGTCTCGGGGCGGATCTTGAGGACCTAATGGACGCCTCCAAGTCCCTTGGGCTGGCAGCCAGGGAGCTTTCCCGGCTTCGCCGCGCCATGGGAGAACCCGCTGTGTTGGCCGCCGGAGGCTACAACGCCGGCGAAACCATGGTCAGGAACTGGTTGCAGGACCTCGGAGACAACCGGGATGAGATTCTCTTCGCGCTGCTGGTGCCGTTCCGGGAGACCTCACATTACATTCTTGCGGTGAGAGAGGGCATGGAACTGGCGCGTCACTTGCGATAGCGGATCACCTCGCCACGCAGTTCCAGGTCCTCGGTCCAACGACGGATCTCCGCTTCCAGCTTCCGTTCCCGTACAAGCTGCTCGAGTCGACGGCGGTAGGGTTCCGGCGAGTCTGCCTCCTGCCCCTGGGCCAGCAGTTGAGGTTTCAGCTCTTCCCGCCAGACTGATTCGACCTCCTCGGGGGTTGGTCGGGCAAAAGGTGCAAACCTGCTCGCCACATAGGCCTCCACGACTGCCGCCCGCCTCACCAGTTGACGCAGATCGGCCTCCCGCAACGATCGAGTTGCCAGTTCCGACCGCAGGACGCTCTCGCCGCCGGTCCGCTCCACCACCCGTTGCCAGGCTGCGTCCAGGTCCACCCGGATACGGCCCGGAATCCCGGCGGCCTCCAGGTTGCGCCAGCGCAGTTCCAGGGCCACGAGAGCTTCGGTCACAGCCTCCTCAAAGGACGCATCGTCCTCGTCCGGTATGCGCGGAATCATCTGGGCCACCAGCGCCAGCTCCAGATCGGAGAGCAGAATGGGCACGCTGTTGACCACGGCAAGGACCCTTTCCACCTCCAATCCGGCGCTGCCACGGGATGATTCCCAGCTTCCGCCGGGCGCAGCGGAACCACCAGCGGCCACTGCCGAAACAGCCAACAAAGCGGCGGGGGCGGGGGGACGGCTGCCGGGCGGACCCTCACCGGCAGCCCCTGACGGGACTGCAACAGCTGCCAGCAGCACCAGTGCCGACGCGACCGGGAAAGGCAACCCATTCACCCCTGCATGGTACACTCCAGCCGTGCTCGGCAGCCACAGCGAACATTCCTCGATCCAGGTGGCGCTGGCCCAGATTGCCACATGCCCTGGGCAGTTCCGCTATAACTTGGAACAACACCTGGCTCGAGCCGACGAAGCCCGGAGGGCGGGGGCTTCTCTGGTCATCTTTCCCGAGCTGTCCCTTTCGGGCTACCTGCTGGCCCACGGGGTAGCCGAGGAGGCCTTTGCTCTCCCCGATCCCCGGCTGACCCAGCTCCTCACGCTGTCCCGGGAGATTTCCATTCTGGTCGGGCTTCCGCTCCGCGAGCCCCGGGGTGGTATTTCCAACGTGGCGCTGCTGCTGGAAGCGGGAGAGGTGGCGGGATTGCACCGTAAGGTGTACCTGCCAACCTACGGGATGTTCGACGAGGGCCGGTTCTTTGTGCCGGGCTCACGCGTCGCACCCCTCGAATGCCGACTTGGGCGCTTCGGCGTTCTGATCTGTGAGGACGCCTGGCACCCGGCTTCCCAGACCATGCTGGCGCTGCAGAAAGTGGATGCTCTCCTGGTGGTGGCCGGCGGCCCGACTGAACTGGGCTGCAGCGAACAGCCGGCGGGAACCCAGCGTTGGCACTGGCTGGTGGGATCAGCGGCCATGACCATGGTCACCCCCACCTATTTCGTCAATCGCTGCGGATGGGAGGAGGGCATTCTTTTCGGTGGCGGATCCTGGGCCGTGGACCCGGTCGGGTTCCCGCTGGCGAAACCGGCGCCGGCTTTGGACCCGGCTCTCCTGATTGTGCCGCTGGACTTCGCAGCCACACGACATGCTCGGTCTCTGCGCCCGATCGCTGCCAGCGAGCGCCTGGACCTGTGGCGGCGCACCGTGGAGCAGTCGGGTGTCTAGGGGCCTTCCCTGCGTGGACGCAGCGCTGCTGCAGGAAGTGCTGGTCCGATTCCTGGCCGAGGAACTGCGCGCCTCAGGGCTTTCCGGGTATGTCATCGGGCTGTCGGGAGGTGTCGACTCGGCGGTCTCGGCGGCTCTGGCGGCCAGGGCGGTGGGAGCCGACAGGTTGTCCTGCCTGGCGCTGCCCGGCCCGACCAGTTCGAACGAGAGCCTTGACCACGCTCGTCTGGTGGCAGAGGCCTTCGCGTTGAACCTCGAGGTCGTCGACCTTTCCGCCGCCGCGCTGGCGATTGCTGAGACTCTGTGCGCCGGGGATCACCAGCTTCGGTTTGGCAACGTCATGGCCCGGCTCCGCATGATCGCGCTGTTCGACCGCGCCCGCCGAGACAATCTGCTGGTCGCCGGCACCAGCAACAAGTCGGAGATTCTCCTGGGCTACTCCACCCTGTTCGGGGACAGCGCAAGTTCGGCCAACCCGCTGGGCGACCTTTGGAAGACCCATATCTTCGAACTCGCCAGACACCTGGGTGTTCCTGAGGCCGTGGTGGCCAAACCCCCCACTGCCGACCTGTGGCCCGGACAGACCGATGCGGGTGAGCTGGGGTACGACTACCTTGTCGCCGACCCGATTCTTTACCGCCACCACGAGTTGGGATGGGAGAGAGACGAGTTGATTGCGGCCGGCTTCTCGGCCGTCCTGGTGGAGGCCGTCCTGGCGGCATACCGACGCAACCGCTTCAAGTGGCGCCCCACAACGGTTGCCCGGGTGTCGGCCAGTGCCATCAACGTCGACCGCATCCTCCCGCGCAACCCCCGTTGACCCGCACGACATGCTTTTCCCGTGAAGACCGTTGAGGAATTCGGGGTTGGGGGAGGTTCATAATGGATTCCGTGCATGGTGGGACCGGGAACCACCTGTGGATCCCCGGCCGGCTGTGGGTGGTAGCCACCCCCATCGGCAACCTGGGGGACATGTCCCCCCGGGCCGTGGAGGTCCTGGGCGGGGTGGCTGCAGTCCTCGCCGAGGATACCCGCAACGTGAGAAAGCTCTTGAACCATTTCGGTGTCTCCACCGGTGCCGTGGCCTTTCATGAGCACAACGAGGAGCGGCTGGTTCCCCGCCTGATCTCCCGTCTCAGCCAGGGTGAAGAGCTGGCGCTGGTCTCCGATGCCGGCACCCCGCTGCTCTCCGACCCAGGTTACCGCCTGGTAAGAGCGTGCCGGCAAGCGGGGATCGAGGTGCTGGTCGTTCCGGGACCGTCGTCGGTGACGGCGGCGATCTCGGTGGCCGGCGTTCCACCGTATCCGTTTTCCTTCCTTGGTTTTCTCCCACCACGTGCGGGCCGACGCCGCCAGGCGCTCCAGACCGTGGCAGGATTTCCCCACACCCTGGTGATCTTCCTCTCACCCCATCGACTGGCGGAAGAGCTGGCCGATTGCCGCGAGCTTCTTGGATCGGATCGCGAGGGGGTGCTCCTGGCGGAGCTGACGAAACTCCACGAGCGCGCCGTATCAGGCACCTTGGACGAACTGGCCGTCTCTGCCCGAAAGTCCCCTGCCCGGGGCGAGTACACCCTGGTGGTGGCTCCTCCCCGGGAGGCCGGTCCGATCCAGATGCCGACGGCTCAGGAAGCCCGTGAGATGCTCGAAGCGGTCCTTGCGACTGGAGAGGAGCTGGGGTCGGCCCGGCGAACGGCAGCCCGGCGACTGGGGATCACCCGCCGGCAGCTCTACGCGCTTCTGGCCGGGCAGAACGGTGGGTGAGGCCGATGAGGGCCGGCGTCAGGGCAGCCATGGCAGCTGCGGGACTGCTCTCCCGCTCAGGAACCAACCGACCCAGGCGGTCAAGAGCCTGCAGCAACTCGTGATCGTCATAGGCGACTGCAACCTTGAAAACGCGATGGGCCACCCATGCGCTTTTGATGCCGGCCACAGGCGAAGCTTCGACGTCGGCAGCCGCCTGCTGCAGCTGGGGGAAGAGACCATTCTTGAAGCGCTGGCCATACCAGGACGAACGGCTGCAGCGGACCGGATCCAGATCGCCGGCGAGGCCAGCCTCACGAGCGTGCCGTCGCATGGCCAGTGCCTGACGCAGCAACCTGGCCAGGCTCCCTCCCACCACGGGTCCTATGCGATCCCTCTCTACCAGCCGGTCCCCCAACCACCTCAGGCTCGCTCCGGCGGCCAGGGAAGCGACGAAACGCGCCGCTGTCTTCTGGTTGCGCTGGATCAATGCATCCTCTAGGTCGCCCAAAGTCACTTCGCCGGGGCCCGCCTGGACCCGCACGGCCTCGGGCGTCAG
>Ga0114946_10003242_pt1 | contig 11049 bp, 9 predicted proteins | sample WalLakDeSediment_FD_88676 | JGI IMG/M metagenome (GOLD analysis project Ga0114946, IMG submission 88676) | Lake sediment microbial communities from Walker lake, Nevada to study Microbial Dark Matter (Phase II) - Walker Lake 11/02/13 Deep Sediment | ecosystem: Environmental > Aquatic > Freshwater...
AAAGGGGCAGTACCTGGAAGCCCGGGAGGTGGCGGGCAAAGGTCTGCATGGCTTCGGCCACCTGCAGGGCCAGTTCGCGGGTCGGGGCGAGCACCAGGAGCTGGGGAAATTTTTTGCTGACATTGAGACGGCTGAGCAGAGGCAGGGCAAAGGCGGCGGTTTTGCCGGTGCCGGTCTGGGCCTGGCCCAGCAGATCGCGCCCGGCCAGCAGGGGCGGGATGCTCTCGAGCTGGATTGGAGTCGGGGTTTCAAAGCCGATTTCGTCAACCACTTGCTGGATGGCCGGGGCCAGCGGCAACTGGTCGAAACGGGGGGTGTCGGTGCTAGTCATGGTAACCTTGGGTAAAAGAGGAGAGGGAAATTCAACGGCTGGGAGAACTTATTATATACCCTATTTAGCGGGGGATGAGAAGGGATAACGCCATCACCTGCTGCGGGGCCCGGCCCGGGAGCCTGGTGATGACCCCGGCCGTGCGCAGATCCGGCCACCGGCCGGGGCCGGCGGCTTTAAGAACCGGCGCTGCCCATCCCGCGGCGGTTGGGCCGGCCCCCATGCTGGCCGCCGTTGGCGCGACCTTTGCCGTTGTCCTCGGTGGCCTTTTTGCGGTAGCTCAGGGCGGCATAGCCCAACTGCTTTTCAACCTCGGCGCTGAATTCCCGGCAGGGGCGTACGGTCAGATCCTCCGAGGCGGTGATTTCCACCTCGCCCCGGTCAGGAAACAGGAGGTTGAGGGCCACCCGGCAGGGGCCGTGGAAGCGTTGGATCGCGTGCTTGACCGCTTCGATCCGGGACCGGTCCAGGCGGTCGGCCCGCAGGCGGATCACCACCCGGTCGGTGTATTTGACCTGGGCTTCGGCCAGGCTGTCCACCGTTTCGGCGATCATTTTGACCCCGCTTTCCTCTTTCTGCACCTTGCCCTGGATCACGATGGGCTCGTCGCCGCTAAGCAGGTGGGAACAGGTGGCGAAGGCCTCGGGGAAAATCACCACCTCGGTGGAGTCGACGGTATCCTCCAGGGTGAGGAAGGCCATCGCCGCCCCTCTCTTGCTCCGGTGGTGCTTGAATTGGCGGATCAGGCCGCCGACCCGGGCCGGCTGGTTTTCCGGCCACTCCTTGAGTCCGTGGAGATCGGTGTCCACCAGGGCCGCCAGTTCGCGTCGATGTTTATCCAGGGGATGCCCGGTTAGATAAAAACCCACGGTTTCCTTTTCCAGGGCCAGTTTTTCCTTTTCGGGCCATTCGGGCAGCTCCGGCAACTCGATGCTCACCGCCCGCACCGCATCCGCCTTGGGCATCGCGGCAAAAAGGGAGATCTGGCCGCTCAAGCGATCGCGCTGGGCCGCCTGGGCCTGGTCGACGGCCTGATCGAGGATGGCGAAAAGCTGGGAGCGCCGGGCTCCCAGGGAGTCGAAGGCCCCGGCCTTGATCAGGCTTTCCACCACCCGCCGGTTGACCTTGCGGCCGTCCACCCGCAGGCAGAAATCCTCCAGCGACTTGTAGGGGCCGTCGGCTTCCCGGACCTCGAGGATCGACTCCAGGGCCGCGCCGCCGACGTTCTTCACCGCCGCCAGGCCGAAGCGGATGCGGTCGTTGATAACCGTGAAATCGCGGAAGGACTCGTTGATATCGGGGGGCAAAACCTCGATTTCATGTTCCTTGCACTCGTTGATATAGCGCACCACCTTGTCGGTGTTGCCCATGTCGCAGGAGAGCAGGGCGGCCATGAACTGGGCCGGATAGTGGGCCTTGAGCCAGGCGGTCTGGTAGGCCACCAGGGCGTAGGCGGCGCTGTGGCTCTTGTTGAAGCCGTAGCCGGCGAACTTGGCCATCAGGTCGAAGATGTACTCGGCCTTCTTGGGGTCGATCCGGTTTTTTTCGCAGCCGGCCAGGAACTTGCCCTTTTCGGCTTCCATCACCGCGGCGATTTTCTTGCCCATCGCCCGGCGCAGGTTGTCGGCATCCCCCAACGAGTAGCCGGCCAGGATGTTGGCGATCTTCATCACCTGCTCCTGGTAGACGATAACCCCGTAAGTTTCCTCGAGGATCGGCTCCAACTGGGGCAGGGGATACTTGGCGACCATCCGGCCGTGCTTGGTGTTGACGAAGTCGTCCACCATCCCTGATTCCAGGGGGCCGGGGCGATAAAGGGCGACCAGGGCGATGAGGTCGGAAAAGACCTCCGGCTTCATTTTCATCAGCAGGCTGCGCATGCCCGAGCTTTCCAGCTGGAAAACCCCCAGAGCGTCCCCCTTGCAGAGCAGGTCGTAGGTTTTGGGGTCATCCATGGGGATGGCGGCGATGTCGATCTTCTGGCCGAGATCAGCCTTGATCAGCTTGAGGGCCCGGTCGATGACGGTCAGGGTTTTCAGGCCGAGGAAGTCGAACTTGATCAGCCCGGTCATCTCGGTGTACTTCATGTCATACTGGGTCAGCACCTCGCCCTTGGGGCCGCGGCAGAGGGGGAGGTATTCAACCATCGGCTTGGGCGAGATCACCACCCCGGCGGCGTGGATCGAGGTGTGGCGATTGAGGCCCTCAAGAGTCCGGGCGGCGGTAAGCAGTTCGGCCACCGCCGGCTCTCGCTTCATCAGGTCCTGGAGCCGCGGCTCCTTTTCGATGGCCTTGTCCAGGGTGATGCCCAACTCTTCCGGGATCAGCTTGGCGATCCGGTCCACGTCGCCATAGCTCATCCCCAGGGCCCGGCCCACGTCCCGGATCACTGCCCGGGCCTTCATCGAGCCGTAGGTGACGATCTGGGCTACGTGCTCGGAACCGCCGTACTTCTGCTGGACATACTCAATCACCTCGCCCCGCCGCTCCTGGCAGAAGTCGACGTCGAAGTCGGGCATCGACTTGCGTTCGATGTTGAGAAAGCGTTCGAAGATCAGGCCGTAGGGGAGGGGGTCGATATCGGTGATCCGCAGCGCGTAGGCCACCAGGCTGCCGGCCCCGCTGCCCCGGCCCGGGCCCACCGGGATATCGCGGTCTTTGGCCCAGTTGATGAAATCGGCCACGATCAGGAAGTAGCCGGGAAAGCCCATCTTGATGATAACGTCGATCTCATGCTCCAGCCGCTGGCGGTAAACCTCTTCCTGCTCGGGGGTCAGCCCGTCGCGCTGGCGGATTTCCCGCAGCCGCTTTTCCAGGCCCCGGCGGGCGGCCCGGCTGAAGACACTGGCCAGGGTTTCGCCTGCCGGCAGGGGAAAATCCGGAAAATGATGGGAGCTTAAATCCAGCTCCAGGTTGCAGCGTTCGGCGATTTTGACCGTTTCCGCCAGGGCCTCGGGACAATGGCTGAAGGCCTTTTTCATCTCTGCCGGCGATTTGAAATAAAGTTCGTCGGTGGAAAAGCGGAAACGGTTGCTGTCGGCCATGGTCTTGCCGGTCTGGATGCAGAGCAGCACCTCGTGGGCCTGGGCCTCTTCCCGGTTGAGATAATGGCAGTCATTGGTGGCGATCAGGGGCAGATTCAATTCGGCGGCCAGCTTTTTCAGACCCTGGTTTACCGTCTGCTGTTCGGGGATCTTATTTTCCTGCATCTCGAGATAGAGCCGGCCGGGAAAAAGCTCATGCAGGCGCAGGGCCGCCTGGCGGGCTCGGGCCAGGTCGCCCCGGACCAGCAGGGAAGGCACCAGGCCGTGGAGGCAGGCGGTCATGGCGATCAGCCCCTCACTGTGGGCGGCCAGCGCTTCCATGTCGATGCGGGGCTTGTAGTGAAAACCCTCGAGCTGGGCGATGCTGGCCAGCTTCATCAGGTTGCGGTAGCCGGTCTGGTCCATGGCCAGCAGCATCAGATGAAAGGCGGCGGCGCCGGCGCTTTTGGCACTTTTGTCGGTCCGGCTTTCCGGGGCGATGTAGAATTCGCAGCCGATGATCGGTTTGATCCCGGCCTTGCGGGCCTTGACGTAGAATTCCAGGGCCCCGAACATCGCCCCGTGGTCGGTGATCGCCACGGCCTCCATGCCGTATTCCCGGCACTTGTCAAGTAGCCGATCCAGCCGGATGGCGCCATCCAAGAGGCTGAACTGGGTATGGACGTGGAGATGGACAAACCCGGCGGGCTCCTCCGGGGCTAGGCTGGTTTCCACTGCTTCCGGCATTACGGTACTCCGTGCACTGATAGTTGGTGAGTTGGTTACGGGAGGCCTGGCGACAGCCGGCGGGCCGGCTTAATCCTCGTTGCCCAGAGGCTTGGCCTCGTCGATGAGCATGATCGGAATTTCATCGCGAATTTCATAAAGCAGCCGGCACTGGTCGCAGATCAGGCCGTCTTGCTTGGCGGTGAGCCGCACCGGGCCCTTGCACTGGGGACAGGCCAGGATGGCCAGCAGTTCTTCGTTGAGCATATGCGGTTCTCCTTAATAGAGCTGCAAGGGGTGGCTTTCCAGGCCCCGGGTCACCCCCGTCTGGAGGGCGGGGCCGGCAAAAATTTGCTTCGGCCCCCTTGACGCCTGGCTTGGTATCGCTTGAGCGGGTTATTCGAACAGGGCGGTGCTGAGGTAGCGCTCGCCGGTGTCGCAGATCACGGTGACAATCCTTTTGCCCCGGTTTTCCGGGCGGGCGGCTACCCGGAGGGCGGCCAGCACATTGGCGCCGGAGGAGATCCCGCAGAGAATGCCTTCCCGGGTCGCGACCTGGCGGGCGGTGGCCAGGGCCTCGTCATTGGTAATGGTGAGGATTTCGTCGATGATGGCGGTGTTCAGCACCGCGGGGACGAAGCCGGCCCCGATTCCCTGGATTTTGTGAGGACCGGGCTGGCCACCGGAAAGCACCGGAGAGTCGGCCGGCTCCACCGCGATGGCCTGAAACTGCGGCCGCCGGTCCTTGATGACTTCCCCGACCCCGGTAATGGTGCCGCCGGTGCCCACCCCGGCCACAAAAATATCAACTTCGCCCCCGGTGGCCTGCCAGATTTCCTCGGCCGTGGTGCGGCGGTGAATTTCCGGATTGGCGGGATTGCCGAACTGGTCGGGCATGAAGCTGTCGGGGGTGACGGCGGTGAGTTCCCGGGCCTTGGCGATGGCCCCTTTCATTCCTTGGGCGCCGGGGGTCAGCACCAATTCGGCCCCGAAATGCTTGAGCAGGGCCCGCCGCTCCAGGCTCATGGTTTCCGGCATGGTCAGAATCAGGCGCAGCCCCTTGGCGGCGCAGAGGAAGGCCAGGGCAATGCCGGTATTGCCGCTGGTGGGCTCGATGATCACCGTCTGGGGACCGACCTTGCCCTCGGCAGCGGCCGCCTCCAGCATGGCCTTGCCGATCCGGTCCTTGACGCTGAAGGCCGGATTGCGCGATTCCAGCTTGACCAGGATCTCCGCCCCGCTGTACCGACCCAGTCGCTGGAGGCGCACCAGGGGAGTGGCGCCCACCAGGGCGCTGAAGTCTTTGATGTCGTTGGTCATGGTTAATTCCTTGCTTTAAGGTGATAAGGCGGTGAAAATCCTGCCGGTCGAGGGGCCTGATCAGCGGCTCGGTGGCCGGGTTGCCCGGCGCGCAACGTATCGGGAAAATAACCCAAATCGACGGAAAGGTAAACGCCGGGGTGAGCGGTGCCGCTTGGTTGGCGGCAACCGCCTGAAAGTCGGTTACTAACAATCATTGACCGGGACAAAGGCTACAATGGTGACCGGTTCGGGCAATAAACCGGCAATTAAGAATAAGCTAGAGAGAACGGCAAGTTGCAGAGCCAGGGGCCGCCCTTACCGTTTTTCCAGAAGAAAAATGCCGTAAGTGGCCCTGAGGTTGGGCAGCAAACGGACCACGTTGCCGTGCTGATCGTGATGGTCGGTGTTGATCGCCGTCTCCCGGCGGATGCGCCAGCCCATCTTCTTGATGAAACGCTGGAAGTCGGCAATGCTGATCACCCTGATATTGGGGGTGTTGTACCATTCGAAGGGCAATTGCTTGGAGACCGGGGCCCGGCCCTGGGCGCAGATCTGCCAGCGGTTTTTCCAGTGGCTGAAATTGGGGAAGCTTACCACCACCTGGCGCCCGATCTGGAGCAGGGTATTGAGCAACTGGGCCGGAGCATAGACCTGCTGCAGGGTCTGACTGAGGATGACATAGTCGAAGGTGTTGTCGGCGTAGTCCTGAACCTCCTCGGTGATGTTGCCCTGGAGGACGGTCAGGCCCTTTTCGATCCCGCGCAGGACCTTGGCCTCCACCATTTCGATCCCGGTGCCGTCCACGCCCTTGCTCTGCTTGAGGTGGTAAAGCAGATCGCCTTCGCCGCAGCCCAGATCCAATACCTTGCTGCCCGGTTTGATCCAGGAGGCGATTACCGTCAGATCAAAACGCATCGGCTGCGCTGGGGTGCCCGGTTGGCCGGCTGTGGGTCGTGAGTCCGAAGTTGCCGCTTTCACCGCATCCTCGCCAAGGCTAGGGGGTTTGCCCGGGTTGTCTATTTTCACGCTGCACTCGCTCGAGGAAGTTGGCGATCAAGCGGCTGAGTCGCTGGTTGGGGATCAAAAAGGCATCGTGACCGCAATCCGCCTTTATTTCACAAAAACTGACATCCAGGCCGTTTTTCTTCAGGGCCCGGACCAGTTCCCGGGACTGGTAGGTGGGGTAGAGCCAGTCCGAGGTGAAGGAAACCACCAGGAAGCTGGCCTGGGCGGCGGCGAAGGCCTCCACCGCCGAGCTAACCCCGCCGCGCCGCTCCAAGTCGAAGTAATCGGCGGCCTTGGTCACGTAAAGAAAGGAGTTGGCGTCGAAACGCTCGACGAACTTGTGGCCCTGATGGCGCAGGTAGCTTTCGACCTGGAAATCGATGTCGAACTGGAAGGAAAAATCCTTCTTTTCCTGGAGGCGGCGCCCGAATTTGCGCCGCAAGGCTTCGTCGGAAAGATAGGTGACGTGGCCGATCATCCGGGCCACCGCCAGGCCGGTATCCGGCTTGGGCCCCTCGTAATAGTGGCCGTGGCGCCAGTTGGGATCGGCCATGATCGCCTGGCGGGCGATCTCGTTGAAGGCGATGGCCAGGGCCGAATGGCGCATGGTGGTGGCCAGGGCGATAACTCCGGCGACCTGGTCGGGATAGCGCAGGCTCCATTCCAGGGCCTGCATCCCGCCGAGCGAGCCGCCGATTACGCCCAGCAAGCGGGTAATGCCCAGGATTTGCAGGAGCCGGTGCTGGACCGCCACCATGTCGCCGACGGTAACCACCGGAAAATCCAGGCCGTAGGGTTTGCCGGTGGCCGGGTTGGGTGAACAGGGCCCGGTGGTGCCGCCGCAACTGCCGAGAATACTGGTACAGATTACAAAGTAGCGGTCGGTGTCGAGCCCCTTGCCCGGCCCCACCATGTTTTCCCACCAGCCCGGTTTGGCATCCCCTTTGCCGTAATAGCCGGCGACATGGCTGTCGCCGGAAAGGGCATGGAGAACCAGCACCGCGTTGTCCCGCTCGGGGGCAAGCTCGCCGTAGGTTTCGTAGGCCACCGTTACCGGGCCGAGCCGGGCCCCGCTTTCCAGAACCAGCAAATCCTCAGATTTGGCGGCGAAGGTATGAAATTTTTTCTCCACAATACCGACGGAGACCCCATCGCTATCGCGGGCGGCATATTCACTCATGGTCGCTCTTGATCAGGTTCAAGATTCATGATTAAAGGAGCAAGTTCCCGGCGGCAAAATCGGGCACCGCACTTAAGGCAGCCCATCCTTGAACCTTTCCTCTTGAGCCTGGCACCTGCTAAAGCAATACCGACATTACTTCGCATTTTTTGCAGACTTCCATTTTTTCTTTCCAATTCTTGCGCGCCTGGCATTCGCAGATGGTACCGTTGATAAACCAGCACATCTTGCCGGCGCGAAATTCCCAGGCCGGGCATTTCTTCTTCCGGGAGGGGGGGCATTTTTTAACGATCCAGCAGGGCCGGGGCGCTTTTTCATGCAGTTCGCGCTGACGGGAAAGGAGGAAATACATCTGGCGCTCAACATGGGGCGGGATCGACCGCCAACCCTGTTCGTAACTGTGGATGGCCTTAATGGACGTCCCCAGCAGTTCGGCGATTTCCTTCTGGGTTTTTTTGAGTTTTTTCCGGGCTTTGAAAAAAATGGCGCTCTCCATGTGTCACCTCTTGCGCTTCGCGTTTGTGAGGTAAGCCGGTAATCCGGCCGATTAGGGGAATATAATCTATTATTATGGGCAAAGCTAGTTCGGCAGTCGGTCAAGCGCTCTTTTTTTCTTTATTATTGAACTATTCCGAGGGCTCCTGTCCAGTGTTGATTTTGTACCACTTTGTCAGCCAGAAAGAAAATATATTCCATTAAGGCGAAGCGCAAGAATGAAGATCAGTTGTGTAATTCCCACCCGAGACCGGGCCGGCATGCTGGCAACGGCCATTGCCAGCGTCCTGGCCCAGGATGTCGCCGGTGTTGAACTGTTGGTGGTGGATGACGGCTCGGTGGATGGTACCGAAGAATTGCTGGTCCGTCGTTTTCCCCAGCTCCGGCGGCTGAGGCTGCCCGGCTTGGGCCCGGGACCGGCCCGCAATGCCGGGGTGGCCGCGGCCGGGGGCGATGTCATCATGTTCCTGGATTCCGATGATCTCTGGACCAGTGATCATGTCGGCCGCTTGTGCCGGGTGTTGCGGCAGGGCTATGCCGTGGCTTACGGCACCACTCTTAACGTCGACCGGTTGGACGGCGGGGAATTTCTCATTCCCGAGCCGGACCAGGTCTGCGAAGGCGACTGTTTCGCGGCTCTGCTGCGCTGGTGCTTTCTGGTGCCCTCGGCCCTGGCGGTCAACCGCCAGGCCTTTGAGCGCGTGGGCGGTTTTGGCGCCCAGGGTCTGGGGGAGGATTGGGGTTTTGCCCTGCAGCTGGCCCAGGATCACGCCTTCGGTTATGCCGGCCCGGGGGAAATCGCCCGGCGCCAATTGCATTCCGGCAGCCTTTGCCGCCTGCAAAGCCGGGCCACCCTGAGTGGCGCCCTGCAGGGCCTGCGGGATATATCCTGGGACGAGGCCCACCGGCCGGCGGCGCGGGCGCGCTTCAACCAGTTGCTGGCCTGGCTGGCCGAGCAGGAAGAGCAGTTCAGCAGTGTCCAGGCCTGGTATCAAGCACTGCGTCGCGACCACATGGCCTAAGCGGCAACCTTGCAGCAGCACCGCATCTTGCGGCGATCGGCCCGGCTTGCATAGCAAACTATGCGGCGCCGGTCCGCTTGCCGCAACCTGCGGCCCTGCTGCAAGGTTGCCGTTGCATCAGCCGATATTAAATAGCAAGGCGGGATTGGAGCAGGCTGACCTGCGATTGGGAGGTCTTGCTTGGGGGTTAGCGGCAGATGGCCCGGATTTCCTGCCAGTTGTTGACGGTGGGGAGGTCGTGGCGGCCCCGGTTCCAGGGTTGGGTGAAGATAAATGCGCCGATGCCATCGCGCTGCAGGTTGATCCCGGTCTGGGCCCGGTCGTCGACGAAGTAGCGCAGGCCCAGTTCCTGGATGGGCCGGGCCTTGTCGTCGTGTTCGCCGGTGGCCACCAGGCGGGCGTTGCGGTAAGTGGTCGGACCCAGTTCCCGGCGCAGCCAGCGGTCGATGGGCTCGGCCAGGGGGCGGGCGGTGATAAAGGTCAGGGGCGCGGCAGCGGCGAATTCGCTCAAAACCCGCCCGGCCCCGGGCATCAGGCGCAGCCGGCAGCCGATGGGATCCGCCAGCAGCCGCTGAAAAATCTCCTCGCTGACCAGCGGATCGATATCCAGGCACTCCTCCACCATGAACTCAGTGATTTCCTCCGGTTCCACCCTGATCCGGTAATCCTCGAAGGCGATCCGGATAAAGGCCTCCATGGTATCGGCAACCACCCCGTCAATATCAAAGCCCAGCAAGCCGGGCTCAATTTTCACCCCGTCGGTCAAGGGAGCCGGCTGGCGCTCGGCCTTAAACTTGTAATCGTTCATGCAGTTGCTCACCATCCTTCTCCAAGCGGCGCCCAAATTCTGGCGCATTTTGCCAACTGGTAATACTAATATTTATTTTACCACTTTTGGTTCTTTCATCAAACGGCTAATAGAGAAGCCCGCCCGGTTATGGGGTGGCAACAGTGGATATTCGGGTCGGCATGGTGCTTTTCTGCGGCAGCTTAGCTTTACTTGATCTCGAGCCGGCGATATTGGATGGCCTCGGCGACATGGGTGCTGGTGAGCTCGGTGCTGCCGGCCAGGTCGGCGATGGTGCGGGCGATTTTAAGGATTCGGTGATAGGCCCGGGCCGAAAGGCCGAAACGACGCACCGCCTCTTCCAGCAACCGCCGGGAGGGCCCGTCCACCTGGCAGCAGCGGTTGAGATCGCCGGGGGTCATCCGGCTGTTATAGAAAGCGGTGCTGCGCCGGGGAAAGCGGCGGTGTTGAACTTCATGGGCCGCGGCCACCCGCCGGCGGATCGCGGCCGAGGACTCGGCCGGGCGCTGGTCGCTCATTTCTTCGAACTTGACCGCCTTGACCTCCAGGTAAAGATCGATCCGGTCCAGCAAGGGGCCGGAAAGCCGGTGACGGTAGCGCTGAATCTGGGCCGGGGTGCAGGTGCATTCGTGGGTTTCATTGCCGGGGTAATGGCCGCAGGGGCAGGGATTCAAGGCTGCCACCAGCATGAAGCCGGCGGGGAAAAGCAGGCTCTGCTGGGCCCGGGCGATGGTGACGTGGCCGTCCTCCAGGGGCTGGCGCAAGCCTTCGAGTACGTTCTTGCGAAACTCCGGCAACTCGTCGAGGAAGAGAATGCCGTGGTGGGCCAGGGAAACCTGGCCCGGTCGGGGCAGGGAGCCGCCGCCGATCAGGCCGGCTTCGGAAACCGTATGGTGGGGAGCGCGGAAGGGCCGGGCCTGGACCAGACCGCTGCCCGGTTGGAGTTCGCCGGCCACGCTGTAGATCTTGGTGGTTTCCAGGGCCTCCTCAAAGGAGAGCTCAGGCAGGATGGTGGGTACTATTCTTACTAAATGCGGGAAACTTCCCTTCATCGCTAATTGCTTGAAATATGTCGGAATTAAACACGACATTCATCTCAATAGTTGACGGGCCTAGGCTAGAATTGATGCGGGGGCCGGTGGCAACGGTAACGCCTT
>Ga0114946_10003243_pt1 | contig 11044 bp, 11 predicted proteins | sample WalLakDeSediment_FD_88676 | JGI IMG/M metagenome (GOLD analysis project Ga0114946, IMG submission 88676) | Lake sediment microbial communities from Walker lake, Nevada to study Microbial Dark Matter (Phase II) - Walker Lake 11/02/13 Deep Sediment | ecosystem: Environmental > Aquatic >...
GGGGAGCCGCCAACGCAGGCCCGGTTCGGTCGTCTCGATCTGTTGCCCGAAACGCAGCACAACACTGCGCTGGTTCGCGTCCACGGTATAGAACCCGCTCGCGAGCCATACGACCAGCACCAGCGCCATGAGCGCGCCGATGCCGCCGCCGAACTGGCGGAAGGTGAAGTCGGGGAGCTTCGGCCCGCCGCCACCGCCACCGCCGCCGCCGTTGGGCCGGCCTCCACCACGTTTCCCGCCGAATATTCCAGATAGGCGCTGATTGAAATCACGCCACACTTCCTCAAGATCCGGCGGACCCTGCTTGTCGCCACGACCCTTGTCGTCGCGCTTGTCGTCGTCATTCCCCTGGTTACCCCAGCGAGGATCGTTCAGTGACATTGGCAAACCTGTAGTTACGTTAGAGCCGCTCAACTTCTTGCCGCGGCAAGAGTTGCCGGAATGGAGGACTCCGCAGCCGCGTCGCGTGCCGCTTCGCCCAGTGCGTCGCGCAGCAGGGGCACGCCCGCGCCCGTTGCAGCACTCAGAAAAACGCCGCTGATCTTACCATACTCATCCCGATTGACCGCCGCTGGAGCGCCGCTCAGATCGATCTTGTTGTACACCATGATCCGGCCAATCCCGCCGGCCCCGATCTCTTCCAGCACTTGGTTGACCGCATCGATCTGGGATTCCCGATCCTCGCTCGCAGAATCGACCACGTGAAGGAGGAGATCGGCATTGGCGGTCTCTTCCAGAGTGGCATGAAACGCCGCGACCAAGGCATGCGGCAGGTCCCGAATGAATCCGACCGTATCGGACAGCACAACGTTCCCCGCTTCGCCGACATATATGCGTCGCGAGGTGGTATCAAGCGTGGCGAACAGCTGGTCGGCGGCATATGCGCCCGACTTGGTCATGGCATTGAAGAGCGTGGACTTTCCCGCATTCGTGTACCCGACCAGCGACACCGACAACACTTCGCGACGATCCCGGCCGCGGCGACGCACGCGGCGCTGTTTCTCGAGTTTTGCGAGTCGCAGCTTGAGTGCCTTGACTCTCTGCCCAAGCAGGCGCCGGTCGGTTTCGAGCTGGGTCTCGCCCGGGCCGCGAAGACCGATACCGCCCTTCTGCCGTTCGAGGTGGGTCCATCCACGTACGAGTCGCGTCGACAAATGCTCGAGCTGCGCCAGCTCGACCTGCAGTTTGCCCTCATGGCTACGCGCACGCAGCGCGAATATGTCGAGTATCAGCGCGGTACGGTCTATCACGCGGCATTGCAGCGCACTCTCGAGGTTGCGCTGCTGGCCGGGCGACAGAGTGTGATTGAAGATGACGAGGTCCGCCTCGTGGGCACGCAGGGCTTCGGCGATCTCCTCGGCCTTGCCACGCCCGACGAACAGCGCCGGATCGGGTCTGGCGCGCCGTCCGCCGACGACGGCCTCCACGCTTGCGCCCGCGCTGACCGTCAGCAGCTTGAGTTCGGCAAGCCTTTCGTCCAGCATCGCCTGATTCAGGTCGAGCTGAACCAGAACCGCCTTCTCGCCGGAAGCCGGGCGCTCGAACATCAGCGCGGGATCCCCACGGTCACGAGATCAGCTCGCGCCCTCGCCGGCGTCCTGCTGCTGGATATTCACCGGCCTCGCCGGCACGACGGTCGAGATCGCATGCTTGTAGACCATCTGGGTCACCGTGTTCTTGAGAAGAACGACGTACTGGTCGAAGGATTCGACCTGGCCCTGAAGCTTGATACCGTTCACGAGGTAAATCGACACCGGGATGTGTTCACGGCGCAGCGTATTCAGAAACGGGTCTTGTAAGAGTTGCCCTTTATTGCTCATGTTCTACCTCTGACTCTTCTGTTTTTATGAATGTATAGGATTTCATGCTGCACCGCCACAGGCGCACACGCAGAAATATCTGGTGTGAAATCTATTCCTTCGCCGCGTAAGGATTGTGCGCAGTTCGGAATTGCACACGCAACGGCGTCCCCTGCAATTTGAACGCTTCCATGAAGGTCCGTTCCAGAAAGCGCACGTACGATGCCGGAACGTGATCGAGCGCGGCACCGTGGATGACGACGATCGGCGGGTTCATCCCTCCTTGATGAGCATAACGCAATTTGGGTCGGAACACCCCATGCCGAGGTGGTGCCTGCTTCGCCACTGCCGCCTGAAGGGTCCGGGTCAGTTTCGGCGTCGACAGATTGGTTGTCGCAGCGGCATAGGCTGCGTCGACAGATTTCAGAATCACGCCGACACCGCTCCCCTTGAGCGCGGACACGTAATGGAAGCGCGCAAACGAAAGGAATCCCAGCTTGCGCGCGATGTCCAGCTTGACGCGCTCGCGGCGATAGTCGTCGATCGCATCCCACTTGTTCACCGCGACCACCAGCGCGCGCCCGGTCTCCAGCACGAACCCCGCGATGTGCGCATCCTGGTCCGAAATGTCCTGCGCCGCGTCCAGCACCAGGACGACCACGTTCGCACTCTCGACGGACTGCAGGGTCTTGATCACGGAAAATTTTTCCACGGCCTCGAACACCTTTCCGCGGCGACGCAGACCAGCCGTGTCGATCAGGATGTAACGCCGCCCGTTGCGTTCGAACGGAATCGAGATCGCGTCACGCGTCGTTCCCGGCAAGTCGAATGCGATCACCCGCTCCTCGCCGAGGAGGGCATTCACGAGTGTCGACTTGCCGACGTTGGGACGTCCCACGATTGCGATTCGGGGCGTTTTCTGGTCGGGTTCTTCCGGCTCGGCATCCTCGCCAAATGGCGTCAGCGCCAGTTCGACCAGTTGCCTGACCCCGTCGCCATGCGCCGCCGACACCGGCAACGGATCTCCCAGGCCAAGTGCGTGGAAGTCGGCGGCCACCAGGCCGCGGTTCATGCCTTCGGTCTTGTTCACCACCAGGTAAACCGGCCGGCCGGTACGTCGCAGCCGGGCGGCGATCTGTTCGTCGTGAGGCGTCAAACCTGCACGTCCGTCGACAAGAAACAGCAGGGCGTCGGCCTCCGCGATCGCCTGCTCGGCCTGCTGAGCCATCTCGTGCATGATGCCCGTCTTGGCGACCGGATCGAATCCGGCCGTATCGACCACGATGTACTCGCGCTCGCCGACTCTGCCGATGCCGTAGTGGCGATCGCGGGTCAGGCCCGGCTGATCCGCTACCAGGGCGTCGCGCGTCCTGGTGAGGCGGTTGAACAGGGTGGACTTTCCGACGTTGGGTCGTCCTACCAGAACGATGGTGGGCTTCACTCGATGAATTCCGGGTCAGTTTGCCTCGTACGCATAGACCCCGCCGTCACGCGACTGGATCACGAAGCGCTGTCCGCCCAGCGACAACGGGTCCGCCGTGATCGCGCTGCTGTCCGCACGGGTGCGTGCGGCAAAGCGCCCGGTTTCGCGATCGATGAGATGAACGTAGCCCTCGACGTCCCCGATAACGACGAAGTCACCGACGACGAGGGGGCGTGAGACGTTCCGCCGCGCCATCGAATCGAGCTTCCACACCTGCGCACCGCTGAACGCATCGAGGCCGTGCAGCGCATCGGACGCATCGGTGATGAACACGAAACGGGTGTCACGATCCATTCCGACGCTGCTGGAAAACTCCCGCGACCACAGCGCGCTGCCGTTGCTCAGGTCGAAACAGCCGGCGCGCCCCTGATAGGCGACCGCACATACCTCGTTGCGCCAGAGTATGGGCGTGCCGGCGATGTCCGTGATGCGCTCCAGCTCGGTAACCCCGCGCGGTGTGGCAACCGTCAGCTCCCACATCGGGCCGCCGTTGTCGACATTGATCGCAACCAGTTTGCCGCCCGGATACCCGACCACTGCAACACGGTCCTGCACGGTCATGCCCGCAGCCTTGCGCAAGGTCAGGACGGGAACGGGCCGCTGATAGGTCCAGCGGCGCTTGCCATCGATTCCGTCGAACCCCATCAGCCTGCCGTCCGAAGCCCGCACCAGCACGACAGCGCCCGCAACCGCGGGCGGTGCAAGCACCTCGGCACCCACGGGTGAGCGCCAGCGTTCCGCCCCAGTGGCCGCGTCGAGCGCGACGACCTCACCCGCAGTGGTGACGACGGCGGCCAATTGTCCGTCGCTGCCCACGCCCGCCGACAGGCGTTGCCCCACACTCGTGCGCCATACGCTTCGGCCGCCCTGGATGCGCGCGACGGAACCGTCGTACCCCGCCGCATAGACATCCTCGCCGACCACGGCGGGCTGGAAGGCGAAGCCACCCGCCCCGCCGACGCGAGCCTGCCATATCGTGCGCAGATCGGCGGTCGCCTGAAATGCCACGAGTTCGGCCGGTTTCGGCGCCGGCGTGGAAAAGGGGTTCAGGGAGTTCAGGGACGAGCAGCCGGAGAGCAGCGCGACGCACATAAGCAGCGAGGACAGGGTTGTTCGTCTCATCGGTCAGGACTCCAGTGATTCCAGCTTCATGCGAACGACCTCACGCAGCAACTCGGCACTGCGCGTACCGCCGGGGGCAAAGGTGTCCAGCGCCGCGAGGTAGGCGGCACGCGCCTCCTCGTTCCGCCCCAGCGCCGCCAGCACGTCGCCGCGCAGGTCATCGAACCGCCCCTTGAGCGAAGGCACAGGCGCTTTCTCCAGCCGGGCGAGCGCCTCGGCCGGTGCGCCATCGTTGAGGAATATGACCGCCAGCCGCAGCCGCGCGATGTCCTTGAGCACCGGATCCGTGCCATTGTTCGCGAGCCACTCGAGGTGCGCGCGTGCATTGCGAAGATCGCCACCGGAGAACTGGACGCTTGCCGACACCAGCGCGGCCATTTCCGCGTAGGCCGTGCGTCCAAACTTGTCGATAATCTGCCCGGCGGCTTCCCGGGCACGGGCGGCATCACCCCGCTCGGCAGCCTGCTGCACCGCATAGTACAGCGCGCCCGCCTCGGCAGCCTGTCGGTCCTGATACCATCGCAGGCCCTGCCAGCCGACGGACGCCAGTGCCGCGATCAGCGCAATCGCGGTGACGTACTTCCCGTACTGTTCCCACCAGGCCTTGATCTGGGAAATCTGTTCCTGCTCTTCCAGGTCATACACTGCCATGTTCGTCTTCGTCCTCTGAAAACAGGCACTCGGCGACCGCGTCGGCGAGTCCGTCAATTGAAATGCGCTGTTGCGCTCCGGGACCGCGCAACGGCTTGAGCCCGACCTCGCCACTGCGCGCTTCGTCATCGCCGATCACGACGGCCATCGTCGCGCCGCTGGCGTCGGCTTTCTTCATCTGGGACTTGAAGCTGCCCCCGCCGCAATGCGTCAACACGGCGAAACCGTAGCCGCGCAGCGCCTCGGCGGCACGAAAGGCAAGCCGTCGCGCCTCGTCGCCCACATTAACGATATACACGTCGGGCACGGCCGGCTCGGCATGCCCACCGGATTCCGTCCACAGGGCCAGCAGGCGTTCCACGCCCATCGCAAAACCGGCTGCAGGCGCGGGCTTGCCCCCGAGCATCTCGACCAGTCCGTCGTAGCGCCCGCCGGCACATACCGTGCCCTGAGCACCCAGACGAGTGGTCACCCATTCGAACACCGTGCGGTTGTAGTAGTCCAGTCCCCGCACGAGACGATGGTTGATGCGGTAAGGGATGCCCGCATCCTTCAATATCACCTGCACCCCCTCGAAGTGGTGCATGGATTCCTCGCCCAGGAAGTCGCCGAGCCTGGGCGCCGCCTCGACCACGTCCTGCAGATCCGGATTCTTGGTGTCGAGAATGCGCAGCGGGTTGGTGTGCAGGCGACGCCGGCCGTCTGCGTCGAGACGTTCTCCATGCCGCTCCAGGTATTCGATCAGCGCTGCGCGGTGAAGCGCGCGCTCCTCCGCTGACCCGAGGGAATTCAGCTCCAGTTTCACGTCCTCCAGTCCCAGGTCGTCCCACAGCCTGGCACACATCAGAATATGCTCCGCGTCGATGTCCGGGCCAGCAAATCCGAGCGCCTCGACACCGATCTGATGGAACTGACGGTAACGGCCCTTCTGCGGTCGTTCGTGCCGAAACATGGGACCCTGGTAATAGAGCCGCTGACCGCCGCCGAACAGCATGTTGTGCTGCACCACTGCGCGCACGCACGACGCGGTGCCTTCGGGGCGCAAGGTGAGGTGTTCGCCGTTGAGCGCATCCTCGAAGGAATACATTTCCTTCTCGACGATGTCGGTCACTTCGCCGATCGCACGCCGGAACAGCGGCGTATGCTCGACGATCGGGGTACGCAGCGGGCGGTAGCCATAGCTTCGCAGCCAGTCGCGAACGATGTCCTCGAAGTGTTCCCAGGTTTCGGCCTCATCGGGCAGGATGTCGTTCATCCCGCGCACGGCCTGCAAGCTTTGACTCATTTTGTGCTATCGGGGCTTTCAGCCCGCTTTCTCGGATATCGGGTTGCCACGTAGTCATCCACGATGGCACGAAATTCCTCGGCGATGCGCTCGCCCCTGAGCGTAACCGTCTTCGCGCCATCGACGAACACCGGCGCGACGGGCGTCTCCCCCGTTCCGGGTAGCGATATGCCGATGTTCGCATGTTTGCTTTCACCCGGGCCATTGACCACGCAGCCCATGACCGCAAGCGTCAGATTCTCGACGCCGTCGTGATGCGCTCGCCAGTGCGGCATCTGCTCTCGTACGTAGGCCTGGATTCCTCCCGCCAGTTCCTGGAAGAAGGTACTGGTCGTCCGTCCACAGCCGGGGCAGGCAGTGACCATCGGCGTAAAGGCGCGCAAGCCCATGGTCTGAAGTATCTCCTGCGCGACGACGACCTCCTCGGTGCGAGCCCCGTCGGGCGGGGGCGTCAGCGAGATCCGGATCGTGTCGCCTATTCCCTCCTGCAACAGCACCGCCAGCGCCGCGGTCGAAGCGACGATTCCCTTCGAGCCCATGCCGGCCTCGGTGAGGCCGAGGTGCAGCGGGTAATCACAGCGCGCGGCCATGGCGCGATACACGGCGATCAGGTCCTGCACGCTTGACACCTTGGCCGACAGGATGATCCTGTCGCCGGGCAGTCCGTATTCTTCGGCTTTCGCCGCCGACTCGAGCGCCGAAACCACCAGCGCCTCGCGCATCACCGCGCCAGCGTCCAGGGGTTCCGCCCGGCGCCCGTTCTCGTCCATGATCCGCGCCAGCACCGACTGATCGAGGCTGCCCCAGTTCACACCGATGCGCACCGGCTTCTCGTAGCGACATGCAATGTCGACGATCGCGGCGAACTGCGGATCGCGACGGGTTCCCGCGCCGACGTTTCCGGGATTGATGCGCAGTTTCGCAAGCGCCTCCGCACAAGCCGGATGCTCGGCGAGCAACTTGTGACCGTTATAGTGAAAATCGCCGACCAGCGGCACGTCCATGCCGAGGGCGAGCAGGCGATCGCGAATATGGGGCACGGCCCTTGCGGCAGCCTCGTTATTGACCGTGATCCGGACCATCTCCGAACCGGCGCGCGCCAACTCGGCGACCTGCATTGCCGTCCCGAGCACGTCGCCGGTGTCGGTGTTCGTCATCGACTGGACCACGATCGGTGCGTCCGATCCGATCCGCACGCGACCAACCGGGACTTGCCGGGTCTGGCGGCGCGGCCACGGACCCATGGTGCCTGACTTGATTGCGGTCACCGGTGACTCCGGCTTACTCGATCGTGACCCGGGCGACACCGCCCGAACGCGTATGCGGTGCAAGATCGAACGGCACGCCGTCGTGCTCCAGCGATACGCTTGCAGCGTTGCCGACCACGATGGAGAAGGGGCGCTTTCCCTGCACCGTGCGGCTCGTGCCAGATGTCCCCGTACCCGTGAAGACAATCACGCCAGCACCGTCGCGAACCTGGATCCACGACTCTCCTTCCATCCGGAAAACGAGTCGCCCCACAGTCGGATCGAGGGTCGGCTCCTCGGCCTGCACCTCGGACACCGCAGGGGGCACCTCGTGCGCAGCACCCACATCCTCGGGGACCGCGGGCGTCAGCGACGCGGAGGGATCTTCGGCCGACGCCTCGGCCACTGCCGACGAGGGCTCGCCATCAGGCGTCAGCGGCTCCACCTCGGCCGGAGCCGGGGGAGACTGTGGCGACACCGGAGCCGCGTCCTGCGGCAGCACCGCCACCGGCGAGGGCATGATCGGCGCCGAACCGACCCTGCCCTCGACTGCCATCGGGGCCGTACCAGGCACCTTGAACCAGTCGAAATACCACCCCGCAAGCAAGGCCAGCGACATCCCGCATACCACGACAAGAGCAGGTTTCAGCACCTTGCGCTCGCCTTTGCTGTTCGGCATGGCGCCGACCGCATTGCCGACGGGTGAAAGCCTGACCGGCTGGACGGGCGCTTCGGAGACGAAGGCGGCCGTTACAGCCTCCGGATCCAGGCCAAGATAGCGCGCATAGTTGCGTAGAAAACCGCGCGCGAATACCGGTCCCGGCAGGAGATCGAAGCGCTCCATCTCCAGGGCTTCGATCTGCCTTGGCGAAAGTTTCAAAGCATGCGCCACGTCCGACAGCGAGTCGCCACGAGCCTCGCGCGCACTGCGCAGGACCGCGCCGATGGAGACGCCACCAGCCGACTCGGGCGCAAAGTCTCGCTGTTCCTGATCCAATTCACTCACTCGAAATTTCCCTGCATCATCTCGCGAAACTCGGGGGAATCGTCGAAACGCACACGAAGCTGCGCGGCGTAGCTTGCTTCGGCTTCCCGATTGCCCAGTCGTCGTTCCGTACGCAGCCCCAGCCACACCGATTCGGCCGTCGGCTCGCTCTGCTGATGCAACTGCACGAGGTACGACCGCGCGACCGGATAGTCGCCGTTCCGATACGCAATGGACGCGAGCTGGTAAAGCGCACGCGCATTCGCGGGATCCAGCGCAACCGCACGCCGGAACTGCGCAATCGCCGCTTCATCGTTCTGGATGCGCAGGTAGCACATGCCCGCATTGGTGTACGGCCGCGTTGCGTGCTGGTAATAGGGGTTACGCGCCGCAAGCGCAAGGCGCCTCAGCCCTTCCTCTTCCTCGCCCATGCCACACAGGAACCAGCCGTAACTGTTGTTGAAATCCGGATCGTTCGGTGCAGCCCGCAACGCACGCAGGAAACTCGTACGCGCGTTGGCAGTGTCGTCGATGAACATGTAGACGAGGCCCATCAGGTGAAACGCGGGCGGGTAGGTGGGGTCATGCGCGAGCGCATTGCTCGCTTCGTCCAGTGCCACGTCGAATCGCCCGATCTCGAAATAGGCCATCCCGAGCTCGGTATGGATCTTGGCGCGCGCCTGGGCGTCGGTTGCGGGCGGAAGGTCCAGCATGGGACGGTCCGCCGCGCCAGTCATGGCGCCTTCCTGACCGGGGACGGTCGCGCACCCTGCACTTGCGAGCAGCACGACTGAACAAATCATTGCGGCGACGTTTCGCGTCATCAACAAGCCTCCTAGGTTGAATGCACAAGGCGAACCGTTCGTCGGGTCCGGTCGAGAACCTGGCCGGCGAGCTGGCCGCAGGCTGCGTCGACATCGTCTCCGCGCGTCTTGCGCGTCGTGGTCACGATGTCGGCATCGATCAGCATACCCGCAAAGCGCTGGATGCGTTCGGGTGGTGAGCGGCGAAATTCCGAGCCGGAGAACGGATTGAACGGGATGAGATTGAACTTGCACGGCACGTCCCGCACCAGAGCAATCAACTCGCGCGCATGGCGATCGGAGTCATTGACGCCATCGAGCATCACGTACTCGAAGGTGACGAAGTCACGCGGCGCACGATCAAGATAGCGACGACAAGCCGCCATCAGCTGCGCGAGCGGATACTTGCGATTAATGGGCACGAGACGGTCGCGCAATGCGTCGTTCGGTGCATGCAGCGACACCGCCAGCGCAACCGGACACTCGTCGCGAAGCCGCTCCATCGCGGGGACGATGCCCGAGGTCGACACGGTCACCCTGCGGCGCGACAGGCCATAGGCATGGTCGTCGAGCATCATCCGCAGCGCGGTCACCACGTTGTCGAAGTTTGCAAGCGGCTCGCCCATCCCCATCATCACCACGTTGCTGATGATGCGGCCATTGTCCGGCTCGCCGGAATCGTCAGTACCCGGCAGCTCGGCACGGTTCGCTCCGAGCAATCTGTTCGCAAGCCAGAGCTGGCCGATAATCTCCGCGGTGCCGAGGTTGCGATTGAAACCCTGCCTTCCGGTCGAACAGAACGCGCAATCGAGCGCGCATCCCGCCTGGGACGACACGCACAAGGTCCCTCGACTGGCTTCTGGAATGAACACGGTCTCCACCGCGTTCCCGTTTCCCACGTCGAGCAGCCACTTGCGCGTACCGTCGGCAGAAAGCGAATCGCGCACGACCTGAGGCGCGCGTATCACCGCTTCCCACTTGAGGCGTGCGCGCAGCGATTTTGCGGCGTCGGTCATCCGGTCGAAGTCGTCGCAACCCTCCCGATGTATCCAGCGCATGACCTGACGCGCGCGAAACGGCTTTTCGCCTCGCTCTGCGAACCAGGCGACGAGTCCGTTCAGATCGAATTCGAGAAGGTTGACCGGTGCACTCATGTCGCATCTTTCGGAGGGTTTGCCGGCGTTCGTGCAAACCCTCGCAAGAGCCCTGTCAGCGGGAATGAACGTTCATCCCGGGGAAGAAGAAGGCGACTTCGACCGCGGCGGTTTCAGGCGCGTCGGAGCCGTGGACTGCGTTGGCGTCGATCGACTCGGCAAAATCGGCGCGAATCGTACCCGGGTCCGCCTTCTTCGGATCGGTCGCACCCATCAGTTCGCGGTTCTTCGCGATCGCATTCTCGCCTTCCAGAACCTGGATCATGACCGGCCCCGACGTCATGAACGACACGAGGTCCTTGAAGAACGGACGCTCCCGGTGCACAGCATAGAACTGGCCCGCTTCACGCTCGGACAAGTGGGCCATCCGCGCGGCGACGATCTTCAGGCCAGCGTCCTCAAAGCGTTGATAGATCCGGCCGATGGCATTCTTGGCCACGGCATCGGGCTTGATGATTGAAAGGGTACGTTCGACGGCCATGTGGCGAATCTCCAATCTTTGGGTGAGCAAGATA
>Ga0114946_10003244_pt1 | contig 11042 bp, 6 predicted proteins | sample WalLakDeSediment_FD_88676 | JGI IMG/M metagenome (GOLD analysis project Ga0114946, IMG submission 88676) | Lake sediment microbial communities from Walker lake, Nevada to study Microbial Dark Matter (Phase II) - Walker Lake 11/02/13 Deep Sediment | ecosystem: Environmental > Aquatic > Freshwater...
CTTTAAGCTCCGCCAACCAGCCAACCGCCCCTCTTTGACTCGGGGTAGTTATTTTCAGTTATCGCCCTTGAGCCGTTGCAGGGCCTCCCGGTAACGGGCGGCGGTCTTGGCGATTATTTCCGGGGGCAGCGGCGGCGGCGGCGGCGACTTGGGCCAGTCCAGGGAGGCCAGATAGTCGCGCAAAAACTGCTTGTCGAAGCTGGGCTGCCCCCCTCCGGGATGATATTGCTCCGCCGGCCAGAAGCGGGAGGAGTCCGGGGTCAGGACTTCATCGATCAGGATCAATTCGTTGTCAGCTCCCAGGCCCAGTTCAAACTTGGTGTCGGCAATAATGATCCCCCGGCTCAGGGCGTAGTCCGCCGCTTTCCGGTAGAGCTCCAAACAGGCCTTCCGCACCTTGGCGGTGATTTCCGCCCCCACCAGTTCCTCCATCCGGTCCAGGGAAATATTCTCATCGTGGGTACCCAGGGCCGCCTTGGTCGAAGGGGTGAAAAGGGGCTCGGGGAATTTTTCCGCCTCCCGCATTCCGGCCGGCAGCTTGACCCCGCACACCGTGGGGTTTTCCCGGTAGGCCTGCCAGAAGGAACCGGCAAGATAACCCCGCACGATACATTCCACCGGCAAGGGCCGGGCCTTCTTCACCAGCATGCTGCGGCCCCGCAACTGCTCCCGATAAGGGGCACAGACCGCGGGATAATCGGCCGGATCGGCGCTGACCAGGTGATTGGGAATGATATCCCCCAGATAATCGAACCAGAACAGGGAAAGCTGGGTCAGGATCTCGCCCTTCCGGGGGATGGGCTCGTTCATCACCACATCGAAGGCGGAGATCCGGTCGCTGGCCACCATCAGCAACCGCCCGTCAAGATCGTAAAGATCGCGGACCTTGCCCCGATGAAGCAGTTTGAGGCCGGGGAAATCGGTTTCATAGACGGGCTGGTTCATGGCGGACTCCCAAGTTAGCTGACGGAGCAACGGGCACCGGGTAATTGGCTGCAGAGTCAGGAGCAAACGGCCCCATGGCAAAGGCAGTCAGGCTCCCGGCTGGCCCGGATCTTACCGCCTGGCCGTCCCCCGAAATCGGGCGGCGGATGGCGGTTTGCGGTGGCTGGGCCATTCTCGTCAAAATAATAAAAAAGGGCAAGGATTTTCCCGGTTCCAAAAGCCCGGAGGACGGGATCGGAGCCGGCCGTTTAAGGCGGTGTGGCTCCGGGCCGCGAAGCCACGTAAGCCCCGCGGCGATTGGCCCGCCGCAGGATCTCCGGCCAGGGCAGTTTTTCCTGGTAAGCCGCGATCAGGGCTGCGAAAAAGGCATCACCTGCCCCTACCGTGTCGGCCACCGCCACCGGCTCCCCTGGCACGGACTGGGTTGCGGAGGCCGTCCGCACCCAGGCCCCCGCCGCCCCCTCGGTGATCACCAGAGCAGCCAAACCGTAACGCTCCCGGATGGCGGCCGCCAGCTGCTCCTGGTCCCGGCTGATAACCAGCTCCCCGGGCGGCGAGTCCGGTTCTCCCGCATCTTCAGGCACGCCGGGTAGATCCAGCCAGACGGCGAGTTGCCTGAGTTCTTCACCGTTAACCTTTACCAGGTCGGCCAGGGCCAACGACTCCAGAACCAGCTCCCGGGTGGTGAACGGCGGCCGGAGGTTGACATCGTAAAAACAGGTTAGGGCCTGGGCGGCCAGGGCGCGGATGGCCAGCCGGGAACGGGGATCCCGCTGGGCCAGGGTTCCGAAAACCAGGGCGTAGGGCTGGTCGCCGACCGTCGCCAGGGCTGCGGCCGGATCGATATTGTCCCAGGCCGCCGGAGCGACGATCTCATAACGGGGCTCGCGATCCGGCCCGAAGGTAACCCGGACCCGGCCGGTGGCAAGCTCTTCGTCGCGCTGGACCCCCGCCAGGGGCAGGGCCAGTTGGGCCAGGCGGGCCAGGGTGGCGTCCCCCAGCCCGTCACGGCCCACCCTGGTAATCACCCGGACGGCTAGGCCCTGCGCCGCCAGGTGGTAAGCCACGTTCACCGGCGCGCCTCCCAAAACCTCCCGGTCCGGGAAAATGTCCCAGACCACCTCCCCGATTGCCACAATCATCGCTTGTCCTCTGATACTCTTAACTCTTGGCCCCCACAAAGACCAACAACCCGCCGGGCAACAGGGGCTAAACCCACGGCCAGCGGCCTGATCCGCCAGGCAAGCGGCGGCCGGGTTTTCGGCTATCGTATTTTTTCGGCCCGCTCCTTGTAGAAGAGGTGATAGAGCGCCTCGCTGTACTGATTGAGCCGCATCTTGGCCTGCTGAGAGATGGAATAGCGCCAGAAGCCGTAAACCTTGGTGAGGCGGGTTAGTTTGCGGCAGTGCCGCTGCCAGGTAAAATGACTGCGGGCCCGTTCCAGCCCCCGCTGGGAAAAACCCTGCCAGTAGAGGGAATCTTCCTCGCAGCGCTGGAAAAAATCGGCGAGCCGGGCGGTCATCACCGCCGGGTCGGTGGGGTTGACCAGAAAACCGGACTGCTCGTGCTCGATAATTTCCAGGGGCCCGCCGAATTGGGTGGCGAAAACCGGCAGACCAGAATGCATGGCCTCAAGAATGGTCAGCCCGAAAGCCTCGAAAAGAGCCGGCTGGACGAAAACTCCGCCCCGATCGGCCATCAGGCGATAAGCCTCGCCGGTTTCGGCCTTACCCAGGAATTTGCCGATCCAGCGGACCCGGCCGTGCAGGTTGTATTGCTTGAGGATCGCGTGCATCTTGCGGATTTCCGCCGCCTCCTCGGCATCCTTGGAGCGCTCGGGATCCACCACGCTGGCCACCATGACCAAGTTGACCCGCTGACGCAGTTTTTCATCCTGACCAAAGGCCTCCACCAGGCCGGTGAGGTTTTTAATCCGATCCAGGCGGGCGATGGTGAAAAGCGGCGGCAGGCCGGGGTTCTCCAGGCGCCCCAGGCAATCCTGGTCCTCCTGCTCGAAGAGCAGCCGGGTCACCGCCTTGCGCATTTGGGCCGACCGGCGCCTTTTCTGGGTATGGGGAAAGTAAATCTCCTGGTTGACCCCGGGGGGGATCACATTGAAGCGGGGGTGAAAGAGGTTGATCCCGCTGATCACGTTGAGCAGGCCCGGCATGGTGAAGAACTGGTAGGATTCGTACTGGCCAATGCTGTTGTCGGTACCGGTGATCTCCTGGGCGGTACTGGTGATGATGAAGTTGGCCTGATTCATGGCGATCAGGTCGGCCATGAACTGGATGGAAAAGTGATATTCGGGCTCGAACTGATCCCAGTAGAGGTCGCTGAAGAGATATTTAGATTTTTCCAGGGCATGGGCGATATTACACTGGATCACCCCCATGCTCCGGGAAAGCCGGGTGGCCACCAGATTGCCGTCGGAATAATTGCCCACCAGCAGATCGGGCCGCCCTCCCAGTTCGCGGCGCATTTCCTCCTCGGCGTCCACCGCGAACTGGTCGAGGTAAGGCCAGATCCGGAAGCGGGAAATCCAGTGGGTAACCACGCTGTTGTCGGGATGACGAAACGGTACCCGGAGGATCCAGACATTCCTGGTATCCCGCACCTTTTCCAGGCGCTGATCGGAGCTGGTGCCCTCATTTTCGGGGATCAGCCGGGTGATGATCAGGATCTTGGGTTCGATTTCCAGCCCTGCGTCCCGCAGATCCGCGCTCAGGAAATCTTCCAGGGCCTTGGCCTGGTCGAGGATATAGACCACCTGGCCGCCGGTGTCCGGCCGGCCCAGGACATTGTCCTGGCCGAACCAGCCGTGGGGACTGAGCAGGGCCACCTTGGATACCATGGGAATCCGGGAGAGAAACTCCTCCAGATTGGCCTCTTCGGGCTGCTCGATGATATCCTGGAGCATGTGGATGGTCTCCAGGATCCGGGGCAGGGAGTTGCCCCAGCCGTCGAGAAAGCCCAGTTTGCGCAACCGCTGTTTAATTTTCTCGACATCATCGGGATAGCGGCAGCGTTCGAGAAAATCCATCGCCCCGGCCAGGGCCTCCTCCAACTCCTCGGGGCCCCGGACCAGGGCGGCATCGAGCAGCAGTTGGGTGCCGTGCAACTGGTGAAGCTTGAGAAACTCATAGAGGGAACGGTTCCACTTATCCGGGTTGTTGGCCAGGCTGCCGGACATGTGGCGGTTGAGGAACTTGATTCCCTGGCCAATGGTATGGGGATCTTTGAGCCCGGGGCCGTAATCATAGAAGGGTGCCAGATTGATGGTCAGGGTGCGCTGCTGGAGCGGCAGTCCCGGTCGGACCAGGTGTTCTTTGAAGGTAAGGAAATCCATCACCGAAATATTGATCAAGTGATCGTTGTCGGCGTTCAGGGCGAAAATACGGCAGTTGGCCCGGCGGTGCCGGTAGATGACGATCAGCAGATCGTCGGCCAGCATGATTTCCTGCACCTTGCGCAGGAAACGCCATGAGCCGGCCAGATCGCCCTCCTCCGAATCCCGTTGCTCGCTGAAGTGATGAAAGGCCAGCAGAATGTCGTTGCGCAGCAACAAGGGCGGGACGGGCCAGGAGAGGTTGAAGAGAAATTCCCGCAGGAGGGGAATCTCCTGTTCATCGACAAAACTGCTCAGGTCTTCGTACATGATGCTCTCTTCCTTTCCCGCGTGAGTTCCCGGCTCAAACCCGCCGGGCAACTTCCACGGGCAGACTGTTCAAGCAATAATGGGCGGTCCCGGCCAACCCGCCGGGCCGCGACCTTAACCGGAGCCCAGAAACTTGTAATGACGAATGCCGTCGATAATCCCGGCGGCATAGGCCTTTTTGCTGAAGTAAAGCTTGCGCAGACCGCGCAGGGACTCCAGTTCCTTGGAGTAGTTGCCCACCACCACCCCGCAGGTATCGCCCCGCAGCATCTGGGCATCGGTGCCGGAATCTCCACAGATCATGATCCGGTTCAGGGGAATATTCCACTTGTAGCTCAGGTAACGCAGGGCCTTGCCCTTGGAGGCCCGGTAGGGCAGGATGTCGAGAAAGCTGCCGTGGGAAAATTCCAGGGTGTAATGGAGCTTTTTCTCCTGCAGGACATAGTGGACCTGGGCCAGATGGTCCTTTTCATCGGACATGTAGTAGCTGATCTTGAACGGATGCTGGCTGGCGCCTTCCTGGGACTCCAGGAACTCAAGACCGGCAAGGGCCTTGCGGATGGCCGCCGGCTTCCACTGGTAACTGAGGTGCTGCTGCCAGCCGTTGTCCCGGCTGAAATCAGGCCCGTAATAGATTTCGGTCCCCACGGCGGCGATGATTATATCAGGGGAGGAAATTTCGTGTTCCGCCAGCACCTGGCGCGTTTCCGCAAGGCTGTGGCCGGTTGCTACCCCCCAGCCGACCCGGTCGCGGTGGGCATCCAGCAGGGCCAGCAACTCCCGCATCGCCGCCTCATCGCCGACCAGGGTGTTGTCGATATCGGTAATCAGCAAGCGATCTACGCCGGCCAGACGCTTGCCGATGGCCCGGGGCTTTTGCTGGGCCACCTCGGGGCCGGGCTTGGGCATGGCCGCCCGGGCCTTGTCGTAAACCTCGATGGTGCTGGCGCAATGGGACTCCCAGGAATAGTGATTGCGCACCCCGATAATCCCGTTGCGGGAGAACCGGTCCCAGGTCTCCCGGTCCACCAGGATGCTCTTGCAGGCGGCGGCGATCGCGCCGCTGTCGGTGGGATCGATCAGCAGGCCGTTGTCGCAGTTGGCGATGATATCCGCCGGGCCCCCGTCCTGGGTGGCCACGATGGGCAAGCCGCAAGAGGCCGCTTCCACCAGGGTCAACCCGAAGGGTTCGATCAGCGCGGGATTGACGAAGACCCCGCGGCTGTCGGCGCATAACCGGTAAAGCTCGGGAACCTCAATGGTGAAATCATGTTTCTTGGGAATAGCCAGTTTGCCGTAGAGATCGTAGGAGTCCATGAGCAGCAGCATCTCGGTCAGCACATTGCGCTCGTTTTCCTCCATTTTGGCGATATCTTTTCTGATCCCGGCAAAAATCGCCAGGTTGGCGATGGCCTGGAGGTCCTTATCCTCCCCGTAGGCCTTGATCAGGCCGGCGATATTCTTGCGCTGATCGGGACGGCATAGGGCCAGAATGAAGGGCTTGGGCACCGAGCTCCAGAAACGCTGCAGCTCGCTCAGCAGCACCACACGGGTCTGGCGGGCCAGCTCCTCGGCCGAGCTTTGCTCGAACTGGCCCTGGTAGTAAGGGTAAAAGGTTTCAATATCGATGCCTGGCGGAATCACGTTGAAATGGCCGGCGGCGAAGTTCTCATAAAGACTGTACTGGCGGTCGATTTCGTGGCGGGTACTGACCACGACCTGCTCGGCATCCCGGATGATCCTTTCCTCCACCGCGATCCGGTGGTCGATATGATAGCGCCGGTTGATTTCCTCGCCGCTGAAACCTTCGTTGAGCAATTTGCCCTTCTTGTGGGCTCCCATGGAGTGGCCGGTGAACACGAAGGGCACCCCGAAAAAAGCGGCCAGTTCCCGGGTTACGTAGCCGCCATCGGCGTAATGGCCGTGAAAAATATCGGGGATCCGGCCCTTTTTCTTCAGGTACTTGACGGTCTTATCCACCATCTCGTCAAGATTGGGCCAGAGCATTTCCTTGCGGATGTACTTGCGTCCCCCGCACTGGATGCGGACAATCCGGGCCTCCGGACTCAGCGGTTCAATGGTTTGGGCATAGGCTGAGGAAACCGCCCGATCATCGATCAAGCGGGTAACCAGTTCCACCTTGGCCACCTCGGGCCTCCTGCCCAAGGCCCGGGCCAGTTCAATGACATACTTGACCTGGCCGCCGGTGTCGGCGTCCCGCCCAAGTTCCAGGGATTCCCCCCGGACCAGGCCGTGAATACTGAACATCTGGATGTACAAATCCTGGCTTTTACTCATCGGCCGGACTCCCCTTGCTCTGCCACCCGCAGCAACTCCGCCGGCACCCCCGGGCAAGGCGGAGGATCCCCGGAACTGGCCCGTAGCCAAGCTGATCTTTAACTAGCTGTAATTGGTATGTCTTATTAATCTGGCCAATTACGCCCCTCCCTGCTGCGCCGGCCGGTGGGCAACCAGCGCGCCGGCTTGCCGCCGGGCCCGAACTCTATACCCCCGCCAAGGCGGGCCGGATTACCTGCTGTTCAGCCCCTGGCGCGGCCTGGGCCAAGCAACTTGGCCGGACCACCCTTTTTCAACGGTTGAACCACTTCTTCATCTCAGCGGCGCTGAAGCGCCGCACCACCGGGCGGCCGTGGGGGCAACGGGAAAAAATGCCGGCTGCCTGCATTTCCTTGAGCAGGCGCTCCATTTCCGCCTCCTCCAGGACCTGGCCGGCCTTGATCGCCGCCTGGCAGGCCATGCCGGCCAGAACCTCTTCCAGTCGCGCCCCGGAGCGCTGGTCCGGCCCTTCTTCCTGGAAACGGGAAATCACCCCGGCAACGATGGCGGCGGGGCTGTGACCGGCCAGCAGGGCCGGCACCGCCTTGACCAGATAGCTCATGCCGCCGAAGGCTTCGATCTCCAGACCCAGGCGACTGATTTCCGCCGCCCGGCACTCCACCACCGCCGCCTCGGCCGGCACCAGTTCCAGCACCGCCGGGAAAAGCAGGGTCTGGCGGCTCAACCCTTTTTCCTCGTACTGCCGGCGCAGGCGTTCATAAAGCAAACGCTCATGGGCGGCATGTTGATCAATGGCCAACAGACCGTCCCCGCCGGCACACAGAATATAAGAGCGCAAAACCTGGCCGAGCAACCGGGGCGGGGCCAATTCCCCGACGCCGGGATCCGGGCCCGGGAGTTCCTCCCCCGGGGCTGTTGCTCCGGCGGGACCGGGGGGAAAACCGGGAGCCGCGCCGGGACCGGGCGCGGGCTCCCCAACCCCGCCGGGGGCCGGGCCCGGCTCTCCCGAAGAAAATTGGTAGACAACATCCTGCCGAGTTCCCTGCGGAAAAAGCCGGGCCGGCGCGGGATCATGGCCCTCGGCCGCCGGCAGCGGCGGCTGAGGGGCGGTGACGGCGGCCCGGCCGGGCAGCTTGGCCGGGAACCGCCCGCCCTCAGGCTCACCGGCATTTTCGGCAGCTCCGGCCGGGTCGGCGGGGGGGGCGGTACCGAACCAGGCCCGTCCCTTATCCTTTTCGTGCCCCGCCAGGGCTTGCCTTACCGCCGCCCGCACGGCGTCGTGAATCAGACTCGGTTGCTGAAAGCGAATCTCCTGCTTGGTGGGATGGACATTGACATCCACGGTGGCCGGATCCACCCGGATAAAGAGAACCCCGGCCGGCAGGCGCCCCCGCAGCAGCTGGTGATGCAGACCCTCGGCCACGGAATGGGCGATCATCCGGTCCCTGACCGGCCGGCCGTTGACGAAAAGTCGCAGGCGGGCCCCGGTGGCCGGAATATCCTCAGGGGCCAGCAACAGGCCGAAAACCGCGGGGGCAAGGGAGACCGCAGCTGCCAGCGGATTTTGCTGGGAAGGGACCCTGCCCGGGCCGGCACCGACCAGGAGCATCTCCTGGCGGGCACTGCTCCGCAAAAGGCGGCGAATCCGGCCCGGCGCATCATCGACCGCGCCCGGCCACTGGATAACCGTGCGCCCGTCCACCTGGTAGTGGACCCCCATGGCGGGAAAAGCCAGGCCGCAGTTCTTGACGCACTCCTCCACGTGGTAAAGCTCGGTGCGCGGGCTTTTAAGAAACTTGCGCCGAGCCGGTACATTGGCGAAAAGGTCTCGGACCTCAACGCTGGTGCCGACGGCGGCCCCGGCCTCAACGACCTGGCGAACGGTGCCGAACCGGACTTCGAGCCGGGTTGCCAGATCGGCCCCGGCGGGCCGGGACGTAATGGTCAGCCTGGCCACCGAAGCGATGCTGGGCAGGGCTTCGCCGCGAAAGCCGAGGGTGGTGATGGCCGCCAGACCGGCGGCATCGTTAATCTTGCTGGTGGCATGGCGCTCCAGGCAGAGCAGCAGGTCATCGGCATCCATGCCGCCGCCGTCATCACTGACCCGGATCAGGCCCACGGCCCGGCCCTCGACCTGGACCGTGACATTCCGCGCCCCGGCATCCACCGCGTTTTCCAGCAGTTCCTTGACCACCGAGGCCGGTCTTTCAACCACCTCGCCGGCGGCGATCTGGTTGGCCAGGTTTTCGGGCAGGATTCTGATCGCCGACAAGGATTCAACGCCCCACGGTAAGCTGATTTTCCACCCAACTGCGGTCCCACCATTCAATGGGATCAACAAAGACGCCGTTGACCAGCATGCTGAAGTGGAGATGATCTCCCCCGGCCATGCCGGTAACCCCGCTGTAGCCCAACAGGCCCCCGCGCTCCACCCGCTCGCCATCTTCCACCGTGATCCGGCTCAGGTGGGAATAGAGGCTGAAAACTCCCTGACCATGGTCGACTATCACCGTATTGCCGTAGATCCCCAGATATTCGGCGAAAACCACAACTCCGTGGTTGGCCGACTCGATCTCGGCCTGCCGCACCGAGGCCAAATCCACTCCGAGATGGACCTGCTCGTCAATCTTGCTTCCCTCGTAAAAATAACTGCGATGATCGGCGAAACCGGCCCGCTGACTGCTGCGGGCCATCCGCAGAAAAACGCCCTCCCAGAGCCGCTGGGGCAAGGAATCACTGGTGATTTCCCGGATCCGGCGGTCATTCATCCCGCGGACCTCGCGGTTGACGTAGAGAAACTGCTCTACATAGGAACCGGACATTTCCGGATAATAAGCGGTGAACTCGGGCATCTTGGCCCGGAGAAAGCTGTCGGAAAGGTTGATCCGGTCGCGGGGATAGTTGACTCGCCGCAAATTGACGGCGATTCCGCCCCGGGCGGGGTTGCCGGCCAGATCTTCAGCAATCACCAGGGCCTCGCTGATCGTCTCGGTATCATAAGGCAGGCCGAAATAGGCCAGATACTCGCCGGGTAGCTCGGGGTAAAGGGGAAAGCCGGAATGGAAAATACCATTGAGCATCACCCCGTGCCGGGCCACCTCCTCATCGATGGTATAACGAACCAGACCGGTTCCTCCGGGTCGCACATAGCGGGTGGCTTCACCGACGCTGATCACCGGCGGCCGGGTATCAATAAGAAGGGGATGGACCTCTTCCGCGAGATTGCCGGCCAGCCGCTGCCGCCAGGAATAGTCCCGAGCCCGCAGTACCAGTTCGGCCCGGCCATCCCGCAGGCCAAGCTCACCTACTGCTACCTCGACGGTTTCGTTGTAGCTGGGCGGCCCGGCCCGGAAAAACCAGCTTTGCCGAGGAAATTCGCGACTGAGAAGGGTCACTTCCTGTTGTTCCTGGCGCAACAGGACCTCCACCTTACGCAATCCGCTCCGTTCATCGGTCGCAGTCATTTCTATTTTGCTGCTCAAGCCGATACGGGCAAGCTCATCGGCCAGGGCCAGACCAGGGGGTTCAGGCTCATGGAGCCGGGTCAGCACCACGACCAGCGGCACCAGCAGGATCAACACAACCAGTAAAACCGTCAGGGGAAACGCAAGCGGGGACTTGCCCCATTTTCTTTCGACAGGCTCAAAACTCATGACAATCTTTCTCCTCCGGGCAAGACTACAGGGCAACTTGATAAAAGCCGGGGCCACTGGACAATGGGGAAACTTACAGAGCCTTGATTTTAACACAGGGGATAGGAAAAAGGTAGGGCAGCGGGCAATTTCCTTTGCTTGGAAGGCAAAATCGAGTTAAGGAGAACCCATGGAGCAGCCGTTACCCATTTCTGCCCGCGGGTCGGCTGCACGGCGATCAGCAACCCGGCAATGGCGGGCCGAAAGTTGCCGCTCTGCGGGGCGTTTCGCCGGGCTCGCCCCGCTTGATGGTTAGTTGCCCTGAACAGGCTTGATATCCGGGGAACCACACCTTGCCCCTGTCAACCTCACCCTGCGCCATCCATGTCCAGTAAATCCGCCTATACCATTATCATCGGCGCCGGCCCGGCGGGCCTGGCCTGCGCCACCGCTTTGGCCCGGGCCGGCCGGGAAGTCCTGGTGCTCGAACGCCTGCCGGCGGCCGGACC
>Ga0114946_10003245_pt1 | contig 11039 bp, 11 predicted proteins | sample WalLakDeSediment_FD_88676 | JGI IMG/M metagenome (GOLD analysis project Ga0114946, IMG submission 88676) | Lake sediment microbial communities from Walker lake, Nevada to study Microbial Dark Matter (Phase II) - Walker Lake 11/02/13 Deep Sediment | ecosystem: Environmental > Aquatic >...
CTTGATAGCCTGCTAATAACGACCGAGAAAGGAGGTTTGCCCCTCCGCCCACACCTGCGATGATCACTCCTTGCTGGTAAAGCATCCCCAGAGCTGGTTCAACGGGAGTACCCTCAATCACCCGCATGGCGGCAGTTGGGTCACCGCCCAGGAAAAAAGCTACCGACCAATCCTGGGCAAAATAATCCTGCATCAGCGGATCAAGCGCATCAGTACGCGTGTACAGTGGGATCATGATTGCCTGGCAGTTCACCCCTGCCGGCATTGCCTGCCGACAACCCTCTTCAACTTGAAATAAACGGCTCTCAGCCACACGGAGCAGGTCTGTTTTTTGGGTGCTGGTCAGGAAATCTGGGTTTGGCGAAAGCGCGTTGGGTAAAACCAGTACCTTGACTGTACCACCAATAGCCCTGGCGGTGGCCTCAGACGCCAGTCCTTGAAAAATTCTGACATATTCCGCGCGCGTAACAGAGGCTGGGGGAGGCGCTGCATTTCCGGGCAAGACATCGCCTGTGATACCACCCCCCACCGGCGTTAATATAGGAACTGCGCTGGTTTGGGCATGAGCAGTTGATGCTGAGAGAATCAAGCTTATCATTAGCAGGAGCAGGATATCGTGTCGTCTCATGAATACCTCTTATTTGGAGAGACCTACCTAACCCAGTTCCTAACAAAATGCGATAAAGCAAGCCATCAATCGTGATTGGTCCAATTGTAATGTAATATCACAACTATGTCCCTTTGGGAATAAGCATTGTGAAACCCCAGATTTTGCGGTGGTGAGGGGATTTCGAGTAAAATCAGTTCATGCCTGCCCTCTCTATTCTCATGCCTTGCTATAACGCAGAGATGACATTAGAGGAATGTCTGCAAAGCCTGAAAGCCCAAACTCTGGTTGATTTCGAGGTCATTCTGGTGAATGATGGCTCAACAGATAATACCGGCAAAATATTACAGAAATGGGCAAATGAGGACGCACGCTTCAAACCCATTTCCCTGACTCACGGCGGAATCATCCGAGCATTAAATGCTGGGTTGTCTTTTTGTAAAGCCCCTTACATAGCCAGGATGGACGCCGATGATCGCTGCCACCCAGATCGCTTGGCCAAGCAAGTTGGCTATTTGGAAAACAACCCCGGCGTGACAGTGGTGAGTTGCCTGGTACAGGGTTTTCCGCAGGAACAGGTGCGACAGGGCTTTCAAATCTATATCGAGTGGCTGAACTCACTGGTAGAAGATGCTGAGATACGCCGGGAGATATTTATCGAAAGCCCCCTGGCGCACCCATCTGTCACTTATCGCCGCAGGGCAATCCTGGAAGCGGGTGGCTACCAGGAGCATGGTTGGGCGGAGGATTACGATTTGTGGCTACGCTTATACCTGGCTGGGGCACGGTTTGGCAAAGTCCCGCAGGTACTATTAGAATGGCGAGAGTATCCTCAACGCCTGACCCGCACGGATAGCCGTTATTCCCTGGAAAATTTCCTAAGAGCTAAAGCCCATTACCTGACCCAGGGACCCTTAAGCGACCGGGACGCAATTATCATTTGGGGAGCAGGTATGATCGGTAGGCGGCTGAGCAAGCACCTTAAGCGCCAGAATTGTCCCCTGAGGGGTTTCATTGATATTGACCGGCGGAAAATCGGCCGCTTTCGCTATGGTCTACCGATCCTATCCCCCACAGCATTGCCCAGTTTACTGGCTGCATGCCAAAAGCCGATCGTTTTGGCTGCTGTGGGAGCCCGCGGCGCCCGTCAACTTATCCGTCAACAATTGAATGCAATGGAACTAGAAGAAGGCCAGGATTGGTTGGGAGTTGCCTAATATTATGGCCCTGAGGTTATGAGGCAATCAATGGAGTGAAAAATGAATGTATCCGATCACATAATAAGCGGAATGTCATTTGAACAAACCTTCTTGGTTGAGGAGGAACACCTGGCAAAGCATATTGGGAGCGGGTCTGTGCGGGTACTGGCCACTCCCTGGATGATTGCCTTTATGGAAAGGGTCTCCCACCAGCTTCTGGCAGAACGACTCCCATCAGGCTACTCCAGCGTCGGGTTTATTGTTGATATACAACATATGGCTCCATCCCCGGTAGGCTCAATTGTAAAAGTTCGCGCGAATGTCGTTAAAGTTTCTGGTGTCCAGGTTAGCTTTGAGGTGCTGGCCTGGGATGAACACGAGCAAATTGGTAGAGGACGCCACATTCGGGTAATTATCCAACCAGAGCGTTTCTTAAAACGGGTTGCCAGCAAAGCTGCATCCGCCCAGGATGCACACTCTAAGGAAATCCAAGCAAGTTAATGATAACTATCCTTTTTGACGGTTGGTCTTTGAGTTATCACCCCAACAGCCCCAGCGCGCTGCACTTGCTTACCATCCTGGAGGCTTGTCCACAAGGAGTGGAACCAGTGGTGGTACTACCGTCTTCTCCCCCAGAGTGGTTTCCAATTGATGAAACTACCCGGATGCAACCAACACCAAACACAAGCGCAGCTCGCCTCTATTGGGAGCAGCGAACCTTGCCGGAAACGGCCCGCCGGTTGGGTGCGCAGCTTATACATCTAACGTCGTTGACACCGGCGTTGATTGCCTCTGTCCCCACTGTAATCAGCCCGGCTGGGTTTGGTACACCGAAAACTTGGGGGGCACAGTCTGTTGACATAGCTGATTATGAAGATAGAGTTGAGATAGATACATCTTGGGGTTTTACCGATCGCATACGCCACTCCCTGGCTAGAGCTGCATTGGATAGGGTAGCAGCAATCTTATGGCCAACAGATTTACCCTATTCGCCACACCAACGAACGCCTAATTATGTACGAAAAATATCCCCGACCATCCACCCCGCCTTTCTGACCCCCCAAGCCAGACCGGGTAATCACGTGCTTAAGGATCTTCCTGAGGCATATTTCCTCAACCATGGCCCTTGCAACCGGCGCGCCATCCAGACCTTGCTCCGGTCCTGGAGCTGGGTAGCCGGCCCCATTGGAGAAAACTGTCCTCTGGTTCTGGCTGGTTTGGATGAAACAGAACGCCAAAAGGTTTACCACCAACTTCCTGAATATGACCTGGGAGAAACCGTGCATTTACTGGCGCCGATGTCCCCGCAGGAACTGGCAGGACTGTATCAAGGGTGCAGCGGATTATTTCACCCCACTCAGGTGTCGTTGTGGGAAGGACCAGTTCGCCAGGCTTTAGCCAGTGGCCGGCCGATTGTTGCTGCTAAAACCGAGCTGGCAGAAGCCCTGGTTGGGCCAGCTGCTTATCTGATTGATGCGCGAGACGCCCGGGCGATGGGCGCAGCCCTGATCACAATTGTGGTAGAAGAAAGTATCGCAATAAGTCTTTCCAGGGCGGCCCAAGAGAGGTCGACTCAATGGGACCCCACGCTATTCAGGGAACAACTCAGCTTTACCTACCGGGATTTGTTAGGGAAATGATAAGATGGGTCCGTTCAATGGAGATCTATCTATACTGTATAGCAGGAAGCTAACTTTTTGTTTTGAGCAGCCTGCCTGCAAAGATGGTTAACCCCAACGCAGAGAGAAGGAAAATCCCCCCAATAATACCCAACAAGGGCGATCTTCCGCCAGTCTCAGCTGGCGCCGCCTGAGCATTGGTTGTTGAGCTAGCATGGGCCGCAAAACCCAGGTAGGTGATATCACCAGCCGCCAGGCTTACCGAGCGATTGGTTTGTGTCGTGGCGTTGTAGCCATCTGGAACAGCAACGCTAACCGTATATGTGCCTTCCAGAAGCTGCTCAAAACACTGGTAATCCAGTCCGGCGACGGTGCTCTCTGTGATCGAAACCGTACCAGACCGGTTGTTAATGCTGATTGCCCCCCCGGGAATAGATGGCTCTTCCTCTTGACGGAACGAGTCGCCATTAAGGTCGTTATACAAAAGGATACAAATAATCCCCCAACCTGGCTCAGAGGTGGGTGTTGGAAGAGCTGGCTCAGAGATCGCGGTCGGCCCTGGCGTAGGTGTTACCTCTGCCGGTCCAGCATAACCCAATAATATTTCATCCCCAGGTCTGGTGATTGGATTATCGCCCCACATATTCAGCTGTCGTAGTTCTTCAATAGGGATATTAAAGCGAGCTGCGATCGTCCAGGGACTCTCGTCTGTGACGATAAAGATAATGCGCCCATCCGGACCGGGGGTCGGTGTCGGAACATATGTATATTGGGGTGCTGGAGCTGCAGTGGCGGGCAGGTTCATCCCAACTGCCAGGAGAGCAGCCAAACCCACAAGCAAAGCCAGAGCAATGCGCTTATTCATAAGTATTTCTCTTTCACCAATCAAGGTGATTATACTTGAAATGGGCTAACCTACAGCTATGCTTACCCGAGACCTCATTCGACAAAACCGCGCCGCAGACGAGCCAACGCTGCCAGCGCCAATAGGTTGAAAAGAACAGCTGCCAGTGTACTTGCGTAAAATCCTAGTCCAAAGATCGGAACAGCAATCAATGCTCCGGTGGCTCGCCCCAAGGAATGACTGGCTACATTGGCAGCCATCAGCGTAGCTCTGGAGGCGGGCAAGATCTCTGTCATCAAAGGGAGAGTACTAACCAGGGTAAATTCAAAGGTCAGATAAAATATAAAAAGACCCACAAACGCGCCAGGCAGGTTTGTGCCTAACACAGGTAAGGCAAGAGCAGCGATACAATTAAGTATCAATCCAATGCCCACAGAACGCGCTTTTCCTAAACGGTCCACCAGCGCGCCCACCATGGTTTCTCCCCCCAGCTCAGAAAAGCCAATTACCGCCGAAGCTACCCCTAAAGCTGCAATACGCAGCCCGAACGAACTCTCCATCCAAACCCCAAACACCAGGTTTACCACTTCGTTAGCTGTGCTGATAAACAACCCCACTAACAAACCAGCTACGGCTGGCTGATAGGTAAAAACAGATCTTAAGTTCAACAACAGGTTCGGCTTGTTTACCCCTGTAACCTGGTCACGCGGCAACATCCAAGCAAGCCCAAGCAGAGAAACAAGTCCCAAGATCGATAGAAGCGGAAAGGGAGCCATCCAGCCTCCCCTGGCAATCAGGTAACCTACCAGCGGTACACCCACTATAAAGCTAAATGACCAGCCTAGTTCTGTTATTGCCATAGCCAGACCGCGGCGGCGATACGCAATACGGTCTCCCAGGTAAGCTTGCATGGCAGGATCAAAGGTATATTTTGATAATGTTGTAAAAATCAAGGCCAGTACAAAAGCAGGGAAAGTGGGGTACAGGACAACCAGGGACACCCCTCCACTGAACAAAACCATGCCGAAAAGCATGCCGGTTTTCCGCCCACGACTATCCGCGATGGAGGCCAAAAATGGTCCAAACACACCTACCAATCCGCGCGTCGTCAGGGCTAACGAAAGGCTGGGAAGGTCAACACCCAGCCCCCGGCTAAATACAGGCAAAAAAGGATATACCATGCGATGGCTGGTATTCACGACCATGCGGATGGCGGAAAAGACGACAATTTGAAAACGTAGGGATTCTTTCAAATGTCTTGGGGCTGCATCATCGTTCAAGACTGTACCAGACCCGAGAAATTTGTGTTGCTGTCAGCAGGAGCAAGATCAATATCAAAATAAAGAAGACTTGTATGCTGGTTGCATTACTATTGAGAATTGGAGACACCGGGTGTAAAACCTCATCCATCCCCTGCATCGCGCTGAAAAGAGCGACCGCAAAGCCAATATTCGCAACAGACGCCCAATTTGCGCCTAGAAAGGATACACCCGTCTGGAGCAGCAATCCGGTAACTGCAAAGCTAAAAGGTATACGCCAACGCGGCTCATCTAAAAACAACCCATTCCAATTCGCTGACATAAGATAAAGGGACATGGGTAGAAATGTGATCCAAAAAACCATAGCTGTACGACCCAGTGCACGGGACCAACTGTTTATCGATTGGCTGCGTTTCAGAATTGCAACCAGACCCACCAAAGCAGCTGCTGCAAACACCACCAGGCCAACCCACACCCACGCCCCATGCAGGTAAACGATGCGGGCATTTGAACCCAAAGTTTTCTCCAACGGGGCAAAGGCAGTTACAAAACCAGCCAGTATAAGCAAAACTATGGACCAGAAGAGAGGGGATTTATACATCGTTCTGCTCTCGGAATGATGCAAATGCAAACCGCCACATTTAATTTGACATGACTTCGTCTGCTTGCTTCAGGGTTTGGCAAATTGACACAGACGCTTGAAAATAACTTAAGGTTAATTTAATAGTTTTCACCAGAACAACCTGAAGTATACATCACTTTATCGCCAGAGTATTCAGATCGATCAGGAGCCTTCATAGGAATATGCCTTAAAAGTAACGCAAAAAATCCCCTCCTGCACGAAAAACAGAAAGGGATTCAAGGCTTTACAGGAACAATATTAGTTGACGCTCAGGAAGGTGTCAAAGGTGGTCCGATTCAACCGGTTGATTAATTCTGCCTGGGCTTCAGCCCACACCGGCTTCATCAGGCAAGTATCACCAAAAGTGCACACGCCTCCACAGCCCACGCACTCGTTGAGCAGGATCGGTCCATCAATAGCCTCGACAACTTCTAGAACTGATATCTCTGCTGGCAAGCGCGCCAGGGACACTCCACCTCGAGCCCCCCGAGAGGTCTGAAGCAGACCGGCTACCGACAATTGAGATACAATTTTCGCCAAGAAGGAGGGGGGAATGCGTTGATCTGAAGCAATCTGGCTGGTAGCAGCACGCTCATCTGGTCCGAGACGACTCAGGTAGATTACTGCACGGAGTGCATAGTCAGCTTGACGAGTGATTTGCATGTGATACTTCCTTTCAAAATTTATTTTTAAGAAAAATCTTGTGTAATCCAAGATTAAAGATATTTTAGAGTGGTTTGAACCTATTTACAAGTGACAGAGGTCATTCTCAACAGATGACTGTTGTCTATAAATATGTGAAAATAGGTCTGCTTGGGAGTGTCAATAGACATTATCAGACTCTATGTGATTCCAGTAAGGTTGTCGCCGGATTTTGGGGTTGCAAACGGCGCACGCCGTTTGCAACCCCAAAATCCCGTGTTCACAAACAATTTTCTAGCGCTCCCTCGTTTATTAATACAGAGACAGTCCTATTCTTATATGGTAAGATTAGGCGTTTATAATTGGGAGGGTACAGTTTCATCAAATTTCATTAGTTACTCAGCCGAGCCGAGAAAAACTAAAAAAAGGTATGCGCAGGGGGGCATACAGCCCCTGTGCATACCTTTTTTTAGAAATATTCCTCCGAGGAGTCTCCTGCCTGGGTAATTAGCAAAATTATTTATTCAAATCTTGGAGGTCGTTCAAATGAAGGAAATTTGCGTTGTTGGAGTAGGTTATGTTGGGTTGGTTACCGCAGCCTGCTTTGCAGATCTGGGCAACCGGGTGATTGCGCTCGATATTAGCGAAGAGAAAGTGAAAGGTCTTAAAAAAGGCATTATGCCCATCTATGAGCCCGGATTAAAGGAGATGGTTGACCGGAACACGGACACAGGAAGGCTAACTTATACCACCTCCTATCAGGAAGCTCTGCAGAAGACTGAATTTGCATTCATTGCTGTCGGCACACCTTCCGGGGTAGACGGAGAAGCCGATCTTAGATATGTTGCAGCAGCGGCGCGTTCCATTGCAGAGAACATGCGTGGACCGCTGATAATCATCAATAAGTCCACCGTTCCAGTAGGCACAGGCGATTGGGTAGCGGACATCGTCCGCAGCCATCAAACCGAAAACATACCTTTCGCGGTCGTCTCCTGCCCAGAATTTTTGAGAGAGGGCTCCGCGATCAGTGATTTCATGCAACCTCACCGGACTGTATTGGGGTCCTTGGATCCTGACGCAGCAGAGAAGGTGGCTCAACTGCACCTGCCTCTGCGAGCCCCAATCATGATCACCGATTTGCGCACAGCGGAAATGATTAAGTATGCTTCAAACGCCTTCCTGGCTACAAAAATTTCCTTTATCAATGAGATTGCCAATATCTGCGAGGAATTAGGGGCAGACGTCAAGGAAGTAGCTGTGGGTATGGGCTATGACAAGCGCATCGGTCCCGCTTTTCTGGATGCCGGCCTTGGTTATGGCGGTTCGTGTTTTCCAAAGGATGTCAAGGCCCTGGCCTATATGGCAGCCGAAAAGGGACGCCATCCTCAACTGCTCCATGCCGTGATGGAGATCAACAACGATCGCCGTCCTATGGCGATTAACCGCTTGCAAGAAATGCTCGGTGATCTGGCAGGCAAGACTGTTGGCATCCTGGGGCTATCCTTCAAACCTAATACAGATGATATGCGCGATGCCCCCTCCATTGACATTGCCCAAGGACTTCAAGCTCAAGGAGCGTTGGTGCGAGCTTATGACCCTGTAGCAATGGAGGTTGCACAGGAGTTCTTAGCAGAGGTGGAAATGGCTTCAGACCCATACACCCTGGCTGAAAACTGTGATGCCTTAATGGTGTTGACTGAGTGGAACGAATTTAAACAGCTCGATCTTGAACGCATACACAATCTCATGCGCACACCGATCATCTTTGATGGGCGTAATATTTATGACCCCGTCGCTATGCAACAGTTGGGCTTCCAATATCGTGGCTTTGGACGAGGGTACAACGGCAACAACCGGGACATTAAATCGTTCATGATGCCGACGGTCGCTCAGACCGGACAAAGCTAATTCTATATGACATTATTGGGATAATCCAGCAGGAATGAACCCACAGCCTCCACCGGTTTGTGATTACAACGGCTCCGATTATCAAACCTCATTCTGGGAAAAGGGCGGCAGAGATTACGAGGACCAGGTTGAAGCGGTAGCTTTGCAGCGCCTGCTTCCCAAAGCTGGCAATATCCTTCTGGAAGTCGGCGCGGGCGCCGGCCGGAACACCCCTCGGTATCAGGGCTATGATCGTCTGGTCTTGTTGGATTATTCATTAACACAATTACAACAGGCGCGGGCCAGGCTTGGTGCAAGTAGCCGGTTTACCTATGTAGCGGGAAATGTTTACAACCTGCCATTCGCAGCAGGCCTTTTTGACTGCGCCACGATGATCCGGACGCTGCACCATATGAGTGATGCTCCCCAGGCCCTTGCCCAGATCCGGCGTGTGTTACAGCCTGGAGCTACCTTCATTTTGGAATATGCCAACAAGTACAATCTCAAAGCAATCCTGCGCTATCTCCTGCGCCAGCAAAGTTGGAGCCCATTTACGCTCGAGCCTGTAGAATTTACTGCGCTAAACTTCGACTTTCACCCGAAATCCATTCGTACCTGGCTATTAGAAAATGGTTTCTCGATTGAGCGCCAGCTAACGGTATCTCATTTCCGGATGAGACTGCTAAAGCGCATCATCCCTGTGAAGCTGCTGGTCAAAATGGACTCCCTGGCTCAGTTAACCGGTAACCTATGGCAACTCACCCCCAGTGTATTCTTAAGGGCCCAAGCACAGGGACATACCCCCATAGCTGCGCAAGGACACTTTTTCCGCTGCCCGCAGTGCAATGGCATTGAACTTACCAAGCTTCCCGACAAGTTGATATGTACTACTTGTTCTCGAGAATGGCTCATCTGCGACGGGATTTATAATTTTCGGGATTAGGCTGTTTTTTCCACAACCCAATAATGGGACAGACCGAAGACCTGCAGCGGAGTCTTCTCAGCGCTTTGTAGTATCCAGCGCAGAGCTGCGCCAAATCGGGGAAAGCGGGCAATGATATTGTCGTAAGCGCCAAAGACCACTTTGTGCTCTACCACACGAACTGGAAGATTCAAGAAGAGCCTGTACAGGTCTCGCCGGGTATAAACGCGCACATGAGGCGCCAGACGGTTGCGCAAGTTGCTAGGCAGATAATTGACCAAGGGGATATTCCCAAACCGGTAGCGGCCTCGCCAGTAGACACCATGCGTTTCAAAAGGGTAGCCCTTGTTCGGGCAAAACAGGACAATCCGCCCTCCCCTGCGCAAGACTCTGACCATCTCCTCCAATGCCACCCGGTCATTATGTACATGCTCAATGACCTCATGGCTTAGGACCAGGTCGAATGACTCGGGTGGGAATGGGAGCATTTCGCCCGCGGCATTAAGGATATGCGCCAGATTCACCCCGGCCTGGCAAGCTCTTTCGAAATCATATTCCAACCCGATGACCTGGCGGGAAAACGGTTTAAGGTGCTCCACGTACATCCCCACCCCGCAACCGTTCTCCAGCACACGGCCCTGCAAGCGGTCACCCGCTGCTTGCAAAATCATTTTCAGGCGTCGATCTTGGCCTTCTCTCCAAACATATGACGGCTCTCCGCGCAGGGCGGCTTTTTCAAAATCACGATTAGCCATGTCCAAATCATCCTTTACCGCCCGCCAGCCAACCCTGGCAAGGTTAACAAAGACTCAAGTCCCAGGACTTCTGGCTGGTCTTTTACGACCCCAATGAATCGCCACTGTTCCAAACATAAACAATTGGTAGCCAACTTCCTGAAGTCCGGCGTCAGCCATCCTCTTGGCTAGTTGTTCAGCCCGTAGGAAATTTTCGGTTGATTCAGGCAAATAACGATAGGCATCCACCTGACCGGTCAACAGGCGACCCAAAGCTGGAATTATAAAATGTAAGTGCGTCTGAACCAGGGGATAGAGCAAACCCGGACGCGGCCGGGTGGTATCCAGAGAAACCAACTTGCCTCCTGGTTTCAAGACCCGCACCTGTTCGTGCAGGGATGCTTGAATGTCGGTCACGTTCCGCAACAGGAAACCAGATACCAGTCCATCAAAACATCCATCAGGAAATGGAAGGTGAAGCGCATCAGCGGCACACCAACGGAGTACAACTGCTTCAGACCGGCGTTTTCCCGCCCGCATCATTTCAAGTGTAAAATCGGCGGCAACAGCAGAAGCTCCAGGCTGCTGGCGGAGGGCTTCCCGAGCAAGATCACCCGTCCCCGCGCCTAAATCCAACAGCAGCCCTGCTCTTGGCAGCTTTGATTGGCGAATGGTGATCCGGCGCCAACGGAGATCCTGACCAC
>Ga0114946_10003246_pt1 | contig 11035 bp, 10 predicted proteins | sample WalLakDeSediment_FD_88676 | JGI IMG/M metagenome (GOLD analysis project Ga0114946, IMG submission 88676) | Lake sediment microbial communities from Walker lake, Nevada to study Microbial Dark Matter (Phase II) - Walker Lake 11/02/13 Deep Sediment | ecosystem: Environmental > Aquatic >...
ATGATTTGTTTTTGAAGTTTGCACTCAGCAATCATCGAATTGCTGAGTGAAGTTTTGTGATCGTTTGATTGACCTGTCGGAAAAACGGAAATCATTATTAAATTTTGTCGTTTTATGCTGAATCGTAAAGTATTAATACTCAATCAGAATTACGAGCCATTCTCGGTATGCAGCAGTAAGCGCGCGATTATTCTCCTTTATCTTAACAAGGTTCAGTTAGTGGAGCGTTATCAGGAGAATATTCACTCCATCTCTATGGAAATGCCCAGCCCGAGTGTGGTGCGCTTGAATCTTTTTGTGCGCAAGCCCTTTAAAAAAATTCAATTGAACCGTAAGAATATCATCAAGCGTGATCACGGAACCTGCCAGTATTGCGGCAGGAACAGCCAACCCATGACCATTGATCATGTGATTCCTAAAAGCTACGGCGGATCGGATACCTGGGAAAACCTGGTTTGTGCCTGTCCCTCCTGCAATCGTAACAAAGGTAATCAGACACCGGATCAGGCCGGCATGAGTTTATTAAAAAATCCGGCCAAACCCAGTCATTTGTTTTTTTTATTTGCCATGATCGGTCACCCTCCGTCCTCCTGGAAGCCTTATCTTTTTTTAAATTAGCGACACCACCCACCAGAACCGATGCGGGTTAAACCCACCATTCGGGCAGTGGAAAGATTGTTTGTGAGAGGGCAGTTGTTTTTGTAAATTCACCATTTGTTGGAAGTAATTATTGGAGCCGGAATGGCTAAAAAGCGGATATTGAGCGGAATGAGACCCACCGGTCGATTGCATTTGGGAAATTTTGCCGGTGCTTTGGAAAATTGGATCGAATTGCAGAAGGAATTTGACAGTTTCTTTTTTGTTGCCGATTGGCATGCCCTGACCACGAATCCGGAAGCGGCATTTGAAGTTGAAGAGCAAACCCAGCAAATGGTGATCGATTGGCTCAGCGCCGGTATTGATCCTCAAAATCCGATATTTATTCAATCAAAAATTAAGGAGCATGCTGAACTGCATCTCATTTTTTCCATGTTGATCACGACAGCCCGATTGGAACGGAATCCCACCCTGAAGGAGCAGGTGCGTGATCTGAATACGGAAAGCATGCTTTACGGGCATCTGGGCTACCCGGTTCTTCAGGCAGCCGATATTCTCATCTATAAAGCCAGTGTGGTACCGGTGGGTGAAGACCAGGCTCCCCACGTGGAAATTACCCGCGAAATCGCCCGTAAGTTTAATCAAACCTATGCCGAAGTGTTTCCTGAACCGGAAACCCGGTTGACCACGTTCTCCCGATTACCGGGGCTGGATGGACGCAAAATGGGTAAATCCAATAATAATTTCATTCTTATGTCCGATTCCGAAGAGGAAATCAAAAAAAAAGTGCGCATGGCGATCACCGATCCGCAAAAAGTCCGCCGCAATGACCCGGGGCGGCCGGATATCTGCAATGTCTTCACCTATCATAAGAAATTTAATCCCCAGGAAGTACCGGAAATCCGCAAGGGATGTGAGAGTGGTGCCCTGGGATGTGTGGATTGTAAAAATAATTGTGCTTTGAAAATTGCCCGCTTCTTCGAGCCCATGCGTGAAAAAAGGGCCTATTATGAGAAAAACACTGCCGAGGTCCAGGATATTCTGCAATCGGGAATTACCCGCGCCCGGGAAATCGCCCGGCAAACCATGGACGACGTACACAAAGCCATGCGGATGGGTTAAGGAAGGTCATGCGTTACCGTGTTAAGTTAGACATCTTTGAAGGTCCTTTCGATCTGTTGTTGTTCCTCATCCGTAAGAATGAAGTGGATATCTTCAATATCCCCATAGCTGAAATTACCCGGCAATTTTTAGACTATATTGAGATCATGAAAATACTGGATCTGGATGTTGCCGGTGATTTTATCGAGATGGCGGCGACCCTGATGAATATCAAGTCGCGGATGCTTTTACCCAGACCCCCGGGAATATCGGATGAGGAGTACGAAGATCCCCGCACCGAGCTGGTTGCCCGCCTGCTTGAATATAAGCGTTTTAAAGACGCCGCTTTGGAACTTGACACCATGGAAGATAACCGCCGGAAGGTTTTTCCGCGCCGTTATTTTAACTACATAACCCGGGAAGAAGAGAAAGAGGATGATGTCCTGTTGGATGATGTGACACTTTTTGACCTGATGGTGGCCTTTCGCAAAGCCCTTGATAACATGCCCAAGGTGGTTTATCATGAAGTCAAGAAAATTGAGGTTACGGTAGAGGAACAATCGGAATACATCCTCAAAAAATTACAGGATAAGAAGGTCTTACTTTTTCAGGAATTAATGGCGGAGTTAAAGGTGAAAATCGTCCTTATCGTCACATTCATTGCCTTGCTCGAATTATGCCGATCCGGCAAGATCGTGGTTAGGCAGTCCAAAGTATTCGATGATATTCGCATAAAAAAAGCCGCATAAGAACGGTTCAGGATAAACATGGATCAAAACAATAACATCATTGAAGCCCTCATTTTTGCCAGCGATGCGCCGCTGCCCTTGCGAAAGATCAAAGAAATTGTCGCCGATTTTACGGAGAGCGAAATTAAAAAACGCATAAAGGCCATCAATGAACGACATGAAGAGATTCAATCGCCGCTGCATATCGTCGAAGTTGCCGGCGGATACCAGATGGTTACGCGTCCCGATTATTGGGAGTGGATCAGGAAACTCTATATTTCGCGGACAAAAAGTCGTTTAACACAGCGGGCCCTGGAAACCCTGGCTATCATTGCCTATAATCAGCCGGTCACCAAGACGGAAGTGGAGAGTATCCGTGGCGTCAATGTGGATGCCGTGATCCGCACGTTAATTGAACGCAAGCTCATCACCGTAACCGGCAGAGAAAAGGCTCCGGGTAGTCCCTTGCTTTATGGTACGACCAAATTTTTTCTTGAGTACTTTGGTTTAAAGGATATTACCGATTTACCCAAATTGCGTGAAATCGACGAATTGCTCAAGAGTGATGAAAAATTTCTGGAAAGCCTCGATCAGGTTAGTTTGCAGGAGATGCTGCCCGAGCAATTGGGTCTTTCTTCCATGATCCAGGGTACATTGCCCGGTTTTGAGCCCGATCAGCTCAGTTCCCCGGAAGAATCGAAACCTGATGACGGACCTGAATCGACAGAGGAAGCCGATTCAAACCGTTGATGATCTTAACCTTTCAAATCAATCATTTTTTTTAATATGATGCGTTTAAATAAATATTTAGCCCACGCCGGAATTGCTTCACGCCGCCGCTGCGACGATCTGATCATGGCCGGTCATGTCAAAGTCAACGGACATAAAGTTGAATCCGTGGGGGTAGTGATCGACGAAAAGAAAGATGTCGTAACTTTTAAAGGTAAGCCAGTCACCCTTGGTGAAACGTATACTTATGTTCTGCTCAATAAGCCCCGCGGTGTAGTGACGACGGTGAGTGAGCAATTTATGCGTAGTACGGTTATTGATTTTATCGGCATTCCGGAGCGTATTTATCCGGTCGGCCGCCTCGATTACAACACAACCGGTGTTTTATTGCTCACCAACGACGGGGAGCTGACCAATCGTCTGTTGCACCCCAATTACAAGGTTTTAAAAAAATATCGGATTGTTTTGAACCGCTTGGTACGTCCGGTCGATCTGCACCAATTGCAAAAAGGGGTCGAGCTTGACGGGAGTATGACCTTACCCTGTAAAATAACCGAGATCAGGCGAGTGGATAACCGCAGTATTTTAGAGATGGAACTCAGAGAAGGGCGCAATCGCCAGATTCGCCGCATGTTCGAGTTATTTGATTATCAGGTGGATGAGTTGAATCGTATCGAATTTGCCGGACTAACACTTAAAAATCTACAACCGGGAGAATGGCGTTATTTAATCGATAAAGAAGTCGAACGCTTAAAAGAGAGGACCAGCAATGGACATTAAGGGCAAAAAGGTATTGGTTTTAGGAGGATGGGGCCTGGTTGGTATGGCCGTCTGCAAAAAAATTATCCTGCGCGAACCCGCCGAAATGATCGTGCTTTCTCTCGAAAAGTGGCAGTCGGAAGAGGCCGTTCGGGAATTAAGCAAGAAAAACTCGGTTAAGTTCAGCATCGAATGGGGAAATATCTTTGTGCGCCGCAGCCTCAAAGATTTAACCAGGGATCAAATCCTCAACAATAATAACAACCGGCAAATCGTGATGCATGATGTACTCAATGATCTCAACGAAGAGATTCTGAACGAATCTTTCTTGTCTCAGGTCATTAACCGGCACCATCCGGAAATCGTGATTGATTGTGTCAACTCGGCCACTGCGCTGGCCTATCAGGACATTTTTACCAGCTCCATCGAAGTTCGCAAATCGCTTCAGAATTTGAAGGAGGGTGATGTACAACCGGCCATATCCGAAAATGTTGAAAAATTGCTCATCACCCAATACGTACCGCAATTGATCCGGCATATCCAGATTTTGTATGAAACCATGAAGCGTGTAAGAACCCGTTTTTATCTAAAGATCGGTACCAGCGGGACAGGGGGAATGGGTTTGAATATTCCTTATACACACAGCGAAGAAAAACCATCGCGTATGCTGCTCAGCAAATCGGCCATAGCCGGCGCCCACACTTTACTGCTCTGGTTAATGGCTCGTACACCCGACGCTCCCATTACGAAGGAAATCAAACCCACGGCAGCCATTGCCTGGAAACGCATCAACTATGGTGAGATAAAAAAAGGAGGTAAAGCGGTAACTCTTTTTGATTGTCCTGTTGAAAAAGCGCTGAAACTAAAAGATTCCATCGAGTTAAAGATGAACCGCGGTCCCTGGGTTGATCTGAAGGATACTCTGAAGAAAGTATACATCGATACCGGCGAGAATGGCATTTTCAGCTATGAAGAATTCACGGCCATTACCTCCCGGGGACAAATGGAATTTGTAACTCCGGAAGAAATTGCCAAAAATGTCATCTATGAAATTCTCGGAGGAAACACCGGGCATGATATCATCAACGCTCTGGATAATGCCACCATGGGACCCACCTATCGGGCCGGTTCTATGCGCAGCAGTGCCTTGCATAAGATGCAACGCTTACAGGATGAACACCATTGTGACAGTGTTGCCTTCGAATTGCTGGGTCCGCCCCGTTTAAGCAAATTGCTGTATGAAGCTTACTTGTTGAAACGCTGCCGCTTTTCCATGAATGATGTGGTCAATAAAAGTGCGGCTTATCTGGCCGCCTCGGCTGAAGAACTGATAAAAACAGACCCGCATTTACGATCGGATATTCTGTCCATTGGTATCCCGATTTTACTCAGAGATGGGAAAAGTTTCCTTCGCGGACCGCACATGAAAATTCCTCCTTACAGGGGCAATAATGAATTACCGGTAACGCCGGAAACCATTGAACGTTGGGCTGCCGATGGCTGGCTCGACTTGCGGGAAAGCAATTTCGCGCTCTGGCAAAAACGCATTCAGAAAATTCTGGATGAAATCCACTCCATTCCCGACGATGATACCAGTTCTGAATATGATCGGGATCGCGAATACTGGATGGAGACCAATACCATTGAGCCCGGTAAAATCGTTGGTTGGTTATTTCTGGCAGAGGAACAGGGCTTACGGATGAAAGAATAAATGCCCGGAAAAATAACCATCGCGATTGACGGACCGGCCGCTTCCGGCAAGAGCACCACCGCACGTGTGTTGGCTCAAAAAATGGGATATATCTATGTGGACAGCGGTGCCATGTATCGGGCGGCTACTCTGGCAGTGATTCAGGCTGGAATAAATATTGATGATGAGCAGACCGTTACGCGCTTCGTCGAAAAAATCAAGATCACCATTAAAGCCCATCCAGCGGGACAAAAAACCTATCTTAATGGAAAGGATGTCACTCATCTCATTCGCTCGCCGCAGGTTAATGAAGTAATCAGTGTCATCTCTGCCTATCCCGGCGTGCGTGCCTGCCTGGTGCGAATGCAAAGACAACTGGCTGAAGAAGGAGGCGTCGTCATGGATGGCCGTGATATCGGCACGGTGGTCCTGCCCGACGCTGATCTTAAGGTATTTATGGTGGCTTCTTTACAGGAACGGGCCCGGCGACGACTTAAGGAACTGCAGGCTCAGGGCGAAAAAATGCTGTTGGAAGAGGTGCTAGCAGAAATCAGCCAACGCGACCGGTTAGATTCTTCACGGGATACGGCACCGCTCAAAATGGCCGATGATGCCCGTCCATTGGATACTTCCCAATTGTCCATTGAAGAACAGGTCGATATAATTGAAAAATGGGCAAAAGAGATTAAGGATATAAAATAATTTGATCCTGGTTTTTTTTGTCTTTTAATCGACCCTTCTCAAGCAATACCCATGGTACAATCTATCCTTCGGTGAACTCTCTGATCAATTCATCGACTTTCGATCACTTTTATGGGATTAATAGTATGGCCCGTGATTGCATCTGCAACGTATCGAGCCATATCTGTATTGGTCGGCAATCACAATTTTCTGAAGCAAACAGAATGGATGGTGCAGAAAGCCGGGGAATGAATAATTACCGTTAATCGTTACCGATCTATTGATATCAATACGCAGATATAATTGTAATTGGCGACTTTTTTTCTTAACTTAATTGCCTTTTTGTAAATAACCCCGCAATCACGCGGATCAACCATTAACCATTAGGAACTTTTTGTATGACTGAAGAAAACAAAGAAAACGTAGCCGAAGAGAATGCTGCGGAAACTTTAACCCCTAACCCGTCCACTGATGAACCTACTGAGACAGCAGTGACGGAATCCAATGATAGCGATACCGAAAAGAAAGAAGAGAAGTTTAATCTTGATGACGAAGTTGTGGTGCGTCTGGAAGACCTTGAAGAGGAAACCGAATACGCAGATAAAGAAAAGCAGGTTCTGGAGAATTTGTATAATCAAACCATGCGTAACATTACCGAAGGTGAAATTGTCAACGGTCGCATTTTAAATATAACCGATAATCATGTCCTCATCGATATTGGTTTTAAATCCGAGGGCATTGTTTCCATTGAAGAATTTGAGAATATCGAATCCTATAAACCGGGTGACGAAGTTGAGGTTTTTCTGGAAACTCTTGAGAGTGTAGATGGCCAACTGACTCTATCACGTCGCCGGGCTGATTTTATTCGCGTTTGGGAAAGACTTGTTGAAAAATATGAAAATGATGAAATCATTCCCGGAACGATCACACGTCGTATCAAAGGCGGCATGGTTGTGAATGTGATGGGCGTGGATGCATTTCTGCCCGGATCGCAAATTGATGTCAAACCGATCCGTGATTTCGACTCCTTTCTTGGCAAACAGATAAATTTTAAGATAGTTAAAGTCAATCATGCCCGCAAAAACATCGTTGTTTCCTCGCGTGTTTTAATCGAAAAAGAGATGGAAAGTCAACGTGGGGAAATACTCTCCAATCTGGAAAAAGGTCAAAAGCGTATCGGAACGGTCAAGAACATTACCGACTTTGGCGTGTTTATCGATCTCGGTGGTGTGGATGGTCTTCTGCACATAACCGATCTGAGTTGGGGCCGTGTTAATCATCCCTCGGAGCTGGTCAAACTGGATCAGCACTTAGAGGTGATGATTCTCGATTTTAATGAAAACAAAGACCGAATTTCCCTCGGTTTAAAGCAATTGCAACCCCATCCATGGGAAAATGTTGGGCAAAAATATCCGGTGGATGCAGTAATTAAAGGCCGCGTGGTCAGTTTAACGGATTACGGCGCCTTTGTCGAACTGGAAAAAGGTATTGAGGGCCTCATTCATATATCCGAGATGTCCTGGTCTCAGCACATCAAACATCCCAGCCAGTTGTTAACCGTGGGACAGGAAATCGAAGCCATCGTGTTGAGTATTGAACCGGAGCAAAAGAAGATTTCACTGGGATTAAAGCAGTTGGAACCGGATCCCTGGATGCAGATCGAAGCACGTTACCCGGTGGGATCGGTGCATAACGGTATTGTCCGTAACCTGACGCAATTTGGCGCTTTTGTCGAATTGGAAGAGGGGATCGACGGTCTGGTTCATATCTCCGACCTGTCCTGGACAAAGAAGGTCCGGCATCCCAGCGAAATCGTGAAAAAAGGGGATCAGATTGAAGTCGTCGTACTGGGAATCAACCGCGAAGAACGCCGGATTGCTCTCGGACATAAACAGATTGATGCCAATCCCTGGGATTCGTTTGCTGAAAATTACGGAATCGGAACTGAAAGCATGGGTAAGGTCAACCGCTTGATCGACAAGGGATTGATTGTAACCCTCCCTCTGGGTGTCGACGGATTTGTTCCCAACCAACACCTGGGATTGCCAAAGGGTAAAAAACCGAGCGAAGTTTATGAGGTCGGTGCTGAGGTCCCGGTCAAGGTTATCGAATTTGATAAGGAAAACAAAAAAATCGTGCTTTCCGTCTCGGCCTTTTTTAAGGACCGCGAACGTCAGGAGTTTGAGGATTACCTGTCAAAACAGGGTGTGGTCAAGACGACCGTAGCCGATTTGGCACAAACGACCCCGGATGTTAAAGTAGAAGAGCCGGTTGCCGGGGATATAAAGGTAGAAGAAGTTCCTTCTGTTGAGGAAGAGTCAGAAAAAGCACCTGAGCCAAAAAAGAAGACGGCTAAGAAAAAAGCGGCTCCAAAAGAAGATACAGATACGCAAGTTGAGGTTGTTGAGGAGAAAGAAACTCAAGCAGCCCCGGATGATGCTAAGCCAGAGGAACCCGTAGCCCAGGAAACACAGACCGAATCCACCGAAGCGAAAGCTGAGGAGTTAAGAGAAGAGGAAATGACTTCGGAAAAGACTGAAGCTGCAGGGGAAGCAGAAACACCTGAGGAAGAATCCGAAGAGAAGCCTGCCAAAGCCAAAAAGAGCAAAACTAAAAAAGAAAAATAGCTTTACATCGGATCTCATATTAAATTAATGCCCATCCAGTACCCACGGATGGGCATTTTTTTTCCATAAAATAGAATTTTTTGTTATTTCCTTTCGTTGAAGGTAATATTACTTTAAATTCTGTCGATATAATTGGTTAGAAAAGACGGATGCCGGATTAAAGGAAATGATGAATTTTTTTAAATCACTTAATTTTTTCCTCAAAAACCTGGGTATTGATCTGGGTACAGCCAATACGATCGTTTATGTCGATGGCAGGGGGTATGCCGTCAATGAACCTTCCGTCATTGCCTACAATAGTTCCTCCGTTATGGCTGTTGGTAGTGTTGCCAAGGATATGTTGGGACGGACCCATCCCGGCATTCGCGTCATTCGTCCGCTGGCTGACGGTGTTATTGCCGATTTTGAGGCTGGTGAGGATTTAATCAAATCGTTCATCCATATGGCTGAAGTTCCCGGATATCTCCTTAACCGGGTTGTCATCGGTGTTCCAACCGGTATTACCTCCGTAGAAAAGCGAGCTGTCATTGAGAGTGCCCAGTTGGTGGGTGCCCGTAACGTTTATTTGGTGAGTGAACCTATGGCAGCAGCCATTGGCATGGGTTTGGATGTTATGGGATGCGATGCCCATATGATCGTTGATATCGGTGGCGGTACCACGGATATTGCCGTAATCAATTACGGCGGCATCGTCGTTGATAATACGATGCGCATTGCCGGCAATGAGATGGATGAAGCATTAATGCGGTATTTAAAACAGAATTTCAATCTAATCATTGGCGAAAAGACCGCGGAAATAGTAAAAATTGCCCACGGTACGGTAAACGGCCGTTACGATCGTTTTGAAATCCGCGGTATCGATTACGTGCAGAATCTTCCCCGGGCTTTAACCTTATCGACAACGGTATTCAAAAAAGCCTTTGAACCAGTGGTTAACGCTATAACCAATGCCATATTGGAAACACTCGATCAATTGCCACCGGAATTAGCCGGAGATATCGTCGACCGGGGCATCGTTTTTGCCGGTGGTGGTGCCATGCTGGATGGGCTGGATACATATCTGCGTGAGCGGTTAGGTATTCCTGTAAGCCGGCCGGAAAATGCCCTGTTTTGTGTAGCCGAAGGCACACGAAAAATATTAGAACGATTCGACTACTACAAACCTTTACTCTTTCAATAAGTTCTTTCCTGTATAAAAAAATGCTGCAAAGCTAAAATCGTTTTGCCGTCCCTGAATTCCCCATTCAAAAGTTTACGACGGGCTTCCTCTTTCAGTAATTCAATAATCAAAATATCTTCATGTTCATCATCACGGCCGCCACCGCTGTAATGCTTATCGGTGCTGTTGCAGTAACCTATAAAACAATGAATGCGCTCGGTGGTGATGCCCGGGCTGGAGTAAATCCGTCCTACAGGTCGGAAATCCTGAATAACATAACCGGCCTCTTCAATGCATTCCCTGCGGGCACATTCCAGCGGATCACTGTCTTCAACGACACCGGCAACGATTTCATCGATCCACCCGGCTTCACCGCTGGCAAAAACACCGTAACGAAACTGGCGGACCAAAACGAAGGTATCTTTATCCTGCAGATAAATCAATACCGCCACGGCTTCACCGCGTTCCAGATTCAACCGGCGCACCGGTTCCGTCCACGATCCATCAAATTTTTCATGCCTTAAGGTAACGGCATCGACCTGGAAATAATCATCGAGCAGACGTTTGCTCTCAAGAATTTTTACCTGCACGGACAGACTCCTCGGATTTGTTTTTTAATTTTATCCCTAAAGAAAATAGGATGCAAATAAAGCTTCAAAGTAATATCCCTTCGTCTTTCACTTATCCTTCAAATTATAATCGTAATCTTAATCGTACTCGTAATCGCAATCCTATTCTTATCTCATTCCCTCTACCTTTCACTATCTATCCAAAGCCCCCACCTGGATAACCGCCCAATTTCAAAGTTCAATCCGGGCTTTATTGATCCGGAAAATGCGCTGAGAAATAAAAAAAGTTGGTTTGAATGAAACGCATCGGTCCATCCTGTAATTATCAACGAAAAGATTTTCAGGATACGGAATAATTTTTTAAATTTGCCGTTTGACGAAATCCTTTTTTATTG
>Ga0114946_10003247_pt1 | contig 11034 bp, 5 predicted proteins | sample WalLakDeSediment_FD_88676 | JGI IMG/M metagenome (GOLD analysis project Ga0114946, IMG submission 88676) | Lake sediment microbial communities from Walker lake, Nevada to study Microbial Dark Matter (Phase II) - Walker Lake 11/02/13 Deep Sediment | ecosystem: Environmental > Aquatic > Freshwater...
AGGGGCCCCGCCCCAAATGGCCATGGGAGCATTGCCGAAAGATACTTTTAAAAAAGCAATTGGTGATATTCTTTTAAAGGACAACAAGACAAGCTGAGCGCGTTCATGTCTGAACATCATTATATCCTGATCCCCACGGCCTATTTTCCGCCAATATCCTACTTTCATTTCCTTACCAGCCGCGAACCCGTTCAAATAGAAATTTTTGAAACTTTCCCTAAGCAAACCTACCGAAACCGTTGTGAAATACTGACTGCTGCCGGAAAGACCAGTCTGATAGTACCTGTTTCCAGACCCGATGGCAACCATACCCTGACACGGGATATTGAGATCTGCTACCGGGAACCCTGGCAAAGAAATCACTGGCGGGCCATCCAATCGGCTTATAGCTCTTCCCCTTATTTTTCCTTTTATGCCGATCATATATCAACAGTTTTTAATACCAATAAGCCCAACCTGATTTTTTTGAATCAAAAGATCACTGCATTGATCTGCAAATTAATAAAGGTAAGACCGATTATCAGCTTTACAAACGCTTATGAGAATACACCATCCGTTGCGCTGGACCTGAGGCAAATGTTTACACCAAAAAAAAATATACGCTCCGATTTTCCACGTTACCCGCAAGTTTTTGAGCACACGACAGGATTTACACCGGGGCTGAGCATCCTCGATTTACTATTCAACCTGGGACCTGATACAAAAGCATACCTTAAGGAATTAGTCTTTTGATCAAACGCAACGTATGGGTATATTGTTTCTTATCAGCATGGTAGATGCCATGGTGATCGATCTTGTCAATCCTCACCTTGCCGGAGCAATGGATAATGTGTTGGGGATCGATGAGGATACCCGTATGGATGATCCGGTCGTCGTCATGATCGAAAAACGCCAGGTCTCCCGGACGGCTATTGCTAATGAAGCTGATATCTTCTCCCTGGGTAGCTTGCTGCGAAGCGTCCCGTAACAGCTTTATCCCATGCTGTTTAAACACCATTTGTGTAAACCCTGAACAATCCATTCCAAGATATGTTTTTCCTCCCCAAAGGTATGGACACTCCAGGTAACCCATGGCTGTCCTGGTAAATTCCTGGATATCAGAAAATTCAAAAGGGTAAAGATCACCATGAAAATAAAACGCATCCTTTCCGGCCCGGAACATTTTATGTTCTTCCCTGTAAAAAATGCATCCGGACGGAATATGAACGCTCACGGCGCCCTTTCTCACAAAATCCCCCATTATTTTCCGGTTGACAAACATAGGCATACCGGAAAGCCTGCTGAAATCACTTTCATCAATAAGCTTGACCTGTTTCACATCTACCCAGCCGGTATAACCGTCAAAGACATTCCTGACGAGGATCCAGTCCCTGTTATACTCAATGATTTCAAAAAGATCGCCAAAAAGCAGTTGTGTCGTCATTTCCGCTTTTTCGGAAGGCTCCTGCCGAACAGGGATTACAGCCAGGATACAAATACCAAATTCTGTCATAATTTAAGCTTCCGTGCAAATTTAATGGGAATATTTCTATATTAGCACCACAAGAAAACACCAAATGCAAAGAATCATAAAACAGTTTGTCAGAAAAAAGGATTTGATCATCAAAATCGCGTTATTTATCCTGACCATCATTTTGATCGTATGGGTACTGCCCAAGGAGGGGAAGTTTAAATATGAATTCAGCAAAGGAAAACCCTGGCTCCATGATGATCTGTACGCCCCGTTTGATTTTGCCATTATCAAATATGATGATGAGCTGGCCCAGGAAAGGGAACGGGCGCTTATGTCATTAAAGCCTTATTTCACAAGGGATACCATGATGTATCATACGCAGAAGGAGCTGTTTCGCAGTGAATTCCTGGAAAAATGGGATGACCTTTTGGGAGAGAATTTCGTGACTGATAAAAGAAAAGAAGAAATATTGGAACAAAGTACCGGGATTTTCAAGGATCTATTCACTACCGGCATCATCAAACCGGATGCCTCCATTGAAAACAAACCACCCGATTTCACGGTCCTGATCCTGGAGAATAATGTCGCCGTGGAAAAGAAGCTCAGGGAACTTCTGACACTACAGCAGGCCAGCCAGCAGATCTCCGAACAGGCAACTGTCTTCGAAAATCCGTTCCTGGATTTTGTCATCCGCATCATGACGAATCACCTGGCGCATAATCTTATATTTGATCCTGTAAAGACAAATGCGGAAAAGGAAGCTGCTATATCGGGGATCAGTCCGTTCCGGGGGATGGTTCAGCGGAACGAGCTCATCATTTCCCGCGGCGCCAGGGTCGATGACGATCATTTCCGTATCCTCACTTCTTTAAAAACCAATTTTGAAACCCAACTGGGCACCTCACGAGCCTTTTATGCCATTGCCGGCGGCCAGGCTATTCTGACCTCGATATCCATCCTTGTACTGGCCCTGTTTCTGATGATCTACCGGAAGGACATCCTGGCCAACAACAAAAGGATATTCCTGATCCTGTTGGTTATCTTCATGATGGTTTTCATTGCCAGCATGGTGGCCAGAATAAATGTCAGTTATTTTTTCCTGGTACCGCTTTGCCTGGTGCCTGTTATCATAAGGGTATTTTATGATACGCGGCTGGCGCTGTTTGTGCACCTGATCACGATTTTCACCACCGGTTTCATTGCACCCAACAGTTTCCAGTTTGTTTTCATCCAATTGATTGCCGGGGTGGTGGCCATCATGAGCATCGTGCGGCTGGAAAGGCGCTCGCAGTTCTTCTACACGGCTTTCTGGGTCTTTTTGACTTACATGACCATATATATCGGGCTGATCCTGATGCAGGAGGGGAATCTGAGAGGGATCAATTTCGCGCAAGTATACCAGATGGCGGGCAATGCCGCATTTCTATTCCTAGCCTACCCTATCATTTTTTTCCTTGAAAAAGTTTTTGGGTACATAACTGATGTCACACTGATGGAACTTGGGAACAGCAACAATAAATTATTGAGGGAACTGGCCCGAAAAGCCCCGGGGACTTTTCAACACTCTTTACAGGTGGCCAACCTGGCGGAAGAGGCCTCCTATGCCATCGGAGCCAACAGTTTACTCGTCAGGGTTGGCGCTTTATACCATGACATTGGCAAAATGTTTGCCCCTTTATATTTTATCGAAAACCAGGTAACCGGTGTAAATCCGCACGATCAACTGACCTACGAGGAAAGCGCCCGGATCATCATCGATCATGTGACCCGGGGGATGGAACTGGCCAAAAAGCACAATCTTCCGTCAGAGATCGCCGACTTCATCACCACCCATCATGGCACACGGAAGGTCGAATATTTTTACATCAAACAAAAGCTCGAAAATCCCTCGGGTGGTATTGATGACCGTTCGTTTACCTACCCTGGACCCATCCCCTATTCCAGGGAAACCGCCCTTGTCATGATGGCCGATTCGGTGGAGGCCGCATCACGAAGCCTGGAAAAACCTGATGAGCATGCCATTCACGAACTGGTCGAACGCATCATCAGCCGCCAGCTTGAAGATGAGCAGTTTGCCAATGCAAACCTGACACTAAAGGATATCAGTATCGCCAAAGAGATCCTTAAAAAAAACCTTCAGACGATTTATCATGTGCGGATCAGTTATCCGGAGGCGCAGGGCATAGGGCATAGGGCGTAGGGCAGGGGATTTGGAATTCAAATATTTTGTTAATTTTGCGTTGCTGACTGAGTTTGTACAGTCAGTTTATTGAAGATATTCTTCAGGGCAGGGTGTAATTCCCGACCGGCGGTGAAAGTCCGCGAATCCCGACTCAGTCGGGACCGACCCGGTGAAACTCCGGGACCGACAGTTAAAGTCTGGATGGAAGAAGAATTTCTGCACGGTATTTCCTTTGTATAAAGGCATTATCTGCATTGAATCATAATTCCTGCCCTGATGATAAACTTCAGGGCATTTTTTTATCAATAAATTCTCATTCATCAGGAATTATGAAAAAGCTTATCGCACTTGCCTTTACAATCTTGCTTTCGATTGCTTTCATGAACAATTCTTTCGCCCAGACCCTGATATCGGGGCTGGTCCGGGACTCCATCCCTGGGGATCCGCTGGCAGGTGTCAATGTCCGGCTCAAAGAAAGCACCTTTGGCACATCGACAGATAATAATGGATATTTCCAATTGATCCTTGATCCGGGGATTCATAAGATCATGCTGACCAATATTGGGTTTTTATCCAGGGAGATCACCGTCGATGTGAACGATGAACCAGGCACCTCTCTGGGCTTCATATACATGCAACCGTCATCCATCGGATTGGCTGAGGTGAACATTATCGCTTCCGAGGCCGTTGACCGGCGAACACCAGTTTCTTCCAGTACTATCCGGGCGGACCTTATCGAATCCCGGCTGGGTGACCAACCGTTGCCGGAGATCATGAAAACGGTACCCGGGGTATATGCCACCCGCACCGGCGGCGGAAGCGGTGATGCAAGTGTGAATATCCGCGGTTTCAAACAAGAAAATGTGTCCTTGCTTCTCAATGGTGTGCCGGTCGGCAGTGTTGAGAACGGCCTGGTTTACTGGAACAACTGGCTCGGCCTGGCTGATGCCACCGGGCAGATCCAGGTCCAGCGGGGGCTTAGCGCCTCGCATGCCGCTGTCAATGCGATCGGAGGAACCATCAACATCATTACAAAAACAACGGATATTGAACCGGGCGGCAGCCTGAAATATTCCCTTACCGACTACGGCAACCAGAAAGCAACACTCATGCTGTCGAGCGGTAAGCTGCCGAACAATATGGCCGTTACCTTCCTGGGAAGCCGCTTCTCAGGCCCCGGTTATGTCGATGCCACCTACAACAGCGGTTGGGCATATTATCTGTCGCTCAGCAAGACCTTCAGTAAAGATCATATGATCGTATTTACCGCACTGGGAAATCCCGAAAAACACGGGCAGCGCAATTTCAGGCTGTCGATGGAAGAGATTGACCGGTATGGCCTGAAGTACAACAAGGATTGGGGCAGCTATAACGGCCAGATCAACAATGCCAGTGAAAATTTCTATCACAAGCCTCACCTCAGCCTGAACCATTACTGGAATATGTCGGAAAAAAGCTTCCTGGCAACTTCTTTTTACATAACGCCTGGCAAAGGGGGTGGGAAATGGACCGACACCTTCTCCGGCAACCCTTGGATCTTCAGTTATTACAACCCCAGCGGACAGATTGACTGGGACAGGATCTATCAGAACAATTTCACTAATGAAAACATCTATACCCTGGCAGATGGTACGGATACCACCGGTTATTCCCTGAACATTCAGACCAATTTCCTGGCCAGCCATATCTGGACAGGATTATTATCGACCTACAAGCTGGAGATTAGTGACAATTTCACGGTAACAGCCGGCGTACATGGAAGGCTATTCAAATCGAAATTACAGCAAAAAGTCAGGGACCTGCTGGGAGGTCAATTTTATATCGACGATTATGCCTTTGCCATCGATGGCGTGGCTGGGCGCAACCAGATAAAAACTGTCGGTGATATCATTAAAATCGATAACGGCGCTATTGTCAATTATGCCGGCTTATTTGGCCAGCTCGAATATTTACGGGGTAATACCAGCGCATTTATTTCGGGCACATTTTCCGGCAACTGGTACCGCAGGGAAGACAGGTATAATTATGTGCAGGATATCAGCAGTGACTGGGTCTACAGATCGGGTTTCGATTTCAAGGCCGGAGCTAACTATAACCTGAGCGAATCACATCATATCTACATCAATGGCGGTTACTTTTCTCGCGCACCGTATTATAAATTCGTCTTCGGAAATTTCACCAACACGCCGACTGCTGATCTGAAAAATGAGAAAACGCTGGCATTTGAAGCCGGGTATGGCCTTAAGCTGAGATATACTTTACTGAAACTGAACGCTTATTACACTAAATGGGAGGATAAATCACTATTGACCAATGAGTACAATCAATTTGAGGACCCTTCGATGATCAGCGGGCTGGATGCATTGCATAGGGGAATTGAGGCGGAGGTCGAACAACGGATCAGCCCTTGGATGAAAGCGGGCGGAAGCTTTTCGCTGGGTAACTGGAAATGGAAAAACGACGTAACTGCATTGGTATTCAATGACAATAATGTTGTTGTGGACACGATCAGGGTTTATGCCGACGGGCTTTATGTCGGCGACGCCCCGCAAACGCAGTTTTCGGTCTTTGTTTTGTTCCGTATCCTGAAGACGGTCGATATTTCAGCCTCATGGATTTATTACGACAGGTTCTTTGCCGATTTCAGCCCCACTACACGCACAAATCCGGACGACCGGAGCCAGCCCTACCGGATCCCCTCATATCACACACTTGACCTTCATGTGAATTTTCCATTCCGGATCGGACCTTTCCAGGCCAGGGCCAATCTCGGATGCCTGAATGCTTTGGATAACAAGTACATAATAAGGGGGCAGGACGGAGCCGGGCACAACCTGGATACTTTCAGGGGATTCTGGGGATTTGGCCGGACATTTTTCCTGGGATTCAGAATTGATTTCTGATCTTAAATAACTGATAATCAATGTTGAATATTTTTTTAACAATTAACTTGTCCTTTAACATCTGATTATCAAATCCATGTGAGAATTATGCTAAAATATCACCCTATTTTGTTAACATTTATTTAACAAAACTGACACAAGCTTTCCATATTTTCGCTGGAAAAAGAATCACCCAAATTAAACTATTAAACAATTAAACTATGAGAAAGATTTACAAATTGCTTTTAACGGCGATGATCACACTGATGACCGCCGGAGTATTTGCGCAGGGTACCACCACAGCGGGTATCAACGGCAGGATTTTCGACATGCAGGGATCCCCCCTGACCGGGGCCACCATCCTTGTCGTGGAAAAAGAAACCGGAGCGCAATACGGGACGATCAGTGACGACAAGGGGTATTACCGTTTACCGAACATGACCCCCGGAGGTCCTTATAAAATAACGGTTACCTATGTCGGTTTCCAGAATTTTGAGAAGGATAACATCTTTCTGACACTCGGGCAAACCTTCAAGGTGGATGCCAACCTGAGTGAGACGACTATGCAGCTTTTGGGTGTGGAAATCGTGGCCAGCACCAGTGATATTTTCGACGGCAACCGGACGGGTGCTGAAACTGTCATTTCAACCGAGGTGATCAACCAGATGCCCACCCTTGGCCGTACGGTTGGCGATTATGTACGGCTGACGCCACAGGCCTCATTTCGTGAAGGCGGTATTTCCATTGCCGGCGCCAACAACAGGTATAACGCCATTTCCATCGACGGGGCGGTGAACAATGATGTGTTCGGCCTTGCAGCGGCGGGGACAAACGGCGGTCAGACCGGTGGCACTCCCTGGAGCATGGATATCATCGACCAGTTCCAGGTCCAGATGGCCCCTTATGATGTTCGCCAGAGTGGCTTCAATGGCGCCAGTATCAATGCCATCACCAAACGCGGTAAAAACGAATTTGAAGGCACACTATATACCTTCAGGCAAAACCAGAGCCTTGCAGGGAAAACCCCCTGGGAATCGGTAAAAAACCTGGAAGACCCCGAGGGGTCCAGAACCAAGCTGGCTGACTTCAGCGATAACATCATGGGCTTGAGTATCGGCGGACCAATCATCAAGGATAAGGTCTTCTTCTTCCTGAACAGTGAAATGCAGCGCCGGACCAGACCCCAGCCCTATGAATTTGATAATTACCAGGGTGAATCTGACCAGGGAACCCTGAATGCCCTGGCCGATATGCTGAAATCCAGGTATGGTTATGACCCGGGTGCTTATCTGAACACTGATAATGAATTAAAGAGCGACAAACTCTTTTTACGTTTCGACTGGAACATCAACAAGGTCCATAAACTGATGATACGGCACAGCTATGTGAATCTCAATGCCATACAGCCTTACAGGTCAACCAACCAAAGGATATATTTTGAGAATTCGGGACAGCAATTCCCCAGCAAGACCAATTCCACAGCGCTGGAATTGAAAAGTAACTGGAACAACTATGCCAATAACCTGATCGTTGGTTTTACCGCTGTCAGGGATGACCGCAACCCGATCGGCTCCAATTTCCCGTCAGTTCTTATCAACGACGGCACCGGAACCATTTATGTCGGTTCGGAGCCATTCTCCACAGCGAACAGGCTTGACCAGGATATTCTCACACTCAACAATAATTTTAGCTTATATAAAGGTGCCCACACCATTACGATAGGCGCCAACGTGGAGTATTCACATACCTATAACCTGTTTATCCGGCAAAACTTTGGAGAATACAAATATAATTCCGTGGCTGATTTCATGACCATCGGCACTGAAGGCGAGGTTTCCGCTTTTGAATACAACCGCTCCTATTCATTGGTCGATGGTATTACCGGTGACGGATCAGAAGCCGCGGCTATATTCAACACGCTTCAATTCGGTTTATATGCACAGGACGAATGGCAGGCTTCTGAGAATTTCAAGCTAACTGTAGGTTTACGGCTTGACATACCTATGTTCCTGACAGATAATATGGCTGCTCCCGGATTCAACGATACGGTAGTCCCCAAGATCGAAGATATCTATGATCCGGTTTCCGAATCAAAGTATGACATGCAGGGCGCCCGGGCCGGTCAGATGCCAAAACCGCAGTTCATGTGGGCTCCCAGGATCGGGTTCAACTGGGATGTCACAGGAGAGCAGACAACCCAGATCCGCGGGGGAGCGGGCATATTCACCGGACGCCTCCCGCTGGTATGGCCCGGCGGCGCATATAATAACAACGGTGTCACCATCGGTGGGGTTCGTTACAGGTATCCGCAGGACGGCTCAGATCCTATAACCTTCATCCCGGAATATGATGCGCAATACCAATGGGAAGATTTCTACACAGGTCAGTCGCCCATCCCCAGCGGACAGATCGACCTCTTTGTTGAAGATTTCAAATACCCGCAAATCCTGAGAGCCAGCCTCGCATTGGACCAGAAACTGCCCTGGGATATCGTCGGTACCCTGGAAGGGATCTATACCAAGACGTTGAACAATATTTACTATTACAACTACAATGCCGCCCCGGCCACCAAGAGAATGACAGGCGGACCGGACGACCGCTGGATCATCCCCAGCAACAAGGTGGAGAACCGCTACGACAGGATCATGGTCGGTGCTAACACAAACGAAGGCTTCAGCTACAATATCACCGCACAGTTGCAAAAGAATTTCTCGAGCGGCCTGCAGTCGATGATAGCCTATACCTTCGGACGTTCCAAGTCGATGAACGACGGCCTTTCGTCTCAGAACTCCTCCCAGTGGAGATATGTCGCCAATATCAACGGACGTAATAACCTGGACCTCTCTTATTCCAACTTCGATTTGGGCTCGCGCCTGATGGCCTTCATCGGTTATAAAAAAGCATATGCCAACAACTTTGCCACCGGGATCAGCTTCTTCTACGATGGAGTTTCCGGCAAACGGTTCTCATATGTTTATAATAATTCAAGGATAATTAACGGAGAAGCCTCTGACAATTACGCCCTGATCTGGATACCCAACGACCTGTCGGAAATCAACCTGGTGGAATACACCTCCGGCGGAACCACTTATACCGTTGAGGAACAGTGGGAAAAACTGAATTCGTTTATCGAAGGCGACAAATACCTGGCCGATAACCGCGGCGGATACGCTGAAAGGAACAGCGCCAGGATTCCATTTGAAAGCTACCTGGATATGCGCTTTGTACAGGACTTTTACATCAAGGCGGGAAAAACCAGGCACACCCTTCAGTTCACCCTTGACATTTTCAACGTGTTGAACCTGCTCAACAAAGAATGGGGAATGCATCGCTTCGTCAACTTCGATTCTTATCAACTGATCCGCATCGAAGGATTTGAAGAAGACGGCACCTCGCCCAGGTTCACTTACAGAGGCGGACCGGACCACACCGCTGCTTACAATATAGCTGATCCCGCTTCCCGCTGGAGGATGCAGATCGGTATCCGCTATATCTTCGGAACAAAAAGCAACTAACATTTCATATTTTAATAACTAAATAAGAGCGCAAAGCACAACCTTTGCGCTCTTTTCTTTATTTTTATACAATAATTCCCCAACTTAAACCTTAAAACTTAAAACTTAAAACTAATCATCCCCATGCCTCCACGCCCCCATACCCCCATGCCCCCATGCTTCCCTGCCTCCCTGCTTCTTTTATTATGTCTAATGCTCCTCGCTCCGACCCTTCTCTGCGGTCAAAGCTCTACGCCCTACGCCCTAAGCCCTAAGCCCTATGTAGTCATGCTCTCCATGGACGGCTATCGTTGGGATTACCCCGATAAGTGCCACACGCCCAATCTGGACCGGATCGCTGCCCGGGGAGTGAAGGCCCATTCGATCCAGTCCGCTTTTCCATCCAAGACCTTTCCCAATCATTACACTATGGCCACCGGCCTGTATCCGGATAACCACGGCATCGTGCAGAATAGTTTTTATGATCCCGAAACCGGCAGAAAATACGCGATCCGCGACCGGGATGCGGTGGAAGACCCCTCGTTCTACGGCGGGGAACCCATTTGGGTAACGGCGGAGAAGAACGGAATTATATCGGCATCATTCTTCTGGGTAGGATCGGAGGCGCCGGTAAAAGGTGTTCAACCTACCTACTGGAAGAGATATGACCATAATTCCCCATTTGAGAACCGCATCGATACGGTGATTTACTGGCTGAATCTTCCGGAAGAAAAACGGCCGCACCTGATCATGTGGTATTTTGATGAGCCGGATGGCATAGGACATTCCGAAGGCCCTTACAGCGAGGTAACTTTCCAGATGGTCGCTTATCTCGACAGCCTGCTGGGGGTTTTCCTGGATAAACTGGAACAACTCCCCCATGCCCATGAAATTAACATTATCGTCACCTCAGATCATGGCATGGGCATCAACACTCCGGATAAAAACATCTACCTGAAAGACTACATTGAAACCGAATGGTTCCAGGAGATCGAAGGGTGGAACCCCAACTTCATTTTCAAA
>Ga0114946_10003249_pt1 | contig 11029 bp, 8 predicted proteins | sample WalLakDeSediment_FD_88676 | JGI IMG/M metagenome (GOLD analysis project Ga0114946, IMG submission 88676) | Lake sediment microbial communities from Walker lake, Nevada to study Microbial Dark Matter (Phase II) - Walker Lake 11/02/13 Deep Sediment | ecosystem: Environmental > Aquatic > Freshwater...
CCAGAGTCCGGCACCCACGCGGCAATGCCTTCCAGGGTAGGATTCTCGGCCAAGGCGTTGGCGGTCAGGTCCAGCAGCCAGGAGCGCACCACGCTGCCGTGGCGCCAGATTTCGGCAATTTGCGGCAGGTCAAAGCCAAACTCCTTTTTGTGGTTCATCAGCTCAAACCCTTCGGCGTAGGCTTGCATTAAGCCGTACTCTATGCCGTTATGCACCATTTTGACGAAGTGGCCCGCGCCGCTGGGCCCCACATGGCCCCAGCCCGAATTGGCGCCGGGGGCCAGCGTCGCCAAAATGGGGCGTAGCCGGTTGACTGCCTCGTCGTCGCCGCCGACCATCAGACTGTATCCCTGATCGAGACCCCACACGCCGCCGCTAACGCCCGCGTCTACAAAGGCGATGCCTCTTTTTTGCAATGCAGCGGCGCGGCGCATACTGTCTTTGTAGTTGCTGTTGCCACCGTCAATAATAATGTCCCCAGGGCTTAAAAGGCTGGAGAGCAGGGTGATGACATTTTCGGTAGCATTGCCGGCAGGCACCATCACCCAAACGGCGCGCGGTTCAGACAACAGGTTAGGTAAGTCGTCCAACGAGTCTGCCCCCACCGCGCCAGCAGCCACGGCCGTCGCCACCGCTTCTTCACTTAAATCTGACACCACCACCTGATGGCCGCCTTGCAAAAGGCGCTTCGTCATATTCGCGCCCATTTTTCCTAATCCGATCATTGCGATTTCCATTATTGTGCATTCCTTTTTGCATATAGAGATAGGGGCTAGTACCCCAACAACGTGATTTTGAGGGGTTGTTTTTTGCTGAAATCGCGGTCAATCATGCAGATAGACACGCTTAATCACCCCTCAAAATTAGAAAGTTGCGATACTAGCAGTGTAAGAGACCAGTCAGGATGTTCCCACTATCTCTCCTCTATCTGTCTTGTTCAGGCCAACGGCCGCAAATCATCCAAAATCCAGGGCATTAGCTCCGCCACAGTGGGGTGGGTCAGCACCGCCTTACGGAACAGTTTATACGACTGCCCCGTATACATGAACGGGGTGAACATGTTGATGATCTCATCCCCGCCCACGCCCAGAACGGCCGCGCCGAGGAACTGCTCCGTGTCCGCGTCCACCAGGATTTTGACCAGACCGGCCGTTTCGTCCTTTTCTTTAGCCCGGGTGATCTCTTTCATCGATCGGGTGGCCATTAGCACATTGCGGCCGCTTTCGCGCGCCTCCTTTTCATTCATGCCCACACGGCCTAACGGCGGGTCAATAAACATGGCATAGGTCGGTACCCTCTCAGAGAGCGTGCGGTCATCCTCGCCGCTGAAAAAATCCCAGAAGATTTCGCCATCGTTGACCGAGGTGTGGGTAAAGGCTCCTTCGCCGTTGATGTCGCCCACAGCAAAAATGTGGGACGCGGTTGTTTGCATGACCGCGTTAACCCGAATGTAGCCCCGGCTGTCCGTTTCCACGCCCGCCGCTGCCAGATTTAGTCGGTCGCTGTTGGGCACGCGCCCCACAGCCAGCAGCAGATGTGAGCCGCGTACCTGCTGTTCCTGACCCTCTTTTTCAAAGAAAACATCAATCTGCTGCGGGGCATCCTGCGCCAACCGCTGCACTTTGGCCCCGGTATGGATGGTGATCCCTTCGCCAACCAGCACGCCGTGGGCGGTGGCGGCAATGTCGGCGTCCTCGCGGCCCATAATTTGCGGGCCACCTTCCAGCACGGTCACTTCGCTGCCCAGCCGCCGGAACGCCTGGGCAAATTCCAGACCAATGTAGCTGCCGCCAACGATGACCAGGTGTTGGGGTAGCTCGGTTAAATCGAGCAGCCGCTTGTTGTCCAACCACTCTACATCATTCAGGCCGGGAATGGGAAAGAGACGGGCGCGGCCGCCAGCATTGATCACGATGGTATCGCCGCTGATTTCGTCGTCGTTGACTTGCACGGTATAGGGGGAGGTGAAACGGCCGTAGCCCGCATACACCGTCACCCCTTTCATGTCTCGCAGCCACTGCTCCAGCCCCTCGCTGGCTCCATGCCGCATCTTATTCTGCCGTTCCATCACGCGGGCGAAATCAATGGCGATGTCGCCCGTGATGACACCAAAGTCGGGGCCGCGCCGGGCCATGTGGGCCGCTCGGGCGCTGGCCACAATAGTCTTGGTGGGGGTGCAGCCGTAATTGACGCAGCTGCCGCCAAAACGGCCGCCTTCCACCAGGGCCACGCGTTTGCCGGCTTTTATCAATCGGGGCACAACCGTGCCCGTCGCCTGACCCGTGCCAATCCAGATGATGTCATATTTTGTCATACGTCCTCCATTATGCGTGTTACCATTATGCTTGTTAAAAGTGTAACCCCTTTTCTGTTTAAGTGCGGGAACCAATTGGTGAAGAAATGGTAACAATTTACGCCAGGCTGCGGCGAATGATGGCAGCGGCAACGGCCGTGACCCGCTCCGGATCATCTACAATCAATGCCTTAGGCAGCAGGCCGGATTCGTGCAGCCGCTGCCTCGTAAACGGCGTACTCACAGCGAAGACCTGCATCCCTGCCGCCAGCGCCGCCTGCACCCCGGCGGGAGAATCTTCCACCACCAGGCATTCAGCCGGGGTAACGCCCAGTTCATGCGCCACCAGCCGGTAGATTTCTGGGTCTGGCTTGCCTCGTTCCACATCATCCCGGCTGGCGACAAAATCGAAGGCGGTGTCCAGTTCCAGAATGCCCAGCACCCGCTGCACCTGGGCGCAGTAAGACATGGTGGCCAGCGCCACGTGGCGGCAGGTCTGCCGCGCCGCTTGTAGCAACGCCATATTGTGCGGCCACTGGGCGCCGCGAATCACAGCCGGGTCGGCTAGTGTGGCCTCATAAATTTGCAGCCGGATTTGTACGTAGGCCTGCCAAGGGGTCGACACACCAAACTCGGCCATTCGTGCCTCGGCCGGAACCTGCAAATCAAAACGGCTCAGCAATCCCTGCGTCACTTCGCGGCGGGAGAGGCCGACTACATCTTTGAAAGCGGCGACTATCGCTTCTTCTTCTAGGTCGGGCCGTAGCGCCACCGCCGCCCGCGAATAGGAGATCGCTTTCAACCGCTCCGTTTGCACCAGCGTTCCGTCCAGGTCAAAAATCATGGTCGTGATCATAATAGCCTACCCAAACTGCCTGCTACATCATGGTCCAAATCGAAGCGAATAACTCGCCGGCCCGCCTCGCGCAGCGCCTGGGCATCGCCGAGGGCCTGCGCCTGTTTGAGTACGCCAAAGCTCATGCCGGACTCGGGCCGGCCGGCTTCGTCGGGAATGAGGACATCGTCAGCGGCCTGGGTTTTGAATTGGATGAATAGGCCATTGCCGCCATCCCCTTTGTGCAGTTGGCCGGTGGAATGCAGGAAGCGCGGGCCGTAACCGACGGTGGTTGCCACTTTGTATTGGTCGCGCAGGCGGGTACGCAGGTCAAGCAGGGCGGCAGCGGTGGCCGGGGTGGGCTGGACGTAGGCGTGGATGGCGATGTAATCGCCAGGTTGGGTTTGCGCCAGGAATTTTGGCAGGGCGGCGGGGGTGGCGGGCACGGTTTCGCCGTCTGGCAGTTTGCCAGTGTTTGCGTAAGCGGCGACCATTTCCCGCGCTAAATTTTTGGCGGATTCCACATTGGGTTGATCGAAGGGCTGGATGCCGAGGCGATGACCGGCAACGGCCGTGGCCATTTCCCACAAGAAAAATTGCCCGCCCAAATCATATTTGTCTTGCAGGTGCAGGCGCACGACCGGATGCCCGGCCTGCGCTAAAGTGTCCAGCGGCGCATCATAGGTCTCGTCGCCATCCAGTTGCAGGTACACAAAGAAGCGGTCGTTGCCGTAAACCGCCGGCGCGTCGATGGGTTCGCCGACGACAGGCAGAATGCCCAGCCCGTCTTTGCCGGTGCTTTCGGCGATAAGCTGCTCCACCCAGTCGCCAAAGCTGGCGATGGCCGGGGAGAGGAAGAGGGTGAGTTTGTCACGGCCGTTCTGCGCCAGTTCGCCCATCATCACCCCCAAACGCCCGGCGTTGTTGTCGCCTTCGACGGGGCAGTTGCAACTGGCGGCATTGGCCGCAGCTGTGGCCGCCCGTTCCAGTAAGGTATATATATCTACCCCCACCAGTATCGCCGGAAACAGGCCGAAGTAGGAGAGAGCCGCATAACGGCCGCCGATGTTGGGGTCGTTGATGAGCGTGTAGCGGAAGCGGTAGCGTCGGGCAATTTCGGTCAATTTGCTGCCGGGATCGGTGATGGCGACAAAGTGGCGTCCCGCCTTTTCTGTGCCCACAGCCTGTACTGTCCGGTTATAGAAATAGTTAAAGAATGAAAGGGTCTCTGCCGTGCCGCCAGATTTCGTGGCCACAATGTAGAGCGTTTTGGCCGGGTCGAGGTTGGCGTCAAATTCCAGCACCCGCGCCGGGTCGGTGCTGTCCAAAATTGCGAGATTCAAACCAGTGCCGCCAAACGTTTTGGCAAAAACTTCCGGGGCCAGACTGGAGCCGCCCATACCCAGCAGCAGCACGTCGGTGTAGCCATCGGTCAAAATGGATTGGGTTAAGGCCTGCAGACGGATGCAGTTGGCCTGCATCATCTCAATGCTGTGCAGCCAGCCCAGCCGGTTACTGATTTCATCCGGTTCCGGCTTCCAGACGGTGTGGTCGTGGTTCCAGATGCGCTGCATGATGTGTTCGGTTCGTATCTCGGCCAGCGCTTCCTGGACAAGGGGTTGGTACTGGCCCAGCTCGGCCGTCATCCCCTGCCAGTTGGTCTGCAATCTTTGCCGCTTGTCGGCGACGCTCTCGATGAGGGCAGTAAATGAGTCGGCAAAGGCAACCACGCCGTCATTTTGCAGTTGTTGGGTAATGGCGTCCAGATCAAGGCCCAGGTCGTCCAGTTGGGCTAATTGGGCCTGCGCCTCCGCTAAATTCTCGACCAGCGGCGCGGCGACGGTGCCGTGATCGCGAAAGGCGGTCAGGGTGGCGGGCGGCACGGTGTTGACGGTATCGGGGCCGATGAGTTGATCGACGTAGAGGGTATCAGGGTAGGTGGGGTTTTTGACGCCGGTGCTGGCCCACAACGGCCGTTGCCCGCGCGCCCCTTTTTCTACCAATGTGTCCCAGCGGGAGCCACTGAAAATTTGTCGGAAACGGCCGTAGGCCACTTTGGCGTTGGCAATGCCGATATTGCCTTGCAGGTCTGTGTTGCCTATCTCGTCCAGTTGGTCGTCAACGGCCGTGTCGACCCGGCTGATAAAGAACGACGCCACTGACGCCACCCGGCTGAGGTCGCCGCCGTCGGCCGCCAGCTTTTCCAGCCCGGCCAGATACGCTTCGGCCACCGCTTCGTAATGGGACAGGGAGAAGATAAGCGTCACGTTGACGTTAATGCCGTCGCCGATCAGCGTTTCGATAGCCGGGACACCGGCCGGCGTCGCCGGTACTTTAATCATGATGTTGGGCCGGTCCAACGCGGCAAACAGGCGGCGAGCTTCGGCAATGGTGCCTTCGGTATCATGAGCCAGCGCCGGGTTTACTTCCAGGCTGACATAGCCATCAGCGCCCTGGCTATCGTTGTAGATGGGGCGCAGCAAATCGGCCGTGCGCCGGATGTCGTCGAGAGCCAATGATTCGTAAATCTGTTCGGCCGTTTTGTCTGAATCGACCAACGCTTTTATGGCCTCGTCGTAGTCGGCGCTGCCGCCAATCGCCTTCTCGAAGATGGAAGGGTTGGAGGTAACGCCGCGCACGCCATCGTCTAGCAATGCTTGTAGTTCGTCAGAATCAATCAGGGCACGACGGATGTTATCGTACCAGATGGATTGGCCTAGTTGGGTGAGTTTATGTAGTTTTGTCATAATTCAAATTCATTCTCCAAATGATGTATAATAATCGACATTAAGCACTTCTATAGTTGGGAGGTAGCAAATTGCGTTACCAATTTGATTGGAATCCGGAAAAAGAAAGACAAAATATCCGTAAACACCGGATTTCTTTTCGCCGTGCGGCCACGCTTTTTCGTGATCCCAATCAACTTTCAATTTTTGATGATGCCCACAGTGACCAGGAAGATCGTTGGATCACATTAGGTATTGATGACAGCGGCGTGCTGCGAACTGTCGTACATACGTATGAGCAAATTGACGAAAACAGATGTCTAATTCGCATCATATCGGCCCGCAAAGCCACTTCAAGTGAATCAAGACAGTACAGAGAAGGAATAGGCTAATGAGACCAGAATATGATTTTTCAAAGGCAGAACGAGGCAAGTTTTATACTCCCGATGCAGTTTTTGACTTTCCTGTTTACCTTGAACCGGACGTTGAAGAATACATGAACCAGTTAGCCAAAGAAAAAAACGTAGACATACAACAACTGATCAATGAATGGCTTCGCACCAATATCACGTTGGTCAAAAGTGTTGAATAGCGCCTTAACTGCACCTATAGTTGTTCTCGCGCAGCGGCCGCTACCCGGTCGGGCGTGAAGCCGAATTTTTCTTGCAGCGCTTTGAGGGGGGCCGACGCGCCGAATGTTTCCATGCCGATGCTGCATCCGGTAAGGCCGACGTAGCGCGCCCAGCCCAGGGTGGAGGCCTGTTCCACGGAAACGCGGGCGGTCACGTCGGGCGGCAGGACGCGCTCCCGGTAGGCCCGGTCCTGTTTCTCGAACAGGTGCCAGGAGGGCATACTGACCACACGGGCGTTGATGCCTTCGGCCGTCAACTGTTTGTAGGCGGCCAGGCATAACTGCACCTCACTACCTGTACCCATGAGAATGACGTCGGGACGGCCGTTTTCCGCATCGGCCAGCACATAAGCCCCTCTGGCCAGCCCGTCTGCCGCCGCGTACTTGTCCCGATCAATCGTGGGCAAGTTCTGGCGGCTGAGGATCAGGGCTACCGGCTCGTGGCGCAACTGCATGATCACCCGCCAGGCTGCAACGACTTCGTTGGCGTCGGCCGGCCGCAAATCTATCAGGCCGGGAATGGCCCGCAGTGAGGCCAGATGCTCGACCGGCTGGTGGGTGGGACCGTCTTCGCCCACGCCAATAGAGTCATGGGTGAAGATGTGGATGACGGGCAGCTCCATCAAGGCGCTGAGGCGGATGGCCGGCCGGCCGTAATCGCTAAAAATGAGGAAGCCGGCCCCAAACGGCCGTATTTTGCTCAGCGACAGCCCATTTAACACCGCCCCCATGGCGTGTTCGCGGATGCCAAAGTGGAAGTTACGACCGTTATAATGTTCGGCCGTGAAATCACCCGCGCCGTCAAAGGTCAGGCGCGTCTTGGTAGACGGGGCCAGATCGGCCGCGCCGCCCATCAGCCACGGTACATTCTTAGCGATGGCGTTCAGCGCCACGCCGGAGCTGTTCCGGCTGGCAATCCCTTTGGCGTCGGCCGGGAAAACGGGTAAATCCTGGTCCCAACCTTCCGGCAGTTGGCGGTGCTGCATCCGGTATAACTGGTCGGCCAATTCCGGATATTCCGCTTTGTACGCTTCAAACCGGGCAAACCAGGCGTCGCGCAGCGCCTTGCCCCGCGTGCCTATGCCCTCGGCAAAATGCTGCCGCACCGCATTGGGAACCAGAAACTTCGCGTCCTCCGGCCAGCCGTAGTTGCGTTTCGTCAGCCGGATTTCTTCCTCGCCCAGCGGTTCGCCGTGCGCCCCGTGCGTGTCCTGCTTGTTGGGCGCGCCGTAGGCGATGTGGCTGTCTACGATGATCAGAGTGGGGCGGTCGGTTGTATTCTTAAAGGTCTGGAAAGCACGGCTGAGCGTCTCCTGGTCGTTGGCGTCGCCCACGCGCAGCACGTTCCAGCCGTAACCCAGAAAGCGGGTAGCCACATCTTCGCTAAACGTCCAACTGGTGTTGCCCTCAATCGTGATTTTGTTGTTGTCGTAGACCCAGCAGAGGTTAGACAGTTTCAGGTGTCCGGCCAGCGAAGCCGCTTCGCCAGCCACCCCTTCCATCATGTCGCCGTCGCCGGCAATAGCGTAGACATCATAGCCGAACATGTCAAAGCCGGGGCGGTTGAAATGGGCGGCCAGCCAGCGCGAAGCAATCGCCATGCCCACGCTGGTGGCCACGCCCTGCCCCAACGGGCCGGTGGTCGTCTCTACGCCGGAAGTCCAGCGGTATTCGGGATGGCCGGGGGTGCGGCTGTCGAGCTGGCGGAACTGTTTGATGTCGTCCAGCGAGACGGAGAGTTGGCCCAGCGTTTCGTATTTGGGATTGACGGCTTTGACACCGGTCAGATGCAACAGGGCGTAAAGCAGCGTGGAGGCGTGGCCGATGGAGAGCACAAAGCGGTCGCGGTTGGGCCAGATGGGGTCGTCGGGGTCGAAGCATAAGAAGTATTGCCAGATGGTGTAGGCAACGGGGGCCATGGCCATAGGCGTGCCCGGATGGCCGGAGTTGGCGGCCTGAACGGTGTCCATGGCCAGGGTACGAATTGTATTGATGGCCTGTTGGGCCGGTGCCGGTGTGTGCATAAGGTTCTGTGTATCCTAAAATCGTTTGGGCAACTGCAGATGGCGTAGAGAACGCAGAGAGATATAGACAGCCACTTTGCGCTCTCTGCATCCTCTCTGCGGTTCGTTATTACTTGTCAATAGTTGTAACTATAGAAGCATTGGCCTTAATCGGAGGAAACGGTATGGTGACGGAATGGTAACATCTGCACTGTTTCAATCCGGAAGTGGCAAGACGCTGTTGAAGCCACCGTGGCCATCCCATGCTTTGCGGGGATTGGCGGGATCATCAAGCCAGGTATCGCCATCTACGAGGAATTTGTAGGCATAGCGGCCGGGAGGCAATAACGGCCGTGCGCCCAGCCATACTCCTGGTTCTGCCTGTTCTAAAAACAATCCCGGCGCCTGCCAGCCGTCCCAACTGCCCAACACCTGCACCTGCTGGACGGCGTGATCGTGCCATAAAAAGGTGATCCGGCCGTCGGCCACACGCGGCCAAACGGTGAACGCCGCCAGCGTCTGGTGCTGTTCGCGCAGGGCGGCAGCCACTGCCAGCCCTGCTTCCAACGCCCCCGCTCCTTGCCGTTCGCGCGGCGCGCCGGGGATGGGCGTGGCCGTCTGCTGCAAAATCTGGCGCACCAGCGGCGGCGTCAGGCTGGGATTGGTCTGCAACATGCAGGCAACCACGCTGGCGACCAGCGGCGCGGCAAAGCTGGTGCCGTCCACGTGCTGGTAATGGGGGGTGATCAGCTTCAGTCCGGCGATGCGTCGTTCGCTTTCCGGCTGTCCACGCTGTTGGAAAAGGGCTTGGGCTTCGCGAGCCACGGCCGTTCCCGGCAGCAGCGGCGCGGCCAACCAGATGCTGGGGGCCACCAGGTCCGGTTTACGCGCCGCGTCCACGCCCAGGCCATAATTACTGCGCCATAGGCTGACGGCCGCATGGTCAAAGGTGTTGTGATCATCCAACCCACCAATGGTCAGGGCTTCTGGTGCGGTGGCCGGAGGAACCAGGCGGCGCGTCCCATCATTGCCGGCGGCGACGGTGACAACGACATTTTGGGCCACGAGGCAGGCAACGGCCGCATCCACTGGATTTCCGCGCAGCGTGGCCACTTCATCCCCGCCAAAGGACATGTTCACCACGCGCACGCCCCATGTGGCGTGATGGTCAACCAGCCAGCGCAGCGCCCGCGCGATGGCCGGATTATGGATGCCGTGCCCGTCGCTGACTTGAATGAGAACCAGTTCCGCCTCGCTGGCCAGACCGCGATAGAGGCCATGACTGAGATGACCATTGCCGGCAGCGGTAACGGCCGTCATCGTGCCATGCCATTGCGCGGGGGCGCCAGCCTCCCAACCGGGCCAGCGCGGCGGCTCATCCGACCGGAAGCGCGCCACGTGCACCGGTTCGCAGGTCGCGTCTACCCAGGCGCGAATGCGGTTGCGGGGTTGGGTCAGGTCTGGGTGGGGGTAAAAGCCGCTGTCCAGGATGGCCATCGTCACGCCGCGCCCGGTGAAGCGCGGATCGGCGTGCAGGCGTAGCGGGGTGGGGATAGCGCCAAAAGCGGCCGCCGCGTCTAACGGCCAGACGCGCTGCACGTGGTCATGCAGGGCTGCGTCCCCTTGAGAAAGCCAGGTGTAGAGCAGCGCCTGCTGTACGCAGGCGGGACAGGTGCCATCTTCTTTTTGCCAATGGGGATGGGCGGCCGCCAGTTGTGCGAGTGTGGCTGGTTCTAGCCAGCTGGTTTCGCTCAGGGCGACGGCCGTTGTTGGGCGTCCGCAGGTAGGACAGGCTGTTATTGCAGTCATGAAAGGGTTCTAACCGGAGAACGCCTGGTAAAGCAGATTGAACCAGGCACAACGCCATTGGGCTCTTTTCTCTTAGGTTTCTTGCCTCTTGATATGCCGCGACAACGTCAGGCTTAAACCAATTAGCGCTATCGAGGTAATGACGGTTGTCGACTTGATCCTGTTAACACCAGGGTGGTTGCATACCGCCCAAGCCTTAATCGCAAGAGCGCAGCAGGTTCAGCGTAGACTTCTGGCTGTTAAAAAGTGATAATTTGATAGCCCCCCGCAACTCGCGACCGCAGGCTGGGATGCTGATGGTATTCGGACAAGAAGGGCAGGCCCAGCTGTTCCGCTTTGTCGTAAACGCTAAATGCTTTGGCGCAGAAGCGGCAGAGACCGGCTACTTTATCGGCCACATTGGCGTACAACTGGTGACGCTCATTGTCAGGATCAGCCAGGGCAACGGCGGCGGTGACGCCGCCGCCGTCAAAGATAATTTGCACATCATCGCCCGCATCCTTGAATTCGCGGGCTGCTTGGAGGGCGTTGACAATGCGGCCTAATCCTTCATGGGTTATTATTTCTGAGAATACGACAATCGCTACTTTGATCATGATTTGTTTTATTCCTGTTACCTAAAATGTATGCAACTATATGCACCCATTCGTCCCCAGCGATTTAACCTCTTGGCATTGCGCTGGTCGTTTCGCTCTCCGTTGATAACGCGCTGTTGGGTACAGCCCTCGCTGC
>Ga0114946_10003250_pt1 | contig 11029 bp, 8 predicted proteins | sample WalLakDeSediment_FD_88676 | JGI IMG/M metagenome (GOLD analysis project Ga0114946, IMG submission 88676) | Lake sediment microbial communities from Walker lake, Nevada to study Microbial Dark Matter (Phase II) - Walker Lake 11/02/13 Deep Sediment | ecosystem: Environmental > Aquatic > Freshwater...
CAACATAAATGTTATTGCCAGAAGATGCGATGCCCCTGTTGGCTCCAAACCAGGTGGGAAGGTTTGCGGCAGCAGCAGTAAACTGGAACAATACATCGAAAGGAAGTCGTGTGCCTTTTATGGCCACATCGTCAAAGCGCCAGGTACCTGCTGAGCCATAGTTTCCTGTTCCAACCCCTGGGTCGGGTGGATAGGTAGCCTGGGCATTGGCCCTCATATAGGCTTCATTGGCTTCATATGATAATGTTTCATTCTGATTAAAAGCCAATGGAGAGAAAATCGAAACGATCCTAACCCCAAAATCAGGGTTGTTGTTTGCGGCTGTTACGGCCGAAAAATCGAATTCGAATTCATAAAAAGTATCATGGGGGGATATTCCACCCTGATTGTTTCCGAAAACGACCCAGTTGGCTCCGCCATCAACAGTGTAATGAATTTGTGCCCAGCGTGAGCCAGTGCCAGAAGCCCGATGGAAATAACTGAGTTTAATGTTGGTATACCCAACGGTGCTAACCATAAACTCTACCCCGGCAGTTCCCGAGCCGGTACTTTGTTCAGGATAGGTTGTGGTATTCCAGCCGCGATCAGGATTCCCTGTTATGCCGGCTGCAAAGGTAAATGTTGTTCCGCCCAAATTAGTGGCAGTTCCAGTTCCAACGCTTGGCAACAGATCATCAGCATTGAAATCCCATTTGGTAATAACTGATTGTCCGTAAGTGTTAAAACTGACAAACCAGATTAAGGCCATCAACCAAGGGATGGCCAAGTGTACTTTTTTCTTCATAATTTTTGAGCTTTAGTTAGTAAAAAGGATGATCAGAAAAAATCAAAATAAAAACGCAGGTAAGCTTCTGCTTCCACAAGAGTTATGGGGGCTTATAGGCTGTGTTCATAAATACCTCCTTCTTGACGGTGAGTAAAAAAACCCGGACGGGAACACTCGTTTCTGCAAAAGAAGAAAACAGAATTGGGCTTGTCCGGTTAATGAGTATTTGGCAGTGGCTAATATAAGAAAGAAATACCATTATTCAAAAGGGTTGCAAATAAATTTATCCTTGACTGGCAAGCCTTGTTAACCGGAAGATTTGATTCTAAGCTTTATCTTTGCATAAAATCACTTGTTATGCAAATGAATCAGTCGCATCTGAAAACCTTAATGATTGACGCTTCAACGGGTTTCTATAAGATTCTTCGTTACGAATTGGGCAACTTTTGGGGCCCTGTCGACCTGGGAATTCACCTTTCCAAAAAACACGACAGCCTGAACATTGGTACAGGCCTTCTGGCGGGGTCTATTTTTCCCGGCTCAAACCGCCTGATTTTTAATGGTTTCAGTCCATGCTGGCATGGCTTTTATATTTCAAGCATGGGTGGGGCTGGTTTGGTTTTCGATAACCTGGGCATCAACCTTCTTTCCCTTACGGGGAAGGCCCAAACACCGTCCATTCTTTACCTGAATCGCGACCATGGCGAGGAGATTGAGGTAGAGATTCATCCCATCCGCTTAAAAAAAATCTGGGAGGAAGGCCGCAAGGGGGTGTATAATCTCATGGAAGAAGCGCTGAATATGTTTGGTTCGCGTTATGAGAACGACCCGCGAATTTTAGCCACGGGCCCCGCCGCCATGTATACCGATTTTGGGGCGATAGGTTCAGCGCCCATACGTAAAGGTAAGGTAACTTATGTAGATACCTGGGCAGGCAGGGGCGGGTTCGGAACAAAAATGCTGCAGCAACATGGCATTGCAGCCATTATTTACGGTGGTACCTTTATCGATGAAGACTTCCGCGACCGTAATGTGGCTGATGCCTGGTTTCAGGACCGTTACCAGAAAAAACTATCAGCCAAACAACTCGAAGCCACTACCAAATACCGATATGATCCTGCTTTTAATACCGGTGGCACTTTTGGGGTGAACTACGCCACCATGGGCGATTTTGTTATGGCCTTTAATTACCGCACCATATATTGGACACCCGAAGAAAGACTTAAGCTGCACCAAGAATTCATTCTTGATCACTATTTGAAGCAATTCAACCAGGAAACCATTGAAACCAAACAGCAGAAAACCTGCGGTGAACCCTGTGCGGCTGTTTGCAAAAAGATGCATAATGAGTTTAAGAAAGATTATGAGCCCTACCAAACAATGGGGCCACTGTGTGGCATTTTCGATCAAAGGGCAGCCGAACTTATTAACCAAAAAGCCGACAGCATGGGTTTCGATGCCATTTCTTTAGGTGGCATCCTTGCCTGGTTAATGGAATGCCTGCATGAAAACCTGTTAAAGCCTGAAGAGCTGGGTGTGGACCAAAAGCCGGTGTTTGCAACCGAAGGTTTTGATGTGGTAAATGACTCAATGCATAATGCCCGGCTTGCCATTGCACTGGTCGATCAAATGCTAAAGGAAGAGGGGCTTATTAAGCTTTCGGAAGGGGCGCGGAAGTTTGCCCGTCACCTTGCTCGTCAAAAGGGCAAAAAGCTACTTGATTTGTTTGTGTATAATTCGTTTGCACGCCATGGCTGGATGGTGCCTAATCAATACTGGACCCCTGGTGTACTTTCACCCATGGGTATCATGGGAAAATACTACAACGATTATGGCCGCGAATTCCTCAATCCTCGTGAATTAGGCCGGCAGAATGCCCGGCGCATGCTTAAGGAACTCATGATCGACAACCTTGGCCTTTGCCGCTTTCACCGTGCCTGGTCTGAAAACCTTATGCCCTATATTATTGGCCAGCTTTTCGGAAAAAAGGAACAATTTCTTAAAGCGGTTGAGCTTACGGCAAGCCGCATAAACAGCAGAAATGCCTCCATTTTCTGGGAACCTTGCCGCAATATTGACTTTGTGCACACCTTTCTTATCAAAAAAGCCGAAACAGAGAAAAATAACCAGGAGCTAAATCATTGGCTCAGCCGCTTTAACGATGACAGGCAGCAGGCAGCGCTTGACTTCTGGTACGAAATCCACAAGGGGGTGCATGAAACCCTGAAAGAGTTTCCCGGATAAAAAAAGAGGCCGTCTTGCAAAAAAACAGCCTCTTCCTTTTCAAATAATTTACTTACTAATAGAACAGATTGCGATTATCTTCAATACTGGCGTTTTCCCGAATGGCATTAAACACATCGTTTATCACCCTGTTGCCAAAAGCACTTTTCAACTGGCGACTGGTTGCTGAAAAGTCATCGGGTTCAATGGCCGGTTCGTGATTCATAAGCTCAATTAAGAATGCGCCAGCATTTCCCTTAATGGGCTTAGAAACGGTATTTGGCTGCAGCCCGAAAGCAGCTCCAATTACTTTTGGCTCCGTGCCAGCGTTTGGGAGGTTAAGCATGGTAAAACGAATTTCCAGTGCCTGCTCGGGAGTAAGCCCAAGCTGTTGTGCAACAGCATCAAAATTGCCTGCAGCGAGTGCCTGCTTTATTTCGGAGGCCATCATTTCAAATTTCTTTTCGCGAAGTGTTAAAGTGGTGATCTCTTCCCTTATCTCATCAAGAGAAGGTATACCTTTTTCCCTTTTCTGGGTCAGGGTAGCGATGAAAAAGCGGTTGTCGATATCGAAAATACGCGAGAAACTGCCCACCTTGGTATTATCGTCAAATGCCCAACGAATGATCTCCCTTGGGTTTTCAATACCGGGCAGGGTCACGTCCATTTCACGCACCATATCAATAACTCTCAGGCTAAGCCCTTTCTCGTCGGTGGCTTCTTCAAAGTTTTTATTTTTTCGAAGCAGGGCGGCAAATTCGCTGGCTTGTCCAAAAACCATTTGATAGGTGCGGTTGCTAGGCTCAATGTTTCGGGTAAGGCGGGCCACCTGAACTTTTTTGCTTGGGGTCGACTTACCGGTAACATGAATAACGTGAATACCGAATTGTGTTTCAGCCGTAGTAAAAGTGTTAACATTGGTATTGATCACAGCATCAGAAAACTCTGGCACCATTTCAAAATCCCTGAACCAGTCGAGATCACCACGGTTCATCTGAACCGAAGGATCTTCTGAAAGCTCAACGGCAAGGTCGCCAAAACGGGCAGGGTTTCTTCTTACAAGGGTCAGTATGCTGTCAGCGAGTTCACGGGCTTGGCCAATAGTGCGGCTGGTAGTTGGCATTGAGGCTGCAGAGCCCATGTAAGAAATAAGGATGTGGCTGGCACGCATGCTGTCAGGCCTGAATTGCACATCGGTTAGTTTGGCCATTACAAAAGCATTTCCTTCAACAATGGGTCCGTAAATGGCGCCCACCGGTGAATTGAACATGACCGAATCAAGCTCAGGCGAAAGCTGACCCTGGCTGAAGTAAAAAGGATTGAATCGCTCATCAGATGTTGAATTAATGAATGTCTGCACGTTTTCGGCGGCGGCAAATTCGGCTTCCAGGTCAATTAATTCTTTACGGAGGGCTTCGCGGTCGGCTTCGCTGGCAAACACCGGGAAGGCCACATATTGCAGGCTTCGTGAAGCCTCTTGTTCATATAAATGGCGATTTTCTTCGTAAACACGTCGCAGATCGCGCTCGGTCACCTGAACCAGGCTGTCGGCAATAGCGTCAAAACGCTTTACAAGGTAGCGAATATCAGCAACAGCGTTACGATCCTGGTAGTCGAGCCGGAGCAGGGCTGATGGCATGTAGTATCCCTGACGGATCAGGTTATGGTATTTGTTTTCCTGGCGCTCTCGTTTAATGTATTGCTCAATTAGAAGCCATTGGTTACGGGTATTGGCATCAAGGAAATCAAAATTTCGCAAAAAGTTGAGAACCTGCTCGGGGTCATAACTTCCATCCATCGGATTCGAGAAGTTCCGAACAATAACCGGATGCGGGTTTGGACCGTGAATCAGGAAATAAAGTTCATCGGCCGAAGTTTCGATGCCCAGCCTGTCAAGCTCATTGTTAAGCAATATTTCGCGCACCATGGTGTTCCACACCTGTTGCCTGATCTGAAAAGCTTCGCGGGAGCCAGGAGTCTGGTTGCCGGTTTCCATTTTCCAGCCTTCAATCTGCTCGCTAACGCGCTGTTCAAATTCCTGGTATGAAATTTTGGTCTTATCAATTTTGCCAATGTCAAAACTTTGGCCACGCATGGGTCCGTAACCAAAAAAATCGCCCAGCACAAATGCGGCAAGGGCAATACCAATTACTGCGATAAGTAAACCCGAGTAACTTCTTATCTTGTTTATTACAGCCATAACAGAAAATCCTTTTTAAAAATTAGATTGCAAAGGTATAACAGAAATTGAATTAACAACTTATAATTTTTGAATTAGTTGGGTTAAGAAGCCAGGATTTTTACCTGAACCAGCTCAATCCTTTTTTTGCTAACCTGAGTTATGCGGAACGAGAAACCCGGAATTTGCAGTTCCTGACCCTTTTCGGGAATGCTTTCAAGGTGGTTCAGGATCAATCCGCCAAGGGTTTCGTATTCATCTGATTCAGGCAGGATCAGACCATAGTGCTCGTTAAGGTAATCGATCTCAAGCCTGGCTGAGAATATAAATTCGGCGTCATTCAATTGCTTTTCAACCAAGTCATCCACATCGTATTCATCGTCAATTTCGCCAAATATCTCTTCAATAATATCTTCAATGCTAATAATGCCAGATGTACCTCCAAACTCATCCACAACCACGGCAATGCTTTTTTGCTGCTGAATGAAATTTTTCAGCAACTTGTTAATATGCATGGTTTCAGGCACCAGCATAACCGGGCGGATGATGGGCCTGATGTCTTTTGGTTTCCTGAAAAAATCAAAAGCATGCACATAGCCAATAATGTGGTCAATAGATTCGCTGTATATCAGGATCTTAGACAAGCCGGTTTGCGAAAAAATGGAGCGTATATCGTCGGGTTGTTCTTCCTGAGCCACAGCTACTACCTCAGTGCGCGGAATCATACATTCACGCACTTTTATGTCGGGAAACTCAATGGCATTGCGAAAAATCTGAAGCTCTCGGCTTTCTTCACTTTTTTTTTCGGTGCTTTCACTAAACTCTTTCAGGAAATTGTCAATGTCAATAATGTCAAAAACTTTCTTGCGGTTGCCAAGGTCCATTTTGAAGAAGAACCTGAGAATAAATTCTGAAAACCCTATGGTGATCAAAACCAAAGGGAAAAGCAAGTAATATATAAGGTAAACCGGCAAAGCAAAAACCGAAAGAAAGCGGTTTGGGTTTATGCGGAAAAGCGTTTTCGGGAGAAACTCTGCAAAAACCAGTATGATAATTGATGAAATCATGGTTTGAAGCAGCAGTATACCCAGATCGGTATTGAGCGGAGCTGGCAGGGTTCTGGCAAAAAATGGCTGAAGCAGTGCAGCAATTGAAATACCATAAACAACCAGGGCAATATTATTGCCCACCAGCATGGCCGAAATAAAACTCGACTCTTTGTGAATGAAACCGGAAAGAAGCCTGGCTGAGAACCCCCCGCTTTTTTTGTCAACTTCCACCTTCAGTTTATTGGCCGAGACAAAGGCAATCTCCATTCCTGAGAAGAATGCGGACAATAACAGGCTAAGAACAATTATGGTGTAGCTATTCAAGGGTTACCGGTTGATAATGAGGCAAAAGTAGCAAAAAACAATGAATTATTCAATTGGCTCGGGTTCTTCCTCCCCGATAGGCCCGGTCTCAACCATAAATGTACCTCTGGGATATTTTATCTTCCAGTCAGTGAATCGTTCGTCCGATTCGAATCCATCACCAAAAAGGACTTCGTCTTCAGTGGTGATCTTGACAAATTTTTCTGAGTAAATGATCCCTTTTTTCTGATCCCAGATTAATTGCTCAGTATTAAGTTTTTCGTTGGCTTCATTGATTACCACCACGTTATTGCGGGCCTCAAACAACTCATCATTAAGGTAATTGATAGCATAGTTGGCAGTCAGGGTTGAGGTTACATTCATTAATGAGTCATAAAATACCACAGAGATGCCCTCGGGCATTTCAATATAGTTTTTTTCACCGGCGTATCGGTCCATCCTCGGCGCCTTTAAAATGAGTTGAACCCTGGCATGGCGGCTATAGACCAGCTCCACACCAAAACCGGTTTCAATAGGTGATTCATCCTTGTGGGTAAGCGCCTGAATTGTCTCAAGATCACCTTTGCATGAAAAAAGCATTGCCACTCCAAGAAGAATGGCAATGCTTTTTATGAGTTTTTTTTGAGGAATGCTAAAGCTTTCCATTTTGTTTTTTTAAGGTCTAGGCCGGGCAACGGTTGTTTCGTTGATCCAACACTCAACTCTCACGGTTTTTCCGCCATCTAGCCCATGGAAAAACAGGGTTTCGTTATTTGGGAAGTATTGCGAGAAGGTCGAAATAAGTTGGTTGGCACGGCTCACTACCTGTGGGTCATCGTCAACAGAACGGGCACGTAAAAACTTATCGACTGCAGCCCAGTAAACTGCGCCAGTTGAAATTTCGTCTGTTCCACAGTTGCGGACACTGGCAGTATACATTTCACCAATTAGCAAATACGGACGTCCGTCATCAGGCCTGATGTCGCTGGCCTTAAGGGCATAGGTGCGCGCTTGGGGCATGCGGTTCAGGTTGCGGTAAGCCAGGTCAGCCATAAGCATATAGGTAGTAAACCTATCGGGGCCATTCCCGTTTTCTGATAAAGCAATGGCTTGCTCATAATACTCCAATGCGCGGTTGTAATTTTGATTGCTGCTTTCGAGGCGACCCATCAGAAATGCTGACTGCGCAGTGGGTCGGAGACGATGGAAATTGCGGGTTGCTTCGAAAAACAAACGATCATCGGTGCAACCCGAGCGGTTAAGCATGAAAGTGATCTTAGCCAAAAGTTCCGGATCTTCGGGTGTGGCTTCAAAACGGGGCTTATAAATCTTAACAAGATTTTCACAGCTTGCATAGGGCTCAAACAAAGCTTCAATATTGGCCTTGGAGGGGTTGAAAAATACAGAATCGGCAGGGTTGTTTGCCAGGCTGAAATCAATGTATTCCATAGCCCTGTCATAATTTTCAACAATGGTTTCGGCCTCTAAAAGACCAGCTTCCACAAGCCTAACAGCTCCATGAAAGTTGATCAAAAGCACATCGGCCTGAGAGGCGTTTCCTTCAAGCTCGATGGAGCGTTCAGAAATTTCAAAATGTTCCTGGGCAGCATTGGGCCTGAAAGCATATAGTTCAGCAACCTTTCGCCCAAGCACGAAGCCCTCGCGGCCAAAGTACTTGATACGCTGGTCATAAACCATCATCAGGGTGTCAACGAGTGCTTCTCTTTTAATAGGATCGGTTTGGTTCTGGTACATGAATTTCACCAATGTTGCACCATGTATGTAAAGGTTTTCGGTGGCCAGCGGGCAGTTAAAAAACATCCAGCGCCAAGGGTCAATTGACATGGGGAAGTTGCGCTGTCTGAAATATTCGGCATACAACGACCAATTTTTGACGCACCTTGCACTATCGGCCCCGAATCTGGGTTGATTCTGGTAAAGGGCAGCAGCATCATTGGCGATTTCCATCTCTATAGCATCGTCAAACGACCCGAAGTTATCAGCGGCACCGGTTTTTTTCCCGGCGAAACAGCTGGTAACGCAAAACATGGTCAGCAATGCTGTAAGCATTAAAAAATAACTCGCTCTCATTGTTTTGTTGATTTTCGTGGGTAATCTTAAAAAAATCTTCTTCTCAAAAACCACCGTTCATGAATATTCACTCCGATGTTGATCCGGTAAATATTTTCCCTTATCAGGTTATTTTCGGTGGTGCCTCTTTGGCCAAATTCAAAACCGATGTTGAGGCCATTGTAGGTTCTCCTTATGGGCATTCCAATACCAAAACTTATGCCAAACTCATTTATTGCTTGGTTGTTCAGGTTCAGATATGTTTGGCCGTAACGAAAACCAGCACGGTATTCGAGGCGGCTCAGGAAGTTTGAGAAGGTCTGCACGCTGGGGTTGTGCTGAAGGCCCAGTGCAAATTGGTAAGTGTTATTGAGGTTGCCTGGGGTGTCAAAAATTTTATATTCTTCCCAGTTTTGGGTCTGGATGTCAAAACCGGCGGCCCAATGGCTGTTTAACCTGGCAAAAACACCAGCCCCCCAATACGAAGGTATTAGCATGGTTCCTTTGGCACCTTCGTAATGACTAATAGTGTCGAAGCGGGTAAAACCGGGAAGCATGCGTTGAATTGTCTCGCTTTGCTTGGTATTTATTGCCGTTGCCGGGCCGAAGGTTGCTCCAAAGGTCACATGGCGGTTGTTTGAAAGTGTGAGTTCATATTGTGCACCAAAGCCAAAGTGCCAGTCGCTGACTTGGTTTGCCTTGATTTGGTTTGTCAAAAAGAAACCGGTAGAATCGGAGTAAACACTTGAGTGGCGCTCCATGCTGCCGAAAAGATAAGAAGCGTTGACCCCAACAGAAAAGCCTTTAAAAGGCATAAATGCGTTCCCGATAAAAACCTGGTTAATACCACCCACGCCTTCGTACAGATAATTTACCACCCCCAACTGATCATTTTCGGCAGAATTGAGTATTTTATATCCAATAGCGCTGAAAGGTTTAAGGCCAAATCCAACCCCCCACCAGCGTTTAACAGGAAATGAGAACGAAAGGTTTGCAAGTGACGTATAGTTACCTGACTGACTTTGAGAAGCTGTTTGCTGCTGAAAGAAATGAGAAAAAACGGTGGCTTCAAAAACAAAGGATGTTGAATCGATGGCTGTGTAAGAAGCCGGGTTCAAATAATTTACCGACTGGTTTGACCGGTAACCCATGCCAATTCCTCCCATGCCCAGGTTGCGGAAATTCTGGTTAAACATTAACTCACCCACCCCGAGGCGTGAATAAGGTGAAGTAATACGTGTTTGGGCGGTGGCGGGCAAAACAGCCAATACCAGGGCACAAATGCCGATGAATCGCCCAACTCGCCTATTCATGAGAGAATGATACATTATTGGTTTGGGGTTAATTAGGCCTTTTGGCAAAAGATTTTCGAGTGCAAATATCTTATTTTTTAGGGTTTTGTCAAAAAAAAATGAGAACCGCAAATGCAAAAAAAGCATAAAAAGCAAGGTTGGATAAAACCTTCCGGGGCGAAAGGGTGGTTGTTTTTGTTATTAAAATATGAATTGCACCTGAATAACGCCTGAGCCACAGTATTATTTTGCACTGAAAATGAGCAACAAAAGTAAGAAAAAAAATATTGCCGGCGCCATTTTTAAAAAAAGCCATGCAAATTGAAAATGTTTCATTAAATTTGCACCGTCAAAAAAAAAAATGACAAAGGTACCATAGCTCAGTTGGTAGAGCAACGGACTGAAAATCCGTGTGTCCCTGGTTCGATTCCGGGTGGTACCACGCAAAAGACAGCCGTTTGGGCTGTCTTTTCGTGTTTAAAAGTACTCAATTACTCTATTTTCGCCCAAAATCGGCCGGAATTTCGCCCCACACTTCCGTTTCCCATTTCAGAATTTTGTTTGACCAGCTGTTTTCCTTCAGCCATTTCTCTGCCCTGTCAATAAGATCGAACAGCACCTCATTCTGAGTGTTTTGCTCCACCTTTGTTTTTGCATGCTTGTTCCTTACCCACGCGATGGCCGTTTTTGAATCAGAGTAGACAGGAAGTTCCAGTTTCTTTTTTTTACACCAGGCCAGGGCATGAACCAGCGCAAGGAACTCGCCAATATTGTTTGATGCTTTAGGGAAAGGCCCCTGCTTAAATAGCACCTGTTTGGTTGCCGTATAAACCCCCTGGTATTCCATTTGACCGCTAGTCATATTGCAGGCTGCATCTACCGAAATGCTGTTTTCAATCGGCAAGCCTGCGGCTTTTAGTTTTCCCGGATCAGGAGGGGGTGGATGGATGTTTTTTCCTATATGCCTGAAAGGATTTTCCGTCAAGGCTTTATTGGCTTGCTCAAGGCTTTCGAACGATTTATACCTGGCTGCTTCAAAACCATGAACAGCCTTTCGGCATGCATCCCAATTGTCGAAAACGCCGGTCTCTCGCCCTACCCAAACCACATAGTACTTCTTTTTTCCCATTTTTTACGCCATCAAAAG
>Ga0114946_10003251_pt1 | contig 11021 bp, 10 predicted proteins | sample WalLakDeSediment_FD_88676 | JGI IMG/M metagenome (GOLD analysis project Ga0114946, IMG submission 88676) | Lake sediment microbial communities from Walker lake, Nevada to study Microbial Dark Matter (Phase II) - Walker Lake 11/02/13 Deep Sediment | ecosystem: Environmental > Aquatic >...
ATCCTAGGCACAACAAGCTATATCAAAGGGCATCATGTGACCAAATCGGTAAATGAATCTGATGCGCTTCAGTAAAGAGCAAAACTGAATCAACATATCCTGCAGAATTTTGCAAGAGGCTCTTGTATCAATCGTCAAGGAATGAGAGGGTATTATGAGTGATTCAACCGAGGAACTATACAACCTCTATCCGCCAGAGGACAAGAACAACTTCTTCCATGCCTACATTTACATGAAGTAAATCGACCACTTCATCCACCATGCTTTCCAGGCCTCGGGGCTTCCCACCAAGGAGCGAACGGAATTTCCCAAGGAGGAGGGCATCGACGAGATGCTCAAAATGGCCATAAAGGAGATCGGCGAGGGGGCGGGGAGTTACGAGACCAACATCTATCATGGCAAGGTGGTAAATCTGAAAGATGCTATCCAACTTGTAACCCAGAAAGAGGACTTGTCCCTGATCACACCTGAGAAGGTGATCCCCTTTAAGATAGCCAAGGACATCATCTTGAAGAACCCCGGGGCAATTGCTGTGGGTGAGTGTCCCTGCCGTGCCGTTTCCGAGAATCCCTGCCTGCCCATGGACGTGTGCATGTTCGTCGGGGATCCCGGTGCTTCATTTATCGCCGACCAGAACCCCAAGTTCCGCAAGATCTCTCAGGACGATGCAGTCGGCATCCTTGAAGCGGAACACGAGAGGGGCCACGTCCACTGCGCCTACTTCAAGAGGGAGATGGGCAACAGTTTCTTCGCCATCTGTAACTGCTGCAGCTGTTGCTGCGTGGGGGTGCAGATGTGGAACATACTGGGGGGATCAATTCCAATACTTGCACCTTCGGGCTATCTTGCCCATGTAGGCGATTACTGCAACGGATGTGGCGAATGCGTCGATACGTGCCACTTCAAAGCGATCAGCATCGACGAAGGCGAACAGAAGGCCGTTGTTGACTCAGCGAAGTGCATGGGCTGCGGCGTTTGCGAGGATATCTGTTCGATCGGAGCCATCACGCTTGAGAGGGACTCGTCCAAGGGTGAGCCTCTGGACATAGAGGAATTGATGAGCCAGGCGAAATAGCCGGGAGGAGCTCGACCACGGCAACCCTGTTGGTAAGGGAATAAAACGGGACCAATCTTAAAACCTTTAGCGGTTTATGGTTCGACAGGCTCAGGGTGAACGGAAGAACCCTTTTATGTCATTACGAGCGCAAGCGAAGCAATCGCCCCATACTACACAATACCGGCAAGATTGCTTCGGCACTTCGTGCCTCGCAATGACAGATAAGATAGTTGCTTCGTCGCCTTTCGGCAAGCCTGTCCTGAATTTGCCGAAGGGCTCCCTTCGACAGGCTCCCTTCGACAGGCTCAGGGTGAAAGAAAGAACCCTTTCATGTCATTGCGAGCGCAAAGGGGCGATTCACCTCTCAACACGTTCAATCTCTCTTCTCTTTGAATATAGACCAGGTTCCAAGCGCCTTGGCGATGAGGTGTTCGCCTTGCCTTATTTCTGACTCCAAGGTAGCAATTCTCTTGCCTTTGTGAACAAGTTTTGTATCACAGGTGAGGGTGCCGGAACTTACTGCCTTGAAATAGACGATTTTGATTTCTATAGTTGCACATAGCTCGTCTTCATCTATGCACGAATAGAGCGTTGCCCCCATGCCGGAGTCCGCCATCGTATAGGTAGCTCCTCCGTGCAGAGTTCTGTGGGGGTTTAGCAATTTTTCATCTACTTCCATGACGCACTGACTGTGTCCTACCTCCCACTTGGTAAAGGTCAATCCTACCAGCGCACCGAACGGGTCAAATCCTTCCAGTTTCAGGGGGACTTTTTTTGGCATAAGACCTTCCTCCATAACTCAAACGTCCCTCTTGGGAAAAAGCTTCACATTCGCGTTACTTGATTACCCGCCCTTTAAGCAGAGTCCTGGAACCTGCCCAGCATATTAAATTATGGACCAACTTGTTTATCGGCAGGGGTATCGGGCCCAGACGCCACTGTATGAACTCAAGGATGATACCCGCTTCATCAACGGTGTCCAAATACGCATAATCTATCGTTAGGCCAATATCCTTTATCGTCCCTCGTTGCAGTATACCTATCCCCATTTCCCGGCAGGCATCCAGTCTCTTATCTAAGTTCTGGACCATGAAACCCAGATGATGTAATCCCCCCTCAGATTCCTTGAGATGATTGAGATGATAGCTCTCACCTTCCACTACCTGAATAAGCTCCATCTGGACCGGGCCCACAGATGCCAGCGCTATTCTCAGCACTGGGTGCACCTCTTTTCCGTTCTCAATGCAAGGCTCAGGCTTCGCATCAGATAATATCCAGGGGCCTACGCCAAATGTGTCCCTGTAATAGGACATGGTTTCGTTCACATCGGCCACCACGTAGCCAATCTGCCCTAACTTTGGAAGTCGCAGCCGTTTTCTAACAGTATCCGATACCATCTATCACACCACCCTCTCCAGTGCAGCAGGATCTTAGACCAGCTTTCTGGCTCTATCAGCGGCAAAAACAGCCGCTCCGATCGCTCCTATAATTTGAGGGTCTTCCGGGAACTCAACAAGTTTCATTTTAAGCGCTCGCTCAAGGCAGTCGACCACACCAACGTTCTTGGCAATACCGCCTGTTAAACCGACGTCTTTTTTGACGCCCAAATTGCGTGCTAGGTGAAGAATACGGCGCGCCGTGATATCGCTTATTCCAGCAGCGATGTCAGCGCTGTCTCTTCCTTCCAGAATCAAGTGCCTGATCTCAATTTCAGTTATGATGCAGCAAGGCTCCTGCAAAACAACAGGGTCGGACGCCTCAAGCGAGAGGAGGCCGAGCTGGGAGACGTCAACGCCAAGGCCTTCGGCCATTAGTTCCAGTGATCTTCCTGTTCCGGCGGCGCATTTCGTGTTCATACGAAAGTCCTCCACAATGCCATTCTCATCCACTCTTATGGCCTTGCAATCCTGTCCCCCGCCGTCGATGATCGTCCTTATGGTAGGAACAAGCCACTGGGCGCCTCTCCCATGGCATGATATCTCGCTGACATCGTCATGAGCAAATGGTATGATGTTACGCCCGTACCCGGTGCTCACGCAGTAGTCAATATCCTCATAGGAGAGATCAAGCTTGTTGAGCAGTTTGTCCATGACATCAGCGGCTGACTGAACGGCCTTTGCTCTTGTCCGAATTATCTCGAAGCCTAAGATTTTATCGTTCTTCATGACCACGGCTTTAGCGGTCAGGGCGCCGACATCACATCCGGCAACAACCATCTTTTTGCTGTCCTTAACTAACGTAAAGTTTGAACAAGAACGCTGCTTATGGAAAACTCGGGCTAGAAGGCAATGGAGGATTTCATTATGAAGCAGGGTGGTCTTCTTTAGCCATGAGCGCGGCGCCGAAGGCTCCAATAACCTGAGGGTCGACTCCGGCAAGATCAGCAAGCTTCAGCCCCAGATCTTTTTCAAAATCCTTTACCACGCTGCTATTTTTAGCCACTCCACCCACCATCGCCACCTCTTCATTCACACTTATCCTTCTGACAAGACCTACTATCTTGGCAGCTACGGTGGAGGCGATGCCAGCGAAGATATCGAAAGGATCACAACCATCGTTGACGTAGGAGATTACATCACTCTCGGCAAGTATAACACACTGACTGGTTATGCGAAGAGGATTGATTGAGGCCAGCGAGGCTTGACTCAGCTCATCAACCGGCATTTCCAAGGCCTTCGCCATGACTTCGATGAACTTCCCCGTTCCAGCGGCACATTTATCGGTGATGGCGGACTCCGATATCCTTCCGTTGCCGTCGATATTGAACGCCGTAAAACTGTGCCCGCCAACGTCGATGACCGTCCTTATCTCGGGATTCAGTTCTCTAACGGCCCTGTGAAGGCACATCACATCCGGGATAACCTCATCGGCATAGGGAACGGCTTTCTTGCCAAACCCGGTAGACAGGCAATAGTCTATCTGCTTCTCAGACAGGCCGGCCCTGGCCAGGGCCTTATCCATTACATCAACCGCCGCCTGTTTGGGCAGGTTTTTGTAAGGAAGTATTTCAAACGCAAGGATATCATTGTTTTCAATAATGGCTGCTTTTGCCGAAAGAATTCCCAAATCACATCCAGCGTATATCAACTTTTATTACTTCTCTCCTCTGCCGGACTTTCGCCTGATAACTATATAGCCAGACAAACTCCAGACTCACCCAATCCACCGCACCTTTTGGAATTCTACCAGCCGTGTTCGTGGGCGTCAATGATATATACTGCCCCGGCACAAAAACTCTTGACAAATGGCTACGAATCGTGTAAGACGGTAGCAGTCGAAACGGCTAAGGTGGAATAGTTACACCCCGCCATCGGGGAAAGGGAGGTGATGGTATCGGATAGAACTGAAGAGAGGTCAAGACTGGAATCAACTAAGGGGGGGTAAGAATATGAAAATTGTAAGCAAACTGGCTATTATCCTGTTGATTGCCTGCCTGGTAATGATGGGGGTGAGTTGCGGTGATGAGGAGGAAGCGAATGAGCTAAAGGTAGGCATAATCGGACCCATGCAGTTCCAGATGGGCGAACACCACTGGATGGGGGCCACCCTGGCTGCCGATGAGATCAACGCTGCTGGCGGCATACAGGTGGGAGAAGACTCGTACCAGATAAAGCTCGTCCAAGTCGACTCCAACGAGCTCGTCAGCGTTCCCGATGCCGCCAGCGCGGCGGAGGAAGCGATCAGCGTTGACAATGTCGACGTTTTGATTGGAACAATTAGAAGCGAGGCGGCACTAGCGGTCCAGGAAGTCGCCATGGACTACGAGACCATCTTTATGGTCTGCGGCTCAAGCGAAACAGCAATGAGCGAGAAGGTGGCCGAGGACTACGACCGCTACAAGTACTGGTTCAGGATCACCCCCGTCAATAATACCGCTCTCGGTCAGTTGAACTTCCTGCTCGTCGGTGCGGTCGCTCAGAAGATAGGGGCTGAGCTACTTATGCCGCCAAAATTAGCCGTACTCGCCGAGAAAGCATCGTGGACAGAAGCCATAGTGGCCGCCGCGCAGGCCTACCTTCCTCCACAGGGGATAGAGGTCGTGGGGGTCTGGCAGCCATCGGACAAGGCAACGGATGTGACCGCCGAGCTGACGGCAATCAAGGCGGCAGGCGCCAACATGATCATGACCGCGCTCTCCGGCCCTGTGGGCATACCCTACGCGAGGGCGTGGGAGGAGCTGCAGATACCCGCAGCCTCGGTCGGTATCAATGTGATGGCTCAGGCAGATGACTTCTTCGTGAACACGGGCGGATTCGGCAACTACGAGATGACTTTAAACACCTTAGCTCGTGATGTAGAACTTACGGAGAAGACACTTCCATTTATAGAGGCATTCATTGCGGAGACGGGAGAGATGCCCACATACAATGCGGGAACCTATGACGCGCTCTACGTCCTGAAAGAAGCAATCGAACGTGCGGACAGCGTCGACATGGACGACATTGTTGTAGAACTGGAGAATACCGACTACAACAGCGTCGCAGGCCGCATCGTTTTCGACGACAACCACGACCTAACGTGGGGTCCCGGCTATGTAACAGCCTTGGGTGTCCAGTGGCAGGACGGTGAGCTTAAGGGAGTCTGGCCGCCTGCCGACGGTTCCTGGAACGGCGTAGCCTATGAAGGTATTGTAGATTATCAGCTGCCTCCGTGGGTGGTCGAGTTCTGGACTCAATAGTGCCTGGAAACATGCAGTCGCAGATACAGGCTGCATCATAAACTGATAAAGATACAGAAGCAGGTTTGAACTAAGGGTATCCCCTCGGCGAGGGCTTCCCTCGCCGAGGGGTATGTACTATAGCCTGGCTCACATGCTGGACAATTCATGGCAGAAAATATAATAGTCTACGGTCTCGTCTGGAGCGGCGTGTACGCCCTGCTGGCAATTGGCTTCTCCCTCATATTCGGGGTAGCACGCATAGTCAACCTCGCCCACACCGCCTTCTACATGCTGGCCGCCTATCTGATTTTCCATTTGAACACGGCTGCGGGATTAAACGTCTATCTCTCTGTCTTTCTTGCCATCATCATAGTCACCATCACAGGAACGCTCAGTTACAGGCTGATTATTGCCCGCATCCGTCAGCACGAGTCTACAACCCTGATCGTGACTATTGCTCTGGCAGTTATATTTCAGGAAGCGGTGCTGAAGGGGTTCGGAGGTACTTTTGTCAGCGGCCCCAAGCTCATCTCAGGTAAAACGGGGATATTCGGGGTTGGAGTTCTGAATCAACACCTCCTCACATTTGGGGTAGTACTCCTGCTTCTGCTGGCTACATGGGCGTTCCTGATGAAGACCAGGACCGGTGTCGCGATCAGGGCCACAGCTCAGGACAGGGAAGTAGCCAACCTCATGGGAATAAACGTGCCCGGAATGGAGATGATCACGATGGCAATCTCCGCAGCGCTCGCGGCGATCGCAGGTGCGCTCGTCGCCCCCCTAGGTGTGCTGACTCCCGGGATGTGGATGCACCCTCTGATAATGATCCTCGCCGTTGTAGTACTCGGAGGCCTGGGGAGCCTCAAAGGCAGTTTGATAGGGGCATTCATTTTAGGATTCTCCGAGATCCTGGTTGTTTTCCTGGCTCCCTCGGGATCCTTCCTCAAGACCTCAGTAGCCCTGACTATCATGCTTATCGTGATAATGATCAGGCCCGAGGGCCTTTTCGGGATAGTCTTCGAGGAAGAGAGAGGATGAACGTCCTTTCTACATACCTCTCAAGGTTTTATAAATTTTTTGGGGGAGAAATATTCGTTCTTCCCAGCAGAACCACAGCCCTGCTCCTCTGCCTTTTTCTTCTGATCTTCCCGCTCACATCGCCAAATGATTTCACACTCAGGGTGCTAATTATAGCCAGTATCTATGCTATCTTCGCCGCGAGCTGGGACCTGCTGTCGGGTTTCACCGGCCAGATCAACTTCGGGCACGCCGTCTTCTTCGGCGTAGCCGCATATACAGCCGGTTTGCTGAACTACAACCTGGGACTGGCGCCCTGGGCTACCATACCGATCGGTGCGCTGGCCGCTGTACTCATGGGATTAATCATCGGCATTCCCTGCCTTCGATTGAGGGGAACATACCTTGCCTTTGCCACTCTCGCATTTCCCTTAATCCTTTTAGGTATTATACAGGCCATTCCCAACATCACATACGGCGAACTCGGAATCCCCAGGGTAGACCCTCTGGCCGGGTCACGAGTCGCAATATATTATATTGTCTTTCCCTCAATGATCGTCCTGGGATTCATCATGTGGAAGATCGCAGATTCCAAAATAGGTCTCATCTTCCACGCCATACGGGAGGATGAGGTGACCGCAAGGGCATCGGGGATAAACACCACGAGGTACAAGCTGCTGGCCTTTTGCCTAAGCGGGCTCTTCGCCGGCATCGCGGGAGGTCTCTATGCGCACTTCGTAAATGCGGGGCCGTCGACGCTGGAGCTTCTGCTTTCGTTCCAGGTTATCATATGGGCGGTATTCGGAGGCATCGCCACCATCTACGGGCCGATAGCCGGGGTCTTCATCCTCTACCCGCTTCAAAAGATCGTACTGACCAGATACCTCGGAGTGCCTGCTGAATTAACGATGCTTATATTCGCCTTTATAGTATTGATCGTCCTCTTGTTCATGCCGCAGGGCCTTATAACATGGTTGCGGGATAAAACAGAGAAGATATGCCCCAGATGTAAGCTGCAGAATGTAGCTACGCGAAGTAAATGCCGGGTCTGCACCGCGGAGTTGGACTAGTTATATTGAAGCTAGAGTCCTAAATAGGTCCTTCTGATTGTCTCGTCCTGCAACAGTTCCTGGCCCGTTCCTTCGGCGATCACCCTTCCATGTGAGAGAACGTAGTTTCTGCCGGACAACTCAAACGCCAGACCAACGTCCTGCTCAACCAGCAGCACAGCAATCCCCGAGTCTCTAATAGCCTTGATACGCTCGAATAATTCGCCTTTTAACCTGGAAGCCAGTCCGGTCGACGGCTCGTCAATACACAGAAGCTTAGGCTGTCCCATCAGCGCCCTCCCTATAGCCAGCATCTGCCGCTCTCCGCCGGACAAGGTCCCCGATATCTGCTTACCCCTCTCCTTTAGCACCGGGAACAACTGATAGACCTTATCCAGGTTTCTTCCCGCTTCTCTTTTGTCGTCGCCGAGATAAGCGCCAGCCTTGAGGTTGTCCGCAACCGTCATCTCGGAGAAAACCCTGGCTCTCTCCGGGCAATGAATCAAGCCTCTCTTCACAATTTCATGCGCCGCCAGCGTGTCAATCCTCTCTCCGTCAAAGTGAACTGTGCCCTCAAGGGTTATGTCCCCCGCCCTGGTCCCTTTTAGGTTAGACTTCTCCCACCGAATCAGCCCGGTTATGGCTCTAAGCAGCGTCGATTTGCCCGCGCCGTTCGGGCCGACAAGACTGACCATCTCACCTTCTTGAACGCCCATGCTCAAATCATTCAGCAGCATGGCGGTTGCGTAACAGACGATCAGTCCCTTCACTTCAAGAAGCAACTTAACTCACCACCTTACCTATGCAAGCCTCGATCACTCTTTCATCCTTGACTATCTCCTCCGGTACCCCATCTGCGATTAGCTCGCCGAAATCAAGCACGATCACACGATCCACAATCTTCATAAGCTCCGCCAGCTTGTGTTCGATAATAATCATTGCCGGCCCCTCGCTGTGTAATCTGCCAAACCTGCCTCCCTTATGCAATCTCCGTATCGATTTCGCCAGCAGATCCGTTTCAGCCGGATTCAAACCGCTGAAAGGTTCGTCGAGCAGGAGGAGCTCGGGGTCGGTGGCGATTGCCCGGGCTATCTCCAGGCGTCTTAAATCACCATGAGAAAGGCATGAAGCTGGCTCAAGGGCGAGGTCGGAGATGCCCACGAACTCCAGAGCATCCATAGCTTTGGCCTCGATCTTCTTGACCCATTCCCCGCGCTTCATCGCCCTGGGAGAAAGGCAGGCCACCATGACATTGGCGATAATGGGCAGTCGGCGAAACGGCCTGGTCACCTGGAACGTCCCCGCGATTCCCTCATTTACGATAGTCCAGGGTTTTACCCTGGTGATATCCCTGCCCCTGAATCTCACCTTGCCTGAATCAGGTCTCAATATACCCGTTATAAGGCGCAACAGAGTGGTCTTTCCCGCCCCATTTGGACCGATCATGCCGACAACCTCATCCCTGCCGATCTGGAAGCTGACCCCATTGACTGCAGTCAGACCGCCAAAGCGCTTGGTAAGATTCTCAACCTCGAAAAAAGGAGGGGTCACCTCATTCCTCCTCTAGCTCTTCTCTCAGTTCTCTGTGGGATACCTTCCCCACATCGGTCTTCGGTAGCTCACCCCTGAACTCCACGATCTTCGGAACTTTATAATGGGCTAGATTCTCCTCACAGTACTTGACTATCTCCTCTTCAGACACCTTCCCCCTCGCCTCGGCTTGGAGAACCACGATCGCCTTGATCAACTGTCCCATCGTGGGATCAGGAACCCCCAGTACCCCCGCCGCCTTGACCTGTGGGTGCTGGTGCAGAACTTCCTCTATCTCCCGGGCAAAGACCGAATAGCCCTTGTACTTGATCATATCCTTCTTCCTGTCATAGAAGAAGAAGTAACCTTCTTCGTCCATCCTGACCAGGTCTCCTGTCCTGAACCACGTCTTGCCATCCCGTTCGACCAGGCTTTCCCTTGTGTCTTCAGGCCTTTTCCAGTAGCCCTTCATAATGTTCGGCCCCTCGATCAGCAGCTCGCCGACTTCCCCAGGGGGAACGTACTCCCCTGTTTCATAGTCGATTATCGCTGCCCCAACGTTCGGTAGCGGGACACCGAACGAACCGACCTTTGGCCTTCCCAGAGGGTTAACGTGAGACACCGCGCTACACTCGGTCAAGCCATAACCCTCGATAATCTTGGCCCCCGTTCTTCTCTCCCAGTCTTTCACCGTTGACTCATGAAGGGTATCTGCGCCGCTGGTAATGGCCTTGAGCCCCTTCCAGTTGAACCTACTGGTCTTATCGTAATCCTTGAGGAACTGGTATGCAGTTGGCACACTGTAGAATGCCGTTGCTCCGTACCTTTCCATGGAAGACAGGACTTCATCAAGATCAGGCGTGGTAAACAGAAGCAGGGTTGATCCCAGAACCAACCCGTTGATCATAACCACTACCTGACCATATATATGGTAGAAGGGCAGCAATGCCGGGATAACCTCTTTACCCTCCTCGATTGTGGGCCAGAAGGCCTGGACCTGCAGCCCGCAGGCGAGCAGGTTGTAGTGGGTCAGCACAGCGCCCTTGGGCAGGCCCGTGGTTCCTCCGGTATAGGGGAGGACAGCAATATCTTCCCTGGCGTTGATCTCGACTTTCGGGGGGGTTGGCGGGTACTTCTTTATCAGCTTCTGGAACTGGTGGAAGCCACGGCTTTCGATAAATTGGGGGCTGGGGACTTCCATCTGCCCGTACCTTCCCAGTACACTTTTCCCCGCCAGTTTCTTCGAGAGAGGAAGGTATTCCGCTACGCTGGTCAGGATAACATTCTTAAATCCCACCCCCGACCTTTCGACGTTGTCATAAAGGAAATCCTGGCATACGATAGATTCAGCTTCACTATCCTCAACCTGATGCTTTACCTCTATGCTGGTATAAACAGGGCTGATCGGCGTTAGGATAGCTCCAACCTTGAGCGCGCCGAAATAGGCGATGACGTACTGAGGACTGTTCAGCAGATAGAGGGCAATCTTATCCCCCTTCCTGATACCCAACTCATGGAGGGCTGTCGCGAATCTGTCTACCTCCTCCCTCAACTTTCCGAAGCTTATCTTATTACCGTAGAAAATCATCGCAGCTCTACCGGAGTATTTACCGGCCACCTCATCAAAGACATCCGGCAAAGAGCGCTCCGGTATTTCAACTGTCGCTGGAACACCTTCAGGATAGAACTTGAGCCATGGCTTTTCGTC
>Ga0114946_10003252_pt1 | contig 11019 bp, 6 predicted proteins | sample WalLakDeSediment_FD_88676 | JGI IMG/M metagenome (GOLD analysis project Ga0114946, IMG submission 88676) | Lake sediment microbial communities from Walker lake, Nevada to study Microbial Dark Matter (Phase II) - Walker Lake 11/02/13 Deep Sediment | ecosystem: Environmental > Aquatic > Freshwater...
CTGGTCCGCTTCACCCAGATCGATTACGACCGCGAGATGGCACTGATCGCGGTGGTCGAACCCGATCCGGGTGTGGAAACGCAGGTCGCCGTGGCCCGTTACAACGCATACCCCGACAAACGCAGCTGCGAGTTCGCGATCGTGGTCGCCGACGAGTGGCAGGGCCGCGGCATCGGCACCCACTTGATGCAGAGTCTGATGCGGGTGGCCAAGTCGCGCGGCATCAACCTGATGGAGGGCGAGATCATCGCCGGCAACGCCCATATGCGTGGCCTGATGCGCCGGCTGGGCTTCAAGGTCCGGGCGAATCCGGATGACGAGGGGGTGGTCCAGGCGATCCGCGAGCTGTGACGCCCCGCCCCTTCAGGATCTGACGACCCCAGGCCCCGGCGCGGGTCCCCGCGGCAGCAGCGAGGAGAGCATCCAGGCGGCGAACACGAAGGCGCTCGAGGCGATCAGGCAGCCGACGAGCCCGTGAGTCATGAAGATCCAGCCGGAGAGCACGGTGCCGACCAGCCTCCCGCCGGCGTTGGCCATGTAGTAGAAGCCCACCTTCATCGCGACCTGGTCGGACTCGGCGTAGTCCAGGATCAGGAAGGAGTGCACCGCGGAATTGATCGCGAAGACCGCGCCGAACACGCCCAACCCGACGATCAGCACGAGCCCGGGATCGAGGCCGGTCTCCAGCGCGATCACGATGCCCACCGGGATCAGCATCAGCACCAGCGCCCAGACCCGGGCGGTCAGACCGGTCGGGTCCAGGCCCTTGCGCGCGATCAGGGTCGGGACGGCGGCCTGCACAATGCCGTAGCCAATGATCCACAGCGCCAGGAAAGCCCCCACCTGCAGGTGATTCCACCCGAGCGTCGCGGACAGGAACACCGGCAATGCCACCACGAACCAGACATCCCTCGCCCCGAACAGGAAGAATCGGGCCGCCGACAGGACGTTGATCGCAGGGCTGTTGGCGAACATCTGGGTGAACTTCGGCTTGCCGCCGACGCGGCCCAGCCCGCGCGGCAGCCCCAGCACGGCCAGGCTGAGGCTCAGCACCAGCAACCCCGCCAGGACCACCAGGGCCACTCGGAAGCCGACCGTGTACAGAAGCGCCGCCCCAACGAAAAAGCCCAGGCCCTTCAGCGCGTTCTTGGAACCCGTCAGCCAGGCCACCCATCGGAACAGCCGGCCCTGCACGTCCCCCGCGACCAGCTTCACGCCGGATTTCGCGCTCATCTTGTTCAGGTCCTTGGCAATCCCCGACAGCGCCTGCGCGAACATCACGTAGGCTACCGACAGCCAGGCCTCGGGCACCGTCAGTAGCAGCAGCGCGCCGATCTGCAGCAGCGTGCCCGACACCAGCGTCGTGTTCAGCCCCAGCCGCGCCGCCAGCCAGCCGCCGGCCAGGTTGGTCACGATGCCGAAGAACTCGTAGAACAGGAACAGCAGCGCGATCTCCAGCGCGCTGTAGCCCAACTGGTGGAAGTACAGCACCACCAGCATCCGGATCGCGCCGTCGGTGATCGTGAACGCCCAGTAGTTCGCGGTGATCCGCGCGTAGGCGGCCAGACCGAGCGTCGGAGGGTTCATCCCTGAGGCTTCCCGGTGCGCGGCCGGCCCGGAGGGGGTGGGCGGAATCCGGGCACGCTCAAGCCGTCCGTGGGCGCTCGACGGCGGCCATCCATGGCCGCCGACGGCCCGGATTCCGCCCACCCCCTCCGGGCTCTTACATCAGGAGAAGTCAGAACCATCAGTTCAGCACCCAGAAGGCGTGGTTCAGAAACCCCGCGAAACCGACCCAGGCCAGGTAGGGGAGCAGCAGCGCCCCCGCGATGCGATCCAGGCGCCAGAACAGCACGATCGTGACCAGGATGGCGATCCACAGCACCACGATCTCGAACAGGGCCAAGCCGATCTGCTGGAAGCCGAAGAAGAGGACGGACCAGAGCAGGTTCAGGGCCAACTGGACCAGGAACACGCCGAGCGCCCAGGGCGCGCCCCTGAATCCGTACACCCGCCAGACGCGCCAGGCGGCGTAGGCCATCATCACGTAGAGGATCGTCCACACCGGGCCGAACACGGCGTTCGGCGGTGCGAACCCCGGCTGCACCAGTTGTGGATACCAGTCCCCGACCGAACTGCGCGTGACCATGCCCCCGATCACGGCCACGACCAGCACGAGTGCGAGCCAGCGGACCAAGCCGCCGAGGTTCTGCCAGGAAGTGCGTCCGTTTTCGTTCATCAGTTCCGCCTCGCGCCGGGTTCGCGGCATGCGCTGAATCTTACCGTGAAAGTTCTGTAGGTCGGGTTAGCGTAGCGTAACCCGACGTGCCGGGGACGACGCTGCTTTGCGCCCATGAGTGGGTGCGAGACCCGTCGGGTTACGCCCTTTGGGCTAACCCGACCTACAGTTTGCGGCTTGTCATCGTCAGGGGTAGCGCAGGGCCACGAAAGTTATCCTTTCTCCCCCACTCCACAGGCTCCGCACTTTCACGGCGGGTTCAGGTCCATGGTGCAGGCTTGGAATGACCCCTCTGTGACAGACTGGCGCCCTGGCACGAAAACAAGGATCTAGACGACACCGATGACCCGTGTACTGCTCGGCCTGCTGACCCTGGGCGCCCTGATCGCCGCGGGCGCCGTCGTCTGGCTGGACCGGGACCCACCGGCGACCGCCGCCACCCCGGCGGCGAGCGTACGTCCGGTACCCGTGGAGACGGCGGAAACGGAATCCAGGGACCTGGTCCGGCGGCTCTATGTGTCCGGTTCCCTGGAGGCGTCCAGCCGGCTCGAGATCACACCCCGGGTCGCTGGCCGGATCGCAGGAATTGCGGTGGACATCGGGGATCCCGTGGAACCCGGCGACCTGCTGCTGGAACTGGATGCGGAGGAATTCCAGCAGGAACTGCTGCAGTCGCAGGCGGAACTGGCTGTCGCCCAATCGAGCCTGGCCGAGGCCCGGGAAAGCCTGAATGCAGCCCGCCGGGCGCTCGCAAGAACGCGCGAACTGCGCAGCCAGGGCATTGCCTCGGCCGCCGAGCTGGAGGCTGCCGAAAGCCAGGCGGTCCTGCAGCAGACCCGCGTCGACCTTGCCCAGTCCCAGTTGCGCCAACGCACCGCCGCGCTGCGCAGTGCCGAGATCCGCGTGTCGTATGCCCGCATCGAGGCCGACTGGCAGGGCCGTGGCACGCGTCACGTGGCAGAACGCATGGCGGATCCCGGTAACGTGATCAGCGCGAACACTGCGGTGCTCGCGCTGGTGGCGCTGGATCCCCTGCGCGCGGTGGCCTTCGTCAGCGAGGCGGATTACGTTCGACTGCTTACGGGGCAGACGGTGCGCCTGCGCAGTGCCGCGTGGCCGGAGGAGTTCTTCCACGGCACCGTGGCCCGGATCGCCCCGGAGTTCCGCGAGGCCTCGCGCCAGGCACGCGTGGAAATCGAGGTGCCGAATGCCGATTCCCGGCTGCGGCCCGGCATGTTCGTTGAGATCGCGATCGACCTCGACCGCCGTGACCAGGCGCAGGCGGTGCCTCGCGATGCCCTGCTGCAGCGAGCCGACGGCTTTGTGGTGTTCAGCATCGACACCGAGGCGGACCCGCCACTGGCCCGGCGGCACCGGGTGACGCCGGGGATTCGCGACGGCGAATGGGTGGAGATCCTCGAACCCGAGCTTCCTCGGACCGTCGTGACGCTCGGGCAACACCTGCTCTCCGACGGCAACCCGGTGCGTCTCCCCGCTGCCGGGGGCGGTCGCTCGAGCGAAATGGAGCCCCGGCCGGATCCGGCGCAGGCACTACGATGAATCCCGCCCGGCTGACCGTCCATCGCCCGGTGATGACGGGCATGGTCACCCTGATCGTGATCCTGCTCGGGCTCTCGGCGCTGAACCGCCTCCCGGTGGACCTGCTGCCGGATATCACCTGGCCGGTGCTGACGGTCACGACCTCCTATTCCAACGCCGGTCCCGAGGAAGTGGAACAGCTGGTGACCCGGCCCATCGAGCAGGCCGCGGCCGCGATCACCGGGGCACAGCGGATCGATTCCACCTCGGCCGAAGGCAACAGCAACGTGCGGGTGCGCTTTTCCTGGGGCACCGAACTCGGCGAGGCCGTGGACGACCTGCGGGATCGACTGGCGCGCATCGCCGGCCAGCTGCCCGAAGACGCGGACCGCCCCCTGGTCCGTCGGTTCGACACGCAGGCCTCGCCGATCATGCTGCTTGGCGTGGGCAGCACGCTGGACCCGGTGCAGTTGCGCAGCCTGATCGACAGCCGCATCGGCCCGCGCATCGAACGCATTCCCGGTGTTGCCGCCATCGACATCCGCGGAGGCCTGGAGCGGGAGATCCGGATCGAGGTCCTGCCGGAGCGGCTCCAGGCCCTCGGCATCGGGCTCGATACCGTGCGCAACGCCCTGCGCGATGCCAGCGTGGTCACCCCGGGCGGGCCGATCGTCGAGGGCCGGCGCGAGTTCCGGCTGCGCACCCCGGCCCAGTTCGAGGATCTCGACCAGATCGCCCAGACGGTGGTGCACCGCGGCGACGGTGGCGCCATCCGCCTCCACCAGATCGCCGAGATCCGTGACACCCACCAGCGTCTGACGCGCCGTTTTCGGGTCAACGACGAGGAGGGTGTGGTGCTGGCCATTCGCAAACTGGCCGACGCCAACACCGTCGAGGTCGCGGGTGCGGTACGCGCGGAGATCCGGCGCCTGAACCGCGACTTCCCGCAGGTGGCGATCCAGGTCGCCAGCGACGAGTCGGTGTACATCTCCCGCTCCATCGAGAACCTGGGGCGAGCGATCCTCTACGGCAGCGCACTGGCGGTGTTGGTGCTCCTGGCCTTTCTCCGCAACCTGCGCTTTACCCTGGTCGCCGCCACGGCGATACCGATCTCGGTGATCGCCACCTTCGGCCTGGTCTATTTTGGCGGGCTGACGCTGAACCTGATGACCCTGGGCGGCATCGCGCTGGGCGTGGGCCTGATGGTGGACAACGCGATCGTGGTGATCGAGAGCATTGCGCGCAACCGCGAGGAGCGTCCGGAACTCGGGATCGCCGAGGCTGCGGTGACCGGCACCGGTCAGGTCTCGTCGGCGATCGTTGCCAGCACCCTGACCACACTGGCGATCTTCCTGCCGCTGTTCTTCGCCCAGGAACTGGCCGGACAGTTGTTCAAGCCGCTGGCCGCGGTGGTCGCCTTTGCGCTGGCCGTGTCGCTGATCGCCGCGCTGACCCTGGTCCCGATGCTGATGGCGCGGCCCGCGCTGCACGCAGGCCGTCCGCGGGCGCCGTCCCGCCTGCGCCTGGAACGGCGCTATCTGCAGCTTCTGGAGCCGGTATCCGCGCATCCCTGGTGGGTGGCGGCCGCGAGTCTTGCCCTGTTGCTGCTGGCGTTGCTGGGCTTCCGCGGCGTCGGCACCGAGTTCCTCCCGCCCACGGACGAGGGCGACGTACGGGTCAACATCTCCATGGAACCGGGCACCCGGCTCGAAATCCTGGACGCGGTGATGCGGGAAATGGAGGCACAGGCGCACGCAACCGTGCCCGAGATCACCAACATGGTGACCAGCATCGGTGCCTCGGCCTTCCGGGCCGGTTCGCCTGCAGCCGCGAACATGCGGATCAGCGTGGGTCCCCGGGAATCCCGCGACCGCTCCAGCGAGGAGATCGCCGCCGACCTGCGCCGGGCCATCGGCCAGCCGCCGGGCGTGACCGTGCGGGTACGGGCCAGCAGCGGCATCTTCTTTCGCGGCTTCGGGGGCGGAGACGACACCGAGCGCCTGTCGATCGATGTCCGCGGCTTCGATCGGCTGACCATGAACGCGGTCGCAGCCGAGTTCGGGCGGGTGCTCGAGGAGATCCCCGGCGTGACCGACGTCCGGCTGGGCGGTGACGGCGGTCAGCCGGAGTTCGCGACCCGCATCGACCGTGCCCGCGCCGCCGATCTCGGCGTCGACGTGCGCAGCATCGCACAGACGATCGAGACGGCACTGGGCGGCTCCGGCGCCGGGCAGTTCCGTGCCGGCGGGACCGAGTCACGCATCTGGGTGCAGATCCAGGAAGCCGAACAGCGCCGGCTGGACGAACTCCTGAACCTCACGGTGGCCGGCAGCAACGGCGAGCGCATCGCCCTGCGCAGCCTGGTGCAGTTCGAACCGACCATCGGACCGGACAGCATCCGGCGGCGCGAACAGGGACGGATCACCACCCTGTTCGCGAATATCGCCGGGCGGCCGCTGGGTGACGTCGCTGCCGAGGTCCGCGACCGGCTCGGGAGCATTCCCCTGCCCGACGAGATCGACTTCCAGGTCAGCGGCGATGTCGAGGAACAGGAGGCGGCCTTCTCCGAACTGATGCTCGGCACCATGCTCGCGGTGTTGCTGGTCTACATGGTCATGGCCAGTCTCTATGAATCGCTGCGCGACCCGTTGATCGTGATGTTCTCGGTGCCGCTCGCGGTCATCGGCGTGGTACTGGCGCTGCTGGTGACCGACACCACGCTGAACGTGCAATCGCTGATCGGGGTGATGCTGCTGGTGGGCATCGTGGTGAACAACGCGATCCTGCTGGTCGACCGCATGGCGCGACTGCACCGTGCCGAGGGGATGGCGGTCCGTGAAGCGGTACTGCTCGCCGCGCGCCAGCGCCTGCGCCCGATCCTGATGACCACGCTGACCACGATCCTGGCGCTGCTGCCGCTGGCCCTGGGGGTGGGCGACGGGGGCGAGGCCCAGGCACCGATGGCGCGCGTCGTGATCGGGGGGCTGCTGTCGTCGACGCTGATCACCCTGGTCCTGATCCCCTCGCTGTACCTGATCTTCCACCCGGAGCGGGCGCCCGCGACCGACGCAAGGAGCAGTCATGCCTGAACCCGTGATGCAGACCAACGACTCACCCCCACGGACCCTGCCGTTCCGGCAGGTCTGCACTGCCGTGCTGCTGATCGGGCTCGTGCTGCTGTCAGGAACCATCCACGCCGAGCCCCTGCGGCTGTCGATACCACCGGAGACGATGCACACCGACGCCACTCCGGCGCACGGCAGCGCACCGCTCTCGCTCGAGGACGCGGTCGCGATGGCGCTGGAGAACAACCGGGGGCTGCGTGCGGAGCGCCTGCGGCCGGCCATCCAGGGCACCTTCGAGGCCCAGGAGCGGGCCCGTTTCGACCCGGTGGCGTTCGCCGACCTGGAGGTGGCCCGGGACCGCAGCGTACGGCAGTTCCAGGAGATCCAGGTCCAGGAGACCTTCCGCTCCGAACGCGAGCGTGCCGAGGCCGGCCTGCGCCAGAACCTGCCCACCGGCACCGAACTCACGCTTTCGGTGCGCGGCAACCGGGCCGAGAGTTCGCGTGCGAGCGAGCAGTTCACCGGCCGCGGCGGCCTCAGCCTGACCCAGGCCCTGCTGCGCGGCGGCCGCATCGAGTCCAATCTCGTGCGCCTGCGCCAGGCCGGCCTGGATGTCACCGCCTCCGAGTACGAATTGCGGGGCTTCGTCGAGACGCTGGTCGCCGACGTCGAATCGGCCTACTGGACGATGGTGCTGGCCGCGGAGGACATCACGATCCTCGAGGATGCACTCCGGGTCGCCGAGCGGCTGCTGGAGGAGACGCGCGGCCGCATCCGCGCCGGAGAACGCCCGGAGACCGAGGAGATCGGGGCCCGCGCCGAGGTTGCGCTGCGCCGCCAGGGCCTGATCGACGCCCGCAGCGCGCTGGCCCGAACCCAGAACCGGTTGTCGCGCCTGATCCGGGCGCCCGGCAGCGACTGGGACCAGGGCTTCGTGGCGATCAGCCCCGCAGTGCCAACCGCCTACGAACTGGAACCGATCGCTGTCTACGTGGATCTGGGCCGGGACCACCGCAGCGACCTCAACGAAACCCGGCTGCGCCTGCAGCGCAATGATCTCGAGATCGTGCTGACCCGCAACGGGCTGTTGCCGAGACTGGACTTCTTCCTGACCCTCGGGGCGTCGGGCTACGCCGACAGCCTCGGCGGCGCGTTGCGCGGCAGCCAGGGGGACGGTTACGACCTGGTCGCGGGCCTGCGCTTCGAACTGCCGTTGGGCAACCGCGCGGCCGAGGCGGGGGCGAGCCGCGCACGCCTGACGCGCGAACAGACCCGAGAGGTTCTTTACAACCTCGAGCGGCTCGCGATCCAGGACATCCGGGCTGCCTGGTTCGAAGCGGATCGGGCAGCCGCCCAGGTCCAGGCCCGCGAGGATACCGTGGCGCTCCAGGAAGAGCTGCTGCGGGTCGCGGAGATCCGTTTCCGGGTCGGCACCGCCACCGGCCTCGAGGTCGCGCAGGCGCAGCGTGACCTGCTGGAGAGTCAGCTCAGCCTCCGCGCTGCCATCATCCGTTTCCGTCAGGCCAGCACCGACCTGCTCCTGCAGAGCGGCACCCTGCTGCTACACCGCGGAATAGAGACCCCGGGCCAGGAACCGATCCCATTCTGACGACCCCATAGGCATCAATGCTTTCCGGAAGACTCCCACAGACCCGTATCACCCCGGTTCCACGCCGCGCTCCGGCGGCTCGGGTGGTCGCTCGGACTCGTCCAGCGCGTCCTTGACCCGTTGCCGCATGTAGGCAATGTGCAGGCGCAGGTTGTAGAACTCCTCCATGTACGACAATGGCACCTCGGTTGCCGAGACATCCTGGTCCAGCCGTTCGAGCAGTGCCAGATCGGCCTCCAGCCGTGCCCGGGGCACGCCGCGCTGGACGATTTCCTCGTCGATGACCCTGATCTGGCGGTACCAGCGGAAGATCCGCCGCCGGACGCTCCACTGCAGCGCCGCCGGCGCAATGCGGAACAGCGGGATGATCACCGTCAGCAGCGGAATGATCAGGATGGCGAGACGATCCAGCAGTGATGCCGCCCAGAACGGCAGGTGGCGGTGCAGGAAGTTGGGTCCGCGCTCGAAGAAGTACCGGGCATCCTCGCCAACGGGGATGTCGGTGTAGTCCAGGGATGGAAACTCGTTCCCGGTACCGACGAGATGGATGGTCCGGTCCCGTTGCGCCGCCTCGATCAGCAACTGGACGACGCTGCGATGGGTATCCCTGCGCACGACGATGTAGGTCGCAGGCGCCACCATGCGCAGATCGGCGGGAGGCAGGTTCAGGCCCGGGTCGGCGACACCCTCATAGAGGGTGACGGACGACAGATACGGCAGCCTGCGGGCAAAACTGCGCGCCTGCGCGAGGTCGACCAACCCGAGGCCTTCGGTGGCCAGCAACTGCCGCACCAGGGGCGCCTGTGGCGCCATGACGAAGGCAGCGGCGTCGATGGTCCCGGCCCGCAGGGCCTCGACGGCCGCGGCACCGCCGAGGGACAGCAATTCCGTCCCCGTTTCCTCCAGCCGCTCGGCGAGCCCGATCTCGGCCAGCAGCGTTTGCACCAGGCTCCGGGTGCCACTGCCCTCGGCACCGATGGCGATCCGCATGCCCGCCAGGGCCTCGAGGCGACTCGCGGCCTCGGCGCCGCTCTCCGCACCGATGCCGTCCTGCCGGTAGAACAGGAACAGAGGCTCGAAGGCGATGCTGACCACCGCCTCCAGCTGGAGTCCCGCCCCGGGGGGAGCCGTGCCCCCCTGTACCAGCGCGGCGTCGACCTCGCCCGCGAGCAGAAGATCCCAGTTCTCCATCGACCCCGCAGTGACCACCGGCTCCAGGCGCATGCCCTTTTCGGCGAACCAGTCGCGATAACGGCCTCCGACCTGCTCGTAGGCGCCTCCGGGCGCTCCGGTGGCAAGGCGCACCTGCGTGGGAGGCGCCGGTTCCACGAACTGCCAGGCGATCACCAGGGCAATGACTCCGGCAAGAGCCGCCAGGCTCCAGATCAGCAGGCCGGTCATCTGGCTGCCCGGGAGATTCCTCCGCCCGGCCCCCTTGTGGATATCGGTCATCGCTCCGCCTCTTGCCGGATCCCGCGGCGAGTGTGGTGACGCCACAGGGGAAGCCTACAGCAATGCGGGTCGCAATTGGCGGCGGTCGGGGGGGTGCGCCGAGCGGCCGGCTTCCGCTATCCTCCAAGCACCACGGCCCGCTGGCGCGCCCCGACCGGGACGCCGCCGTCATCCACCAGGCAACCGCAGAATCGGGACCCATGCATGAAAAAAACCCTGTGGCTCGCCGGCCTCGTGACCGGCATCATGGCGCTTACCGTGTCCGCGGGTGCGGGGCCGGTGACACCGGCGCCAAACGCTGCCAACCTGCAACTGGCCTCGGTGCATGCCGCCGTCGCGCCGTTGCAGTCCAGCGCGCCACTGTACGAGAAGTTCGCGGACAACCCCGCCCCGATCGCCTCCGTGACGAAGCTGATGACCGCGATGGTCGTGCTGGACTCGGGCGCGCCGATGGATGAGTGGCTGCAGATCGTACAGCGCTCGGACGACCCGCCGAAGAACGCCTTTTCGAGGATGCGAATCGGCTCCGAAGCGAGGCGCACTGACCTGCTCCGCATCACGCTGATGTCCTCCGAAAACCTGGCCTCCTATGTGCTCGCGCAGAATCACCCCGGGGGGCTGGACGCCTTCATCGCGGCGATGAACGCCAAGGCGCGCGCCCTCGGGATGACGCAGACCCGTTTCGTCGATCCCTCGGGACTGTGGCCGGAGAATGTCGCCAGTGCGAGCGACCTGGTGAAGATGGTCGAGGCGGCCTACGCGTATCCCGAGATCCGGGAGATGTCCACGGGTTCGCAGCACCGGGTGCAATTCCGTGGGCCCCGCTACAGCCTGGACTACGGCAACACCAATGCCCTGGTGCATTCGTCGCGCTGGGACGTCCACCTGAGCAAGACCGGCTACCTGAACGAGGCCGGTCGTTGCCTGGTCATGGTGGCGGACGTCGGGAGCGGGCCCCTGGTGATGGTGCTGCTGGATTCCCTCGGCACCCGGACTCCACTGGGCGATGCGGGACGCATCCGGCGCTGGCTGGAGACCGGCAACGGCGGCGCCGTCGCGGGTGCTGCCCTGGACTACGAGCGCAGCCGCATCGCCGCACTGACCGCGGAGGCATC
>Ga0114946_10003253_pt1 | contig 11018 bp, 6 predicted proteins | sample WalLakDeSediment_FD_88676 | JGI IMG/M metagenome (GOLD analysis project Ga0114946, IMG submission 88676) | Lake sediment microbial communities from Walker lake, Nevada to study Microbial Dark Matter (Phase II) - Walker Lake 11/02/13 Deep Sediment | ecosystem: Environmental > Aquatic > Freshwater...
CCATTAACGGGGAGAACAGCATCAACCCCAAAGGACTCGGGATGACCTATGCCTGGGAACTGATCAGCCAACCCGAAGGGAGTAAGCTTGTCATCAACGACACCGCCGCCATCAGTCTCACCTTCTCGCCCGAACTGGCGGGTACATACCTGTTCAGCTTGATAGTCAGCGACATAGAGGAGTCGTCGCTGCCTGACAGCCTGACCATCGTCGTATCTGCCCCGCCTGTGGCCATAGCAGGCAATGATATGACCATCAGCATCAACGTAAACACCACACTGGATGGTGCGGCCAGCTATGATCCTGATGACGGTCCGATCACATTCGCCTGGAGATGGGTTGACACACCGGCAAACAGCAACCCCAGATTATGGCGGGCCGACGCTCATGATCCCATCATCAGGGTGGATCTGCCAGGTATATACCATCTGGAACTGGTCGTTAACGACGGTTTGCAAAACAGCGAGCCCGACACGATCACCATCACGGCCACCGACCCGACAAGCATACAACAACTGAAATCCCGGTCAGGGTTTACCGTGTTCCCAAATCCGGCAGGCGACTATTTTACAATAAAGACCTCTGTCGACATGCCAGGAAAATGGGTTGCAAGTTTAACCGATATGATAGGACAAACATTGTGGTCTAAAGAACTGATTGATCATCAGGCGGGTGAGTCCAGCACTTTCCGGTTGCCATCAAACATGCACATGGGGTTGTATATTCTCAGCATAAGCAATGACCAGGGGGCACAGCGGTATATGACCAGGATATTAAAAACAGATTGACATGCTGTATACGCAACGCTGCCGACACGAAAAGAGGCCATCCGGAAAACCCGTAAAAACCGGATTACATACCTGCGCCGTTTTACCGGCACTTGCCGGGGGGCTTCTCTTGAGCCAATGCACCGTCACACAACAGGATGCCGGTAACCGGGTTGAGGAGCTCTATGGCAGCAAGCCAAACATCCTGTTTTATATCACTGACGACCAGTCGTGGTTGCACACCTCGGTCAGCGGGGAAGCGCTGGCACACACCCCGGGGTTTGACCGCGTGGCGAATGAAGGGATCCTGTTTGTCAATGCCTTTGCCCCTGCCCCATCATGCGCTCCCTGCAGGGCTTCTGTACTTACCGGGAGGTATCCCTGGCAACTTGAAGAAGGGGCGCAGTTGTTCGGTGGCATTCCCAGGCACTACCCACTGTTCACGCACCTGCTTGAAAAGGCAGGCTATGCCTCTGGCATGACTTACAAAGGCTACTGGCCCGGCAATATGGTCGACAAAAAATACCATACCTCACCACTGGGACAGGCCTACAACCTGCCTCCACAGGAAGAGTACCCCCATGGTATTGCCGACTGTGACTATGCAGCATCCTTTGGACAGTTTCTGCAGGAACGTGACCCGGAAAAGCCCTTTTTCTTCTGGGTGGGTGTCAGTGAGCCGCACAGGGTGTACCAAAAAGGGATTGGCCTCGACGCGGGCATGCAGCTGACAGATGTGACAGTGCCATCATTTCTTCCCGACGAAGAAGAGGTAAGGTCAGACATGCTGGACTATTTTTTTGAGATCAGCCACCAGGATGCACACCTTGTTCGGATTATCCACATGTTGGAAGAAATTGGTGAACTCGACAATACACTCATTATTGTCACATCAGACAATGGCATGCCTTTTCCCCGTGCAAAATCGAACCTGTATGAATATGGCACCCGCGTTCCCCTGGCTGTAAGATGGGGCCGGCATATTAAAGCCGGCAGGGTAATTGATGATGTGACCAACCTGCTCTATTTTGCACCTACTTTTCTTGAATTGGCCGGTTTACCAGTTCCTGAGGAGATGTCGGGCCGCAGTATAACACAATTGCTGGCTTCAGCGAACAGTGGAGTGGTTCAACCTGAACAGAACCATACTTTTACAGCCATGGAGAGACACAGCTTGTGCCGTAAGGGTGGCCTGGGCTACCCCATGAGGGCACTGCGTACGCAAGATTGGCTGCTGATACGCAACTTTGAACCCGACCGATGGCCAGCCGGCGACCCGCCACCATTCAGGCCCATTTTTTATTCTGAATATGGTGATGTGGATGAAGGCCCCACGAAAAGATTCATTGTTGACAACAGTGATAACCCCCTGGTAACACCATTTTATGAACTGGCCTTTCACAAGAGACCTGAATATGAGCTTTACCATGTTGCCGATGACCCCGGCAATATGGTTAACCTGGCAAGTGAAGCCAGGTACCAGGAGGTGTTTGAGACACTCAAACAACAGCTCAACTCATTTCTCATGGATACCAAAGACCCGCGGGCACTGGGCACATCAACCTTTGATGACATGCCCTTTTACCTGTTATGGGGCGACGATGCACCAAAGCCGGTTGACAAAAAAACACATCCGTTTCTTTTCTGATTAACCATGACAAAAAACAATGAGGCATCCCAGGATATATATTATTATAACTGACAGGCCTAGTCCTGTCACTACGTCCATTGCTTGTAGAGGGAATGGATGGCCGGCCCAGTTCGGCCACATTCAAAAGAACGACCGGTTCTACTGACAGGACTGGGCCTGTCACAAAAAGACACAGCTCAAAACCAGATAATTTTAAATATACTACGTAATAATAAACCCATGAACAAATCCGGACTACTTCTCATTGGCATGGCAACCATAGCAAGTTGCAGCAGCGATCGCAACAGGGAATCATCGCAATTGGAACATCTGCCCAACTTCGTTCTTATTTTCACCGACGACCTGGGTTACGGCGACCTTGCTTGTTTTGGAGCCTCCGATGTAAAAACCCCAAACATTGACCGCATTGCCAGCGAAGGTATCCTTTTTACCGATTTTTATTCAGTGTCTTCTGTATGCAGTCCTTCAAGGGCTGGATTACTCACAGGCCGTTACCCTGCAAGAATGGGGGTAAATGGCGTATACTTCCCAACCAGTTTTACAGGTTTGCCTCCCTCAGAGATCACCATTGCCGACATGTTAAAAGAAAAAGGGTATGTCAGCGGCGTTTTTGGAAAATGGCACCTGGGCCATCACCATCAGTATATGCCATTGCAACGGGGGTTCGATGAATATTTTGGCATCCCTTACAGCAATGACATGAATCCATTGCCCTACATCCGTGGCAACGAAGTTGAAGCATTTTCCATCGACCAGACTTATATGACACGACGCTTAACTGAAGAGTCGCTCGGCTTTATTGAACGGAATAAGGATCGTCCCTTCTTTTTATATGTCCCTCATCCCATGCCCCATATTCCACTATATGTTACAGAAGAGTTTGCCGGCACATCGGAAAGGGGCTTGTACGGCGATGTCATACATGAACTTGACTGGAGCGTGGGCCAGATCATTGGCAAACTCGAAGAACTGGACTTGCTGGAAAACACCCTCATCATTTTTTCCAGTGATAACGGCCCCTGGCTGGTTATGGAAGACCATTCCGGGTCGGCAGGGATACTAAGGGAGGGCAAATTCTACACCTTTGATGGTGGATTGAGGGTGCCTACCGTGGCCATGTGGAAAGGGAAAACCCCGGCAGAAAAGGTACACAGGGCCATGGCGAGCCACCTAGACTGGTTCCCCACATTTGCTGCCCTTACAGGAATCCCCTTGCCAGAGGGTGTTGAAATTGATGGCAAGGACATTTCACCGGTACTTTTCCAGACAGGCCAGCGCGATGGAGACAGCTACCTGTTCTTTGACCATGGTGAATTGCAGGCATTCCGAACCGGAAGATGGAAAATAAAAAAACCCTTTGGCGGATTTGAAGGTGCGCCCTGGAAGCATGCCGTGGCTGCGCATGACACCCTTTTGGTTGACATCGTTCGCGATCCGGGAGAAACCATCAACCTCATTGATGAAAACAAGGCACTTGCCGACTCTCTCTTCAGACTGATGGATGAACATTACAGGGCACTCGGCGAATTGCCCCCGTCACAAGCCAGGTAATCGGCACGACTTGGCGAGGGGGCGACTTGGCGAAGGGGTGACTTGGCGAGGGGCGCTCTTTGACTTTCAGACTTTCAGACTTTCAGACATTTATACGATTACAAACACATAAAACACCAATGAATTCAAAAAAAGGCCTTTCGCTAAAGGAAAAGATCGGATATGGATTCGGAGACGCGGCGGCTTCCATGTTCTGGAAATTATTCTCCATGTACCTGTTGTTCTTCTACACAGATATTTTTGGCATCCCTGCAGCCGCAGTCGGCACAATGTTCCTTCTGACAAGAATATGGGATGCTGCCAACGATACCATCATGGGTATGATAGCCGATCGAACCAAATCGCGCTGGGGCAAATTCAGGCCATACATCCTTTGGGTGGCAGTGCCCTTTGCCATTGTTGGGGTGCTTACCTTTACCACCCCGGATCTGGACATGAAAGGGAAAATTATATGGGCCTACCTTACGTATACATTAATGATGATGGTCTATACGGCCATCAACGTCCCGTATGCATCATTGCTGGGTGTTATGACTTCAAATTCCGGAGAAAGGACTACGCTGGCATCTTACCGCATGTTGTTTGGTTTCGCAGGAAGCCTGCTTGTATTGGGGAGCTTTGAACCACTTGTTGGCTTTCTGGAAGGTCTGTTCGACGGAAACAATGCGTCGCAGCGGGCATGGCAGGCAGGCGTGGCGGTATTTGGTGTGCTGGCCGTAGTTTTTTTTATGTTCAACTTCAGCTGGACCAACGAACGCATAAAGCCGCTACAGGCAAAAACCTCGCTGAAACAAGACCTTAAAGACCTGATTGGGAACAAACCCTGGTTCATCTTGTTGGGCGCTGCCATTTCCACCCTCATATTCAACTCGGTGAGAGACGGCGCGGCCATTTACTATTTCAGGTACTATGTGATTGAGCAACAAGCACTCACCTCTTCTTCGTTCAATCTGACAATGACCTTTAGTGCCCTTTACCTGGTTATCGGGCAAGCGGCAAATATGATAGGGGTCATATTGGCAAAGCCGGTGTCTGTCCGGATCGGGAAAAAGACAACCTTTTTCTACGCCATGATCGTGGCTGCAACACTCAGTGTATTATTCTTCTGGATTCCACCGCATATGATCAGCATCATCTTCCTTTTTCAGTTTATGATCAGCATCTGCGCAGGCATTATTTTCCCTCTGCTTTGGAGTATGTTTGGGGATATAGCCGACTATTCCGAGATCAAAAATGGCCGCCGGGCAACAGGACTTATATTCTCTTCATCATCCATGTCGCAAAAATTCGGGTGGACACTCGGCGGGGCACTTACAGGGTGGTTGCTGGCCTGGTTCGGATTTGTCGCCAATGCAGAACAATCAGTCGAAACACTGATAGGACTCAGACTTATGCTCAGTATCATACCCGCCGCGGGTGCTCTGTTATCAGCTGCCTTCATCTGGTTTTACGGGCTGAGCGACAATTACATGAGCTCCCTGAAAAAGAAACAAGAAAACCAAAGACATTAATTGCAATATGAAACCCACATGACAATTGTTTTGACACACATGAGAGTGATTAAAAGCATAGGGCGTAGAGCGCAGGGCAAGGGCATAGGGCATAGGGCATAGAGCGCAGGGCATAGGGCATAGGGCATAGGGCATAGAGCATAGGCATAGAGCGCAGGGCCTGGAGAGACATTCAGACATTCAGACATTCAGACTATTATAAACTTATGAAAAAAGCAGGATTTTTGTTCACAACATTCTGTGCACTATGTGTAAGTGCAGGCGCACAAAACTGGAACATCACCGATTACGGCGCCATCGGTGACAACAGCACCCTCAACACCTTTGCCATTCAGGCAGTCATCGATGCCTGCCACGAAGCGGGCGGAGGCACCGTTTATGTCCCACAAGGGGTGTTTGTTACAGGCACGTTTGGGTTAAAGTCAAATGTAAACCTGCACCTTGCAAAGGGTGCCGAAATTAAAGGAAGCAGCAACATCAACGATTATAAGGAATTTCAAAATCCAGGACACCCCCTTGTACATTATGGGATCATCTATACCCACAAGGCCGATAATGTATCCATCACCGGGCATGGAATCATCAACGGCAACGAAGAGGCCTTTTTCCAATGGGACACCCCTAAAGAGATTGAATGGGGTGGATCAAGACATACACGCCAGGAGGAAAATTTCAGAAGGGTGAAAGAAGGTTTTGGTGATGGTCCCGTAGAGCCTGCGCCACAAAGGCCCATGCAAATGATCATTTTTTCAGAATGTACCAACGTCAGGATCAGGGATGTTCAGCTGTTAAAAGCCACTTTCTGGACCATCCACTTTGCCGATTGCGATGATGTGCTGATCTCCGGCGTAAAGATCGAAACCAGCTTATATACACCCAACAGCGATGGGATTAACATTACCTCCAGCCGCAATGTGATGGTATCTGACTGCGATATCAGAACAGGCGATGACGCCATCGCCATCACAGGGTATGCATATCATGATGGACTGCTTGGATTTCAAAGACTCAGACATGCATCCGACAACATCACCATCACCAACTGCAACCTGCAGTCAAGGTCGTCAGGGATACGGATCGGGTTTACCGATCAGAATACCATACGCAATATCCATATCCACAATGTGAACATCACCAATTCGAATCGTGGCATCGGAATATTTACCCGCAAGGAAGGTGCGGTAGAGAATGTAACCGTTTCACAGGTAACCATCGAAACACGCCTGCATACCGGCGACTGGTGGGGAAATGGCGAACCCATCCACATATCTGCAGTAAGGGAACACCCCGACTCCATCCTGGGAGGCATCAGAAACATCACCTTCAGGGATGTAACCTGCTTCAGTGAGAACGGAATCCTGATCTATGGTGCTGAGGATACGGAGATCGAAGATATCAGGTTCTATAACCTGCGGATGAATTTCCTGAGAAGCCCCATGAACGACGTAGCCGGCGGCAATACTGATATCAGAGGCGCTTATGTGGAGAAACAACTCTTTGCCTCAGATATTTCAGCCTTCGATGCCCGGTATGTAGACCGCCTTACCCTGGATGATGCAGTGATCAAATGGGAAGATGTTGAAGAAGATTATTTCAGACATGGTATTCATATTATTCATTCTGAAAAAGTAAGGATCAATCATGTGGAGGCAAAACCCTCCCCTTCCAATAAAAACCTTCCGGCCATATTGGTTGAAAACAGCACGATTTATAGAACATCACAAAAAGGAATCACACGAAACAAGTCAAATCGAATAAGATAGCCATTAATGAATAAAATATTCGCATCCTCCAGCCTTCTGATCCTGTTTGCCCTGTTCACCGGCCATGCGCAACGACCCGTTGAGCAGGTCAGAACTCCCGAATACCTGGAACTGCAGAAAAACCTGGCCAGCGGCTGGAACACCTGGAACAACAACAATATGCTTTCGCAGGTATACCTGCCTTATGGTTTTTCGCTCAGCGTGGCATTACGGGGCTATGGGATCAACTATCTGCGGGATAACTATAAGGTTTCCCGGCAGGTTGACCGTCCTGAAGAATTGATACCGGGCATGCGATCCGATGATGGCAGCTACACAAGCATGACCGTGATTTGGCAGGGCAACGAGATCAAAGTGGAAAGTGCCACAGACGGCCAGGACCTGGTGCTCCTTATCACCCCCAAAAAGGCCAGTTCCTTCCTCAAAATTGTGATCGAAGCCGGTATTAACTGGAATTTGCCCGGCACTGCGGGCCGGCAGGGAGAAACCCTGGTTGGCCAATTCGAAGACCGTGCCTTCCGGGTGGGTGCTACCGCCACACCACTCAGGGATGTGTTCGTTCAGACCACACTGCCTGCTCTGGTTTTCAATCCTGACGGGGCCATTGGAATATACACCGGCGAGGAAAGAACGCTCCTGGAAATACAACAGATCATTGCACGCAACAGACAGCAAGTGCAGGATCGCGCCAACCAATATGGCGAACTGGCCGATGCTTTTATAGCCATGCAGGGTGTGCTGGCCTGGAACAGCATTTACGACCCCGAAAGCGACCGGGTGATCACCCCTGTGAGCCGCTGGTGGAATGCAAGTATCTGGAGCGGATTTGTATTGTTTGACTGGGACACCTACTTTGCCGCCTATATGATGTCGCTGTTCAGCCGTGATCTGGCCTACGCCAATGCGGTAGAGATGACCAAGGCCATTACCCGGAAAGGGTTTATCCCCAACTACATAGCAGCACATAATAATTTTACCGGTGACAGGTCCCAGCCCCCGGTTGGAAGTTTCGTGGCTCATCAGATCTATAAGCAATACCAGGAAAAATGGTTCCTGGAGGAGGTTTTTGATGAGCTGCTGAGCTGGAACCGCTGGTGGGTTGCACATCGGTCCAATGGCCCATATCTGAGCTGGGGTTCGCACCCTGTTGAAGACCCCAATTATATATGGGGCAATACACAGGGATATGCCGTGCTGGAATCGGGCCTGGACAATTCACCCATGTATGATGGCGTACCCTATAACGAAAAAACATACATTCTTGAGTTTGCAGATGTGGGGCTGCTTGGTTTTTACATTCTCGATTGCAAGTCGCTGGCAGATATCGCCCGTGAACTAGACAAGGCAGACCTGGCAAAAGAGCTTGATGAACGTGCCCTGCAGTACACGCAGGTACTTCAAACACTTTGGCACGAAGAAGATGGCATGTTTTACAACAAAAGAACAGATAAAGGTGAATTATGCAAGAAATTATCACCAACAAATTTCTACCCGCTGCTTGCAAGGGCAGCTACACAACAACAAGCGGAGCGGATGATCAGCAACTACTATTTTAATCCGCAATTCTTTTACGGAGATTACATGCTTCCTTCCATAGCCCGCAATGTGCCAGGCTATGAAGACAATTCTTATTGGCGCGGAAGGATATGGGCGCCGATGAACTTTCTCGTTTATCAGGGCCTGCGCAGTTACGATCTGCCCGATGCACGCAAAGACCTGGTAAATAAATCGTATGACCTGCTCATGAAAGCATGGAGAGAAGATGGCTCCATTTATGAGAATTACAATGCAGAAACCGGCAGGGGCGACGATGTAAAGGATGCCGACAGCTTCTACCATTGGGGGGCGCTGCTGGCATTCATCTCTTTTCTTGAAAAGGGTTTTCTGAAATAAATGATAACGTCAGTATGCCCGTTTTCGACTTTCAACTTTCGACCTTTGACTTTTGACAAATTTTTATCAACTGAAACACAAAAGACCAGGAATATAAATTGCACATGATCAATGGCTGATAAAACAAGGATCAATTCCAGATATATCATTGGGCTTACATTGGTTTCTGCGCTCGGAGGGCTGCTTTTTGGTTACGACTGGGTGGTGATCGGGGGAGCAAAACCCTTTTACGAACGCTTTTTTGAGATCACCCACTCTCCCTACCTGCAAGGATGGGCCATGAGCAGCGCCTTAATTGGATGTTTACTGGGCGCTCTCTCATCCGGCTTTCTGACCGACAAAACCGGTAGAAAATTGCCTCTGATCCTGGCTGCTTCATTATTTACCATTTCCGCAGTCGGAACAGGGCTCTCCAATAGTTTCTCCGTGTTTATCCTATATCGTTTGCTGGGCGGGCTGGGCATTGGCATCGCTTCGGCCGCATCACCCATGTATATCGCCGAGATATCACCCGCTCACCTCAGAGGAAGGCTGGTTGCCGTAAATCAGCTTACCATTGTGATCGGAATCCTCGCCGCCCAGGTCATCAATTACCTGATTGCACAGGAGGTTCCTGATGGCGCATCTGATGAAATGATCCTGTCATCATGGAACGGACAGTGGGGTTGGAGATGGATGTTCTGGGCTGAAACAGTGCCGGCGGTGGCTTTCTTTGCCCTCGTGTTTTTGATACCCGAAAGCCCAAGATTTCTGGTTAAGTCAGGAAGAAAGCAGCAGTCGATGGAGATCCTTGAGAAAATCGGAGGCCGGGAGTATGCCCTGAAAACAGAACTGGAGATCATCGACACACTCAGAAATGCAACATCAAAAATTGATTGGAAGGAACTGAAAAACAAAAAACTGAGACCTGTTCTGGCTTTGGGGATAACCCTGGCTGTTTTTCAGCAATGGTGCGGCATTAATGTGATATTCAATTATGCTGAAGAGGTATTTACCTCGGCCGGCTACTCTGTTTCTGGCATGTTGTTTAATGTGGTCATTACCGGCATGGTAAATCTTGTGTTCACATTAATTGCCATGAGGGTGGTTGACAGCTGGGGCAGGAGAAAACTCATGATCCTCGGCTCGGGAGGGCTGAGCATAATCTACATTTTACTCGGTTTCAGCTATTATCAGGGAATCCAGGGTATTATGATCCTGATGATTGTTATCATGGCCATTGGAACTTACTCCCTTACCCTTGCACCCGTCACCTGGGTGGTCCTTTCAGAAATCTTCCCCAACCGCATACGCGGAGCTGCCATGGCCCTGGCTACTACTTCGTTGTGGGCCGCCAGTTTTATCTTAACGTACACCTTTCCCTTGCTTAATCAAGTATTGAATGCCTATGGCACTTTTTGGCTTTATGCGATCATCTCTTTTGCCGGATTTGTGTTTATCTTTAAAAAACTGCCTGAAACCAAGGGCAAAAGCCTTGAGGAAATTGAAACAACATTCAAAACCCAATAAAACAGACAAAGATTCACTTCGACATATATTGAAGCATTTTAAACATATGTCATAGCCCAAAAGTATATAAACCACTATCATTGCTAACAATAATCAAGTTTCAATACAATCGAAGTCTTTCCAGCGTATTTCAAAACTATTGCGATGAAATAAGCATGTGCACTTCGTTCACACTCAGAATGATGTTCATACATGGGTTGGCTTCACCGGGCTCGCGAAGTGCTCGGTTCCCCCGATGAATCGGGGCAAGCTATGTGACCGAAGATAAAAAATTATGAACACATGAAAGACCCTTCAATGGAACAAACGGCTGCCGGACTTAGCACCATTGCGGGATTTGACAAACAACTCATTGCCTCTTCCCACGAACGAC
>Ga0114946_10003254_pt1 | contig 11018 bp, 9 predicted proteins | sample WalLakDeSediment_FD_88676 | JGI IMG/M metagenome (GOLD analysis project Ga0114946, IMG submission 88676) | Lake sediment microbial communities from Walker lake, Nevada to study Microbial Dark Matter (Phase II) - Walker Lake 11/02/13 Deep Sediment | ecosystem: Environmental > Aquatic > Freshwater...
AGAGCTCGAACATGTCCGCCAGCGCGGCGGCCCCGGGGATCGGGAGAGTGGCAAAGAACTCGTGAGGAATGTGCTGGTAACGCACAGGGCGTTTCGTGACCGCGCCGATGATCGCCGCGTACTCGGCCGCCGGACGCTGGTCGCCGACGATCCTGACCGTTTTGCCCTGGAAAGCATCGGGCTTGCGCAGGATCGCCGCTACCACGCCACCGACATCCTCGACAGACACCGCCGCCAACGCCGCGTCGCCCAACGGGAAGCCGAACGCATAACTGCCGTCCTCCTGCAGGCGCGGCGGGCAATTGTGGAGGAAGTTCTCGTAATAGAACGCCACGTGGATGAAGGTGGCGAAGATTTCCTTCTGTCGCACCAGTGTTTCGAGGCGCGCCTTCTGTTCGAAATGCGGCACCTGCAGCTTGCCAGCCGACAGTTCGCTGGCGCTCGGCAGGGTACTGAGCACGAGGTGCTCGACGGCGGAATCGACGACTGCGTCCAGGAACCGCGCGCCGAGCTCGTATTCGGCATCGAGGTGCTCAAAATAATTGGTGACTCCGAAGGCCGCTTCGCAGCCCGCGAGCGCGGCATCGAGGCTCTCCCGGTCGGACATGTCGCCCTCGACGACCTCGGCCCCGGCATCGGCAAGCGTAATCGCCGCGACGGAATCGAGGCGCCGGGTCATGCACCGGATGCGGTAGCGCCCCTCGGCCAACAGGTGCTTTGCGACACTGCCGCCTTGGGCGCCAGTGCCTCCAATGACGAGAATTCTTGGCTGCGAACTCATCGGACTCCCCGGCCTGGCCGCCAGATCACGACTGGTACGCTCAGTCGCCTGGCGCGGCAATCGTACCCCAGAGCACGGAGAGGATGACCCATCTGTCCTCCCACCGCACCATGTGCAGGTACTCCACGTAAAGCGAAGACACGACCCGCACCACCGCCAGGTCGCCATGCCGGTCGAGGATGGCGACCCGGAAACTCAGCGGCCCGCCGCCGACGCCCACGCCGTCGTGCGTCGCCCTGATCAGCGTTTCCGCATTCAGAACCTGCACGGCCTGGGTGTCGGTGAACAGGTCCGTCACGACGCGCCGCTTGATCATCTCGGGGTGCAGGGCACGAGTCATGCGCTCCGCATCGCCGGTGAGCCAGCCCTCCGCATAGTCCAGCGCCACTGACTTGATCGACTCATCCTCAGCCACGCTGGCAAGCGCGTCGCCAGACACCAGCAGGAGCATCAGCACGCCAAGGCCGCCGCCGATCCGGGAAATACTCCACATCATCCGTCCTCCCCGCCGTCCTCCCGAGTGCTTCAGACCGAAGGATAGCCTGAGCCGCGCAATCCGTTCAGCAGCGACCGCGCTGCAGTCCATGGAGAGCCGCCAGTCGGTCCGCAATCGCGGTGACTTTCGCGGCCGGCCATTCCGGCCCCTCCGGCAGGTTACCCCATACGACGCCGGGCCAGCAGGGATCATCCGTCCTGCGACCGATGACGTGGATATGGAGCTGCGGGACGAGATTGCCGAGCGCCGCGATATTGATTTTCTGCGCGCCAAGCGCCGGCTTCAGGAAACGGGCGAGCGCATCGATTTCCACCTCGAGCGCGCGACGCTGCGCCGGGTCGAGCTCATGGAGCTCGGTCGCCTCGATGGCGACTTCGGGGACGAGTATGAACCAGGGCAAGCCCGCATTCCGGTGCAACAGTACGTGGCTCAGCATGAAGCGGCCGAGCCGATGACAGTCTTCCAGCAAGCGGGGATGGACCTCGAATCCGGCCACGTATCCCGGCCTCAGAGCGCTGCCGTGTCGATCTTGAAGAGCTTCGCCGCGGTCCGCCAGGCGATGCCCTCCTTCGCCTCATCCGACAGCTCGAGACTCTCGAAGAAGCGACGATACGTGCGCATGCCGGCCAGCGGCCAGTCCGTGCCGTACATGAGCTGCTTCCCGGGGTCGCCCATGTAGCTGATCATGTCGCGGACCCGCTGCAGCATGTAGCGCTCGAACTCGTAGTGGAACTCGCCCAGCGTCAGCCCCGAAATGTCCGCATAGACATTGTCGTTCTTGTAGAGCACCTCGGCCGCGTCCTGGAACCAGGGGTTGCCGAGGTGGCAGATCACGAAGCGCACGTCCGGATAGTCGACCGCTATATCGTCCACCAGCAGTGGATGCGCCTGGCGGACCTTGGCATGTTTCGAGTAGGTGTCGCCGCAATGGATCATGACCGGGACGTCGTGCTTCCCGGCGATACGGAACACGCTCTCGAGCGAGGGATCGTTGATGGGATAGAGATCGTAGCCCGGATAGAGCTTGATGCCCTTGACCAGGCCCTCCCGAATCCGGTCCTCCAGGTTATACAGGTCGGTGCGCTCGTCCGGGTCTCGCCAGCGCAGGCCCTCGACGATCGTGATACGCGGATCGCCGCCGACGACGCGGATCACCTCATCCACGTGCGGGCGGTGCGCATTGACCTTGTACGACGTCAGCACCACCGCGTGATCGACGCCGTTCTCCTCCATGGCCGCGAACAGGTCAGCCGCCATATCCTCGGCCGGGCGGCTGTGGGTATCGTCGTAGTTGTTCAGGTGGACATGGCAGTCGATCAACATGGTGCCTACCCTAGCCGCAGAATGGCCGGCCGCCAAGCGCCGGCGGCGGTTTTCCCGTCAGAAGGTCCGCCTGCCCTCGACCAGGAACTGGAAACTGCTGATGGAGCTGTCGCCATCGAGCGGAAATGCGAAATCGATATGAATCATCCTGCCGATGCTGGAGCGCGTGCTCGACAGGCGCAGGCCGAAACCGATGTCCTTGAGCAGTCCGAGGTTTTCGCCACCAAACGGATTGTCGCCCCAGACGCGTCCCGCATCGAAGAACACTGCGCCGCCGACCCGCAACAGCCGCCAGAGGTAATAGTCGGTAAAGTAGCGTTGCTCGATGGTGAACTGCGCGCGCGCGTCGCCGCGCTGGTAACGCAGCGGATAACCGCGCATGCCGTCATCGCCGCCGATCTCGAGCGGATTGTCGAGATCGAGTTCCCTTGAGACATCAGCGCGTAACGAAGCGAACAGCAATCGCCGGCCCGACTGGCGCAAGTACCAGCGTACGGATCCGCCGACCACGGTATTCCGCAAACCGCCGCTCTCCAGTCGTCCGTCGGCGTGCGCCGAGTATTCCCGGAACGTCCGCGTCGGATCGCCATAGCCGCGAGTCGCGGCCGCCGAAAAAATCGCGCCGTCGCGATCCGCGCCGAGCGATTCCGACAGCAAGCCCAGCCGGACCCGAACCTGGGCGCCGAGGAACACGTCCTCGGTCCGGTAGATCTGGTCGAGGTTCTCGGCCCGCTGGTAGCGATCCTCGGTCAGCTGGTACTCGATATAGGGGTAGGCCAGCTGCCGGTCCTCGGGCACCAGCGCCGGGGCGAGCGTATCGTTGACGTTGGCGAACGCCTGGTCGTCGAAAACGACGCCACCCAGCCAGCGCTTCACCCAGCCGTCCCTCAGGCCGCTCGACCGGCCTCCGTAGATGTCCAGATAGTCGATATCGCGGCGGAACTGGCCGATCTCATCACCCAGCGAGTACACCTTGTCTTCGCGCCGCTCGTTCAGCACGCGGCCGCCTGCCGCCCAGCGGGTGTCGAGGGAATAGAAGGGTCGTGCGATCCCGAGCCCGAACACGTGTCCGTCGCTGTTGTCCGCGATGGTAGTGTTCAGCGCAATCCAGTGTCCGCCGACGTTGCGATCCGAATAGCCGACCTCGGTCGACCTGCGTTCCTCGTCGTTGCGACGCAGGAACCGGATGCTGCCGCCGCGACCCAGGAAGTTGTCGTCCTGGAGGTCGACGCCCACGCGACTCTCGCCGCCGCTGCGTGAAACGTCAATCCCCGGTTTCAGCGTCCACACGTCCTGGGTCGTCACCCGGACATCGACCGACTCCGCGTCACAGGACGTGATACGGATCTGTGCGTCGTAGAGATAGTCGGTGCGGCGCAGAAGCCGCTCGGACTCGTCGAGCTGCTGGCGGCGGAAGGGATCGCCGGTATCAAACAGCAGCTGGCGCTGGATGACCGGATCCCGCGTGCGCACATGAAGCCGGTTCATCAACCGGAACAGTGCCTTGTCCTCCTCGGGATCGTCCAGATCGAAGATGTTGATGGCATTGAGCTCGATGACGCCGATCCGCGCCGCGTTGGCCTCGAGCACCTCGTCAGTCAGGGCGCACGATTCGGTTTCAACGCCGGTTTGCTCCCCGGCGCCGGAGCGGAGAGGCGAAATGACCGCGAGAACCAGCAGGCCGAGCACGATGCGCCGGCCGCCGGCCGCATCAATGCCGGTAAACACGGACGGGCGGATTCCCATGGGGCAGCTTCATATGCACAGATTACCTCGAATCACCATTGATCCATGCCCAACAGCGCGCATTCTGCCGTCTCAGCGGGGGAAAACAACGATTGACTTGGCGGGTCGCGGCGTTGCAGCGTGGCAAGGGCACACTGGCGGATAGCGAATATTGCAGCGAAGCGAGCCCACCGATGGCGCCGACGGGCGCATTCTGCGCGGGTTGAACGGCCCGGCGCTGCTGGCGATCTATGTCGTGATCGCGCTCACGCCGTTGCTGCTTGCGCTGGTCGCAGACAAGCCCGCCCGTAACGCCTGGCGGGAACTGGCCTCGGGCCTGGCGATGGTCGGCTTCGCCATGTTGCTGCTGGAGTTCGTGCTGTCCGGGCGATTCCGGAGTTTCTCGGGGCGCGTGGGCATCGACGTCACCATGCGCGTGCACCAGCTCGCCGCCTGGGGCGTGCTGGTGTTCCTGCTGGCGCACCCGTTCCTGTACGCGGTGCCGCGGCTGAGTCCCGATCCGATGCGCGCGGTCACCTTTGTGGAACGCATGTTCACCGGCGAGTGGTTCCGCTCCGGGGTGATCGCCTGGGTCCTGCTGCTCGCGTTCGTTCCCATGGCCATCTTTCGCGACCGGCTCCCCGTCCGCTACGAGATCTGGCGCGCGAGCCACGGCCTCGGCGCAGCCATGATCGCGGGCTTTGGCCTGCATCACACGCTCAAGGTCGGCTCGCACAGTGCGGACCGCTGGCTGTCCGGGTTCTGGGTGGCGCTCACCGGGCTCGCCACGCTGACCCTCCTGTTCGTCTACCTCATCAAGCCGCTGATGCAGTGCCGGCGACCGTACCGGGTCGTGACGAACCGGCAGGTGGCAGACCGCACCTGGGAGCTGGTGGTCGAGCCTGAGCATGACGAACCTATCGAGTTCCTCGCCGGACAGTTCGCCTGGCTGAACCTGGGCCACTACCCGTTCAGCCTGACCGAGCACCCCTTCTCGATCAGCACCGCGCCGGCCGATCGCCCCCGCATCGGCTTCACGATCAAGCAGAGCGGTGATTTCACCAACCGGATCGGGGAGATCCCGCTCGGTACCCGCGCCTGGCTCGACGGTCCCCATGGGCACTTCGTGCTCCCGGAGCGGACCCACGAGGGACTGGCATTCATTGCCGGCGGAGTCGGGTTCGCCCCGGTCATGGGCATCCTGCGCCAGCTGCGGGCCGATCGTTGGGCGGGGCCGATCTGCCTGGTCTACGGCAACCGCATCGAGTCGCAGATCCTTTACCGGCAGGAACTCGAGGAGCTGGCCGGCGAGATGCGGCTCGACCTCAGGCTGGTGTTGTCCGAGCCCCCGCCGGGCTGGTCGGGCCTGGTCGGTGAGTTGTCGACCGAAACACTGGACGCCTGCCTGGACAGGGACCGGCGTCAGCGCTGGACGTATTTCGTTTGCGGCCCGCCCCCGATGATGAACAGTGTCGAGCGAAGCCTGCTTGGCTTCGGCGTGCCCGGCAGGCAGATCATCGCCGAGCGGTTCAAGTACGACTGAGGTGCCCCATGACCTATCGTTTGCTGATGAAATTGTGCTGGTCGGTGCTGCTCGCGTTGATACTGGCCGCTGTCCTGTTTGCCCTGAGATAGATAGGGAAAACCTATCGAATCGAGAGAAACAATTCATTTCACATATCTATGCCCTCCGCATAACCTGCGATGCACAACTAACCCCCGGAGGGCGGAACGGTGACCAAGACGCTCAGCTTTGCGGTAGTGCATTTTATCGTCGCGTTCAGCGTGGGCTTCGCGCTCACCGGCAGCGTCGCAATCGGCGGCGCCATCGCCCTGGTCGAGCCGGCGCTGAATACTGTCGCTTACTTCTTCCACGAGAAAGCCTGGGATCGCGTCCGCGCGCCCCGGCCGCTGCCTGCTTAGGAAACGGGCGCCGATTCGGCGGATAATCGGGGCCATGCGGCCCGTACAGACCACAACGGATACAGGCGACCGATCGAGCGCGCGCTCCGAGCTCATACTGAGCGTGGGGGGCATGCACTGCGCGTCCTGCGTGGGCCGTGTCGAGAGGGCGATCCTGGCGACGCCGGGCGTCAGCAGGGCCTCCGTGAACCTCGCCTCAGGGCGGGCTTTCGTCCAGCTTGAAGACACGGCCGGCGAAATCGGCGAAATCGCGCAGGCGATCCGCGACGCCGGCTTCGAGGCCGAGCCCCTGGTCGATTCGCCCGAACAAGCCGACCGTGAAGCGGAAGTGCGTGCTGCAGAATCGCACGCACTGCGCAATTCTGTTTTTGTTGCGGCCCTGCTGACGCTGCCGATCTTCCTTCTCGAAATGGGCTCACACCTCGTTCCGGGGATGACCGACCGGCTGGCCGACTCGGTGGGCATGCGCAGCCTCCACCTGCTGTACTTCGTCCTCGCGACCGGGGTCCAGTTCGGACCAGGGCTGCGTTTCTATCGGACCGGCTGGCCGGCGCTCGCGCGCGGCGCGCCCGATATGAATTCCCTGGTAATGCTCGGGAGTACCGCGGCCTGGGCGTACTCCGTCACTGCCGTGTTCTTTGCCCGCTTGCTGCCCGAGGGCACGGCGAACGTATATTTCGAAGCGTCGGCAGTCATCATCACCCTGATCCTCACCGGACGTTACCTGGAAGCGCGCGCACGCGGGCGCGCCGGGGACGCGATCCGCAGGCTAGTCTCCCTGCAGCCGCGGATCGCGCGGATCTCACGCAACGGCCGGTCGCTGGAGATCCCGATCGACAGGGTCCAGGTGGGCGACCTGGTGCTGGTGCGTCCGGGGGAACAGGTGCCAGTGGACGGCAGGCTTGTCGCGGGCAGCTCCTGGGTGGATGAGTCGATGATCAGCGGCGAACCGTTGCCGGTGGAGAAGCACACCGGCGACGAAGTCGTCGGCGGCACCATCAACGGCAACGGCGCCTTCGAGTTCCGGGCCAACCGCGTCGGCGCCGACACCGTCCTGGCGCGCATCGTGCGAATGGTCGAGCAAGCGCAAGCCGCCAAACTGCCGATCCAGGCGCTGGTCGACCAGGTCACGCTGGTCTTCGTGCCGGTGGTCATCGGCATGGCCATCCTGACCTTTGCGGCCTGGCTCATGTTTGGTCCCGCGCCGGCGCTCAGCTTTGCGCTCGTCAATGCCGTGGCGGTCCTCATCATCGCCTGCCCCTGCGCGATGGGCCTCGCGACACCCACTTCGATCATGGTCGGCACCGGCAAGGCGGCGGAGCTCGGCTTGCTGTTTCGCAAGGGTGATGCCCTGCAAACGCTGCGGGAAGCAGATACCGTCGCATTGGACAAGACCGGCACCCTGACGCGCGGCAAGCCGACGCTGACCGCGATCAGGGCTGCGCCGGGGTTCGACGAGGCGGAACTGCTGGGCCTGATCGCCTCGGTCGAGCAGCGCTCCGAGCACCCGATCGCGGCCGCGATCGTCGCGGGCGCACAGGCTCGGGGCATCGGCTTGCGTGAAGCAAGCGAATTTTCCGCAACGCCGGGCCTGGGCGCCGCAGGGACTGTCGCCCACCACCGTGTCGAAGTCGGTGCGTTGCGTTACATGGCTCAACTCGGCGTCGACATTTCCATGTTTGCGGGGCAGGCGGCTGATCTTGCAGCGACCGGCGGCACGCCACTGTATGCCGCCGTCGACGGCCGTGCCGCGGCACTGGTCGCGGTGGCCGATCCGATCAAGGACTCGGCACGCGCGGCCATCGCGGCACTGCATCGCCTCGGCCTGCGCGTCGTGATGCTGACGGGCGACGACCGGCGCACTGCCGAAGCTGTCGCCCGCGAGGCCGGAATCGACGAAGTGCACGCAGAACTGATGCCCGACGGAAAGGTTGCCGTCGTCAGGCAACTGCAGAACGACGGGCGGAAGGTTGCGTTCGTCGGCGACGGCATCAACGACGCGCCCGCGCTGGCCCAGGCCGACGTCGGCATTGCTATCGGCACTGGCACGGACATCGCAATCGACAGTGCCGAGCTCGTGCTGATGTCGGGCGACCTGCGAAACCTGCCGAACGCCGTCGCGCTGTCGGCGGCCACATTGCGCAACATCCGCCAGAACCTGTTCTGGGCGTTCGCCTACAACGCCAGTCTCATCCCGGTCGCGGCAGGGCTGCTGTACCCGGCTCTCGGCGTGCTGCTCTCGCCGATGCTCGCCGCACTGGCGATGGCCCTGTCGAGCCTGTGTGTCGTGGGCAACGCGCTCCGGCTGAAGCTGTTCAGCCCGCCGTTGCCTACCAGTTCTTCGGGCCGGACTTCACCGACATAGCACCGGTCTTCAAATCCAGCGCGTGGCAATGCAGGCAGTTGCCGCCGTGGTCCGTCACGAAGGGATTCTTGGCAGGATCCTCGAAGTGGACCAGGTGGACCGCCTCGCTGAGCAAGGTATACCCGCCGTCGTCGCTGTGACACTCGACGCAGTCGCCCGGCACCGTTGTCGTTTTGTCATCCACCTTCCTGTGTCCCATTTCCTCGAGCAACGCGCCGATCTTGTCGGGCCCGTCTCCCGAATGGCAGTCCACGCAACCCTGGGTGTGGGGTTCAGGATCGCCGGGCAGCGTCGCCTGGTCGGCACTTTCCGCCGTGGAACCGCCCACGCCCAGGACTCCGACACAGAGCAGCGCTGCGGCCGAGAGTAAGAGAAATCCGATCCTGTGAGTCATTGCAGTCTCCTCGACGACATGGGACAGTGAGCCGTTTCAGCATAGCACCCGAAGCGCGCACTACCAGTGCGACGACGTGCCACTCAGGCCGCCAGCCAGGCGATGGCCACTGTCAACATGACCGCCATCAGGCCCGTCACCGACCACGCCGCGAGGCGCGCCTCCCCGTGTCCGAGCCTGTCGGCCCAACGCGGGACGCTGCGTGTCACCCCGCTTGCGAGGCCGGCGAGGGTGTCCCGAATGCGGGGGATGTCCTCCCTGAACAGTCGCCCGACGCCGTGCGCGAGCGCGAACATGCCCCTCTCCAGCGTGATCCCCAGGTCGCCGGCGGGAATCTGCGGAAACGCCGGCAGGCGTCCCGACCGGCGCAGGCGGAGCGCGCCGATGGTGGTCGCGCCGGCGAGCGCGATCGGCCACGATGCGCTCCAGGCGGCCGACAGGCCGGCCGCCTCGACGCGCAGTGACGGCGCCGCCAGCCACCAGGGCATCGTCAGCCAGCCTGCCAGCAGCGCCAGCCACGGCGCGATCATGATCAGCGGCAAGAACTCCGCGCCCGCGCTCGATCGTGGCCACGCAATCCAGAGAAAGCGCACCATCAGCAGGGCCGTCAGCGCCGAGCTGACGCTGAGCAGGATCGGTAGCGCCGAGCCCCATGGGCCTGCGATGAGCACGGCTGTCTGCTTGAGTGCCAGCTTGGCCACCAGGCCACCGGTGAGCGGCCCGCCGGCCAGGGCAAGAGCCCCGAGTACCAGCACGACGGCCGCGATGCGCGCCGCCGCAGGGCTCAACGCGTGCTGCACGAGCCCCGCACCGAGAAACAATCCGCCCTTCACCAGGCTGTGGTGGACCATGTAGACCAGTATGGCGGCAAAGAGGGACGGCCAATGGTCGGGAAATGCCAGGCCGAGACCGATCGCCATGGTCATCACGCCCATCTGGCTGACGCTCGAGTAGGCCAGCACCGTTTTCGCCTCTCGCTGCGGCAACCCGGCGAGGACCCCGTAGTACGCCGTGAACAACCCCAGCACCGCGAGACCCGCGCCCCAGTACGGCAACGCCATCTCGCCCAGCGGCAGCAATCGCATCCAGGCCACCAGGCCGGCCTTGATCATCGCGCCGGACAGGACGGCGCTGGCCGGGGCGGGCGCCACCGGATGCGCGAGCGGCAGCCAGAAATGCAGCCCGAACACGCCCGCCTTGATGCCGAAGCCGACCAGCAGCAGCCCGACGACCAGGTTGTTCCTGCCGAGTCCGTCGCCCAGAAACGCCAGGCGCAGCGATGAGAACTCGATGGGACCACGACTCGCAAGCAACATCAGCGCCGAGATGACGCAGACCTCGCCGATGACGACCAGCGTGATGTAGTAGCGCCCCGCATGCCGCGCGCGCGCATCGCCTTCGTGTACGACGAGGCCGTAAGACGCAAAACTCATCAGCGCGAAACCGAGGTAGAACACGATCGCGTCGAGGGCGACGAGCAGCAGCAGGTTGCCGGACATTGCGGCGAGGAACCAGACGAAGAACCGGTCGCGGCGGGCCCCCGCCCGCAGGTAGCCCTGAGCGAACAGGCCCGCCGCCAGCCAGAGGCCCGCGGTTACCGGCAACATGACGTCCGCGATGGGATCGAGCCCGATTCGCCCGCCGAGCAGCAGCCACTCGAGATCGGCGTCGACCGCGCCGATCGTCCCCACCATCAGGCCGGGGAGCGCCGCCCAGGGAACGAGCACGCGGGCGAAGCCACGGAGCGGGCGTACCAGCAGGGCCGCTGCCAGCACGATCGGCCAGCAGACACTCGCGAGCAGCGCCAGGGAGTTCATTCCACCATCAGCAAGGCCGCGCCGAGCGCGACCAGCAACATCATCAGGCTCGTCGCGGGCCAGACGCGCAGCCTGAGGTCGAGCCACTGAATTCGCCGGGACCAGGCGTTTCCGTCCCACAGGCCGAGCAGGCCGGACTCGATGCGATCGCGGAGGCGTGGCAGATAGCGCATGCAAACGATGTGCATTATGCG
>Ga0114946_10003255_pt1 | contig 11011 bp, 8 predicted proteins | sample WalLakDeSediment_FD_88676 | JGI IMG/M metagenome (GOLD analysis project Ga0114946, IMG submission 88676) | Lake sediment microbial communities from Walker lake, Nevada to study Microbial Dark Matter (Phase II) - Walker Lake 11/02/13 Deep Sediment | ecosystem: Environmental > Aquatic > Freshwater...
TACTCGGCATCGTCTGGGTTACTTTGGCGCGCCTGCTGCTTTAGCGCCACGCTCCGCTCGGAACTCAATTTTTACCCCGATCACCCAGGCATCCACGCCGCCGGCACAGGAAGAATAGCGTTCGCTCGTCCATAATTATTGAGCCCGACCGAAGATTCCGCCCGTCCGAGCGAATGATCTTAACGTCGAGTTCGATGCCCGCGAGCTTGAAGGAGACGCGCCATGGTGTTTCGCTTTCTGCACTCGATCTTCGCCTCGGCGCCCAGTCCGCCCGGTAAAATCGACGCGGCCCTGATCGAGGCGGCCATCGAGCGGGTGGTGGACGGCACCGATCCCCGGCTGCGCGCGGCCCCGCATTATCGGCGCAAGCTGTGGGAACCGGTCGAGCGCGCGGTCGATTACGTGGTCGAACACGCCGCCACGCTCCCGCCGCCCATCGCCTTCGGCAAGCGCCACTTCACGACCGACCCCCGACTGCGCGCCCTGTTCGCCAACCCCGATCAGTTGCGGGAAATTCTGAGCTTCAGCCCGGCCATGCGCGGCCATCTCCAGCCGACCGCCGATTCCCCACCCGAGGAGATCTACGCCGCGTTGCGCATGGAGCGGACTGAAAAAACCGTTTTCGGCATGGCGCTACAAGGCGACCAGGTGTTGCGGGACATCCGGCAAATCGCGGTGAACTTCCACAACCATCAGATCGCCTTCCCGGCCGCCAGCGAGGCCGAAACCCGCCGGGAACTCCAGAAACGCTCCTTCGACTATCTGATCGAGGCCGCGTTGCAACGCCTGCTGTCGATTCGCGCCCGCAAGCACCAGTTGGAACAGCAACAGCGCCGGTTGCTCCAGCAAAAAGCCCAGGTGATCAAGTCGGCTCGGGTGGGACTGGAGCCCCTGCTGGCGAATCCCGCCACCCTACGGACCCCCAACAGCGCCGCCACCGAACAACAACTCCGGGAGCTTGAAACCGAACTTCGTCAGCTTCGCGCCGACTCCGCCACGATTGAAGAACAACTGGCTCTGGTCGCCGCCACCTTGCGCGAACCCGGACGATACTTGCAACTGAAACGAATCTCGCTGACCCTGGATCACATGAACATCCAGGTGCCCGCGAACTCCCCCCGAGCCGCCAACACCCTGGCTTTCGATGAAGTGCTGGTCGAAAACCACCATCGATTCATCGTGCTGCTGGTCCGATTTCCCAGCAGCGAGATTCCACCGCCGACCGATTTTTTTCAGGAAGCCGAACGCTTATTGAACGTGAACGGCGGTCCCCGACTGACCACGATCTAGGTTGCGGGCGTCGCGGTAGCGCGCCAGAACCGCGCTACGCTTCCACCGGTCGCCCGCCGAGAGGTTCCGGGCTAACCGACCCGGCCTGGGCCCGATCGGCGAGCAACCGCTCGAAGTCATCCAGGGGCAGCGGCCGACCGAGCCAGTTTCCCTGGAATAGCTCGCAACCGCGCGACCGCAGAAATTGGTGCTGCGCCTCGCTTTCCACGCCCTCGGCCAGCACCTGCAACCGGAGTTGCCGACCCATGACGATGATCGTATCCACGATCACCGCCTCATTGGAATCCTCGACCAGATCGCGCACGAAGGACCGGTCGATCTTGAGCTGATCCAGCGGCAAGCGTTGCAGATAAGCCAACGAGGAATAACCGGTGCCGAAATCATCGAGCGAAAAACCGACTCCCAGCGACTTCAACGCCTTCATGACCGCGACCGTCTCCTCCACCTTGCTGATCAGCATCCCCTCGGTGATCTCCAGCTTAAGCCGCCGGGCGTCACAATGATGAAGTCGCAACGCCTTTTCAATGTCGGTGGCGAAATTCGCCTGCTGAAAGTGGCGTGGACTGATGTTGACGGCCAGCGTGAATCCCGGAGCCAGCCAGCCGGCTCGCTCCCACCGGGCCACCTGCCGGCAGGCCGCCTCGACCACCCACTGGCCGATCAACACGATCAAGTCGCTTTCCTCGGCCAAGGGGATAAATTCGTCCGGCGACACCATGCCGCGCCCCGAATGCCGCCAACGCACCAGCATTTCCCCGCCGATCAATCGCTGCTGGGCATCCCATTGCGGCTGGCAATACGCGCACAACTGTCCCTCGGCCAGCGCCCGCCGCAGATCGGCCAGCAACCCCATCCGCTCGATCAGCGCCGCCCCCATGATCGGATCGAAGAAGCGCACGGTGTTGCGGCCCGCTAATTTGGCTTGGTACATCGCGGTTTCCGCCTGTTTCAGGAAAGTCTCCGGCCGTTCCGGGCGCTTGCCGAACAGCGTGACCCCGATGCTGGCGCTGATATGGTAATCGCGCTCCTCGAGCGCAAACGGCCGGTCGATCCTCTCCAAAATACGCTCCGCCATCCATTCAGCCCGCAGCGCCGCCTGCGCCTCTTCGGGACCCAACCGCTCCAGCAGCACCGCGAAATCATCGCCGCCCAGCCGGGCCACGCCATCCTCGACCGACGCCGCGGTTTTGAGGACTTCGGCCACCTGAATCAGCAGTTCGTCGCCTCGATCGTGACCGAGCGCATCGTTTAACACCTTGAAATGATCGAGATCCACCAACAGCAGGGCGCCATGACTGTTCCGCTGGCGGGCGGCGGCGCTCACTTGCTCCAGACATTCGGAGAAGCGACGGCGGTTGGGCAATCCGGTCAGCGCATCGTGGAAAGCCAGGTAATGAATCCGCTCCTCCGCTTCCTTGCGCGCGGAGACATCGGTAAAGGAGCCCACATAATGCGTGGTCCGGTACGTGTCGTCCCGGACCGCGGTGATGGTCAACCAGGCCGGATAGACCTCGCCATTCTTGCGCTGGTTGCGGATCTCCCCCCGCCAGACGCCCGTATCGAGCAAGGTTTGCCACAATTGACGGTAAAATTCGGCGTCTTGACAATCCGACTTCATCAGGCGCGGATTCCGGCCGAGCAACTCGTCGCGCGAATAACCGGTGATGGCGCAAAAGGCGTTGTTGACCCGAAGAATAGCGCCTTCGGCATCGGTGATGATGATGGCTTCACTGGTCTCGAACGCGGTGGCGGCCAACCGCAACTCCCGGTCGATCCGTCGGAGACCGGTAATATCGGCGAAGGAAACCACCACCGTCGAGGGTTGCTCGCTGTCGGGCTGGAACAGCGGCTGGGCGTGGATCAACAACCAGATCCGGCCGCCCCACAAGCCCATGATCACCCCCTCCCGCGGCTGGCCGTCGCCCAGCGCCAGGACGGCCGGAAACTCCCGCGGGGCCAACGGCTGGCCGTCTTCCCCGACCGCGCCCCAATCATCGGTGAAAAGATTGTAGAAACCGGGACGCTCCGGATTCAGCTCCAGGAGCCGACGGGCGCTGTCGTTGTAGTTCACCAGACTGCCCTGGCCATCCACCACCACCACGCCTTCCGCCAGCGCCGCGACGACCGTTCGGTAGCGCTCTTCGCTCGCCGCCAGATTCCGTTCCCGCACCTGCAACTGCTCGACGGTGTGTTGCAAATTTTGGCGCATCCGATTGAACGCGTTGGCTAATTGGCTGAGTTCGCCGTGGCCGAGCAGACGAAGGTCGCCGCCGCCGAAATCGCCGGTCTCGATGCGGCGAACGGCGGCGATCAGGTAGCGGAGCGGACCAATCACCAGCCTGCGCAACAGCAGGATCAGGATCAGCGCCACCAGGAGGGTGGCGCCGGCGAACACCGCGCTTTCCCGCAGCAGCGCCGGCCAAAGCGCCGCCCGGTCGCGGCTGAGATCGTAATTCAGAAACAACACGCCGCGCCGCGAGGGTCGCGACTCCCCCGGCTGGGCCGCCAACAGTAGCGGGTAGTAGGCAAGGAGGCGTCGGTCATCGGCGGCGTTCAGGATCAACGGCTGGCCGTGCTCCACCACCCGCTCAAAAACCGTCGGATCGAAGTCCGGTAGTACGGTGGCGGGCTGCTGCTTCTCGGCGAACCCGGTCGCCAGCAGGATCTGGCCCTGATCGTCGATCACCGACAGCGCCTCGACCGCTGGCTTGAGCGCCCGCCAATTCAGAGTCTGTTCGGCGATGTCCCAGGCATCGCGCCGAAACTCCAGCTCGAGCACCGCCCGCAGATCGGTCAGATACGCCTCAATCCGCTCCAGATTCTGCCGATAGACCTGCTGGTTCCATTCCTGATAACGATACACCGACAGCCCCGCCCACAGCAGCGCCAGCGTCAAGATCAGTCCCAGGGGCAACCAGCGACCGATGGCGAACGTGTGCAAGGCTTTCATGGCGAATCCGGCGACCGGCGGGTATCCGCCAGAGGCGCGCAGGCCGGTTCGGCGCCGGCCACTCGCCGCCGAGCCACCCTCTGGACGCGAACCATCGACGCGTCCGTGGTTCGGCCCGGCGCCCGCGCCGAACATGGAAAAGACAAGGCCCAAGGCATCGATCTCTTTGCTCCCAATAACCAACGCGCGCATTAAAGCGCCACGTCATCGAATTATGACGTCCTGTTCCGTAATGAGTCTCTTAATTATTAGATCAAGATGTCTCGTTATGTTTATTTTTCACTCCGCCGCTCGTCAGGCGACCGGCGGATCGGCCGCCGTTTTCTGACGGCCCCGAAGCCAGCCGGTGGGCGTGGCGGGTGGTTTCCGGCAGTCGGAAGCGGGTACAACAGCCCATTACATAAGCAACGGCCGTTTCCAGGCTCACCCGGTGACCTGGGGATACATACAACGGCTTGACGCCGATTCGAGTGCGCAACACCGCGCCGATGACCTCCCCGTCCGCCCGCAGCGGCGTCCACGCCCCGCGCGCCTCGGGCGCCGCGCCGTGATGCCCATGCAACCGGGTCTTGGCTACCCCGATGCTCGGCAGATCCACCAGCAGGCCGAGATGGCTGGCGAGGCCGAAGCGACGGGGATGGGCGATGCCCTGCCCGTCGCACAGCAATAAATCCGGCGGCTCGCGCAACCGCTCCAGCGCGTCCAGCACCGCCGGCAGCTCGCGGAACGACAGCAGCCCCGGTACGTAGGGAAAGGTGGTCGGGCGACGAGCGATCGCGGTTTCCAACAGCTCCAGTCCGGGATAGCCCAACACCGCCACCGCCGCGCGGGTCACCGCGCCGCCGTCTTCAAAACCGACGTCCATTCCCGCCACCCGTTGCACGGGTCCCAGTCGATCGGCCAGAATCAGGCGCGCGCTCCACTCCCTTTGCAGAGCCATGGCCATGGCCGGCTCGAGGTTCCAGGGATGCGTGAACTCGGTTTTCATTTATATTTCATCGGGTCGTAATAATTAGGACGCGGTTGGCGACGATCGGCGCTGAACTCTTCGGGGATAACCCACCAAACGGTGGCAAGCAATACCGCCGACCGCCGCCCTGTGCTCCGGCGGGCTGGCAAAATCAGAATGCGCGTTGCCGGCATCACCCAAATATGGCTAAACTGGTTTCCATTTCCGACGCTCGCGCGTCGGACCCGCACTATCCCCCGACCAGAATTTATCCATACGGAGCTTTGGCATGGCCGTCGAACAGACTTTGTCCATCATCAAGCCCGGCGCCGTCCGCCGGAATCTCATCGGTCAGATCATCGGCCGTTTTGAAAGCTCCGGCCTACGCATCGCCGCCGCCCGAATGCTTCAACTCGATGAGGAGCAGGCCGCGCGGTTCTACGCCATCCACCGCGAGCGCCCGTTCTACTCCCAACTGATCGCCTACATGACCGAGGGTCCCATCCTGGTCATGGTTCTGGAAGGCGAGGACGCCATCGCCAGAAACCGCGCGATCATGGGCTCCACCGATCCCCAAAAAGCCATGCCCGGCACAATTCGCTTCGACCTGGGTAAGAACACCACGCGCAATACCGTACACGGCTCCGACGCCCCGGAGACCGCCGCAACGGAAATCGCCTTTTTCTTCAAACCCAGCGAACTCTGTCCGCGTCATGGCTGAATCGGTCATCACCCCCGGCGCGCCCCCGACGCCCGACAAGGTCAACCTCCTCGATCTAGATCGCTCCGCTCTGGAAGCATTCTTCGTCGCGCGCGGCGAAAAACCCTTCCGGGCCGTCCAGGTCATGAAATGGATCTACCACGAGCGGGTGACCGATTTCGCGGCCATGACCAACCTGAGCAAGGCGCTGCGGGAGCGGCTGGCCGAAGAAGCGGAAATCCGTCCGCCCGACGTCATCCTGGACCAGGCCTCGCGAGACGGTTCCCGCAAGTGGCTGATCCGGATGGACAGCGGCAACAGCATCGAAACCGTATTCATTCCCGAGCCGGATCGCGGCACCTTGTGCATCTCCTCGCAAATCGGGTGTCCGCTGGACTGCTCGTTCTGCGCCACCGCCCGGCAAGGCTTCAACCGCAATCTCACGGTCGCCGAAATCGTCGGCCAAGTCTGGCAAGCCGCCCGGTTGCTGGGCGACGCGCGCAACGGCCGCCGCGTCATCACCAACATCGTGTTGATGGGCATGGGCGAACCGCTGCTGAACTTCGCCAACGTGGTCAAGGCCGCCGATCTCCTGCAAGACGACCTCGCCTTCGGCATCTCCAAGCGCCGCGTCACTCTGAGCACCGCCGGCGTGGTTCCGGCCCTGTACCGGCTGCGGGAAGTCTCCGAAGTCAGCCTGGCCGTGTCGCTGCACGCGCCCGACGACGCCCTGCGCAACGAGCTGGTGCCGCTCAATCGCACCTACCCGATCCGCGAACTGCTGGCGGCCTGCCGGCATTACATCGCCGACCAGCCCCATCGCCGCGTCACCTGGGAATACGTGCTGTTGGACGGCGTCAACGATTCCGAGGAACAGGCCCGCGACCTGGCGGCGCTGATCAAAGACATTCCCTCCAAGGTCAATCTGATCCCGTTCAATCCGTTTCCCGATGCTCGGCACCGTCGTTCCGGACCAGCCGTCATCGCCCGCTTTCAGGCGGTGCTGATGGCCCATGGTCTGACCGTTGTGACCCGCAAGACCCGCGGCGACGACATCGCCGCCGCCTGCGGCCAACTGGCCGGCCAGGTTCGGGCGCGCGGCCGGCGACCGACGCGGCTGGCCGGGATCGCCGGCTAGGAGCAAAATACACCATGCGGTCATCGTTCAAACTCGCGCTTTTGTCCCTGACCCTGCTGCTGGGCGCCTGCGCCAGCACCCAGGAACGGGAATTCAAGCGCAACGTCGCCGAAGCCAACTTCAAGCTGGGCATCGGCTACATGCAGTCGGGCCAGTTTGAGGTTGCCGCGGAAAAGCTGCTCAAAGCCCTGCAATTTGATGACAATTACCCGGAAGCCCACAACGCCGTCGCGGTTCTTTACGAGGAAATCCGCGAGTACTCGCCCGCCGAACACCACTACCGGCAGGCGATCGCGCTCAAGCCCGATTACACGCTGGCCAGAATGAACTATGCCCGTTTCCTATGCGCGCGCCAGCCCGCCCGCGCCGCCGAAGGCGAAAGCGAATATCAGAAAATCGCCGCCGATCCGGCCAACGCCGGCGCCACCGCCGCCGACGCCCATGCCGGTCTGGGGTTGTGCGCCCGCCAGCGCAACGATCCCGTCCAGGCGGAAACCTGGCTGCGCAAGGCGCTGGATATCGACCCCAACAATTCCACGGCCCTTTACCAATTGGCCGAATTGAGTCACAGTCAAGACAAGGTCCTACAAGGCCGCGCCTTTCTGCAACGCTACCACGCCCAGGCTCGCCACACGCCCCAGAGCCTGTGGCTGGGCATCATTATCGAATCCGCCCCCGACGGCGATTTGCAGTTGCGCCGCCAATACGCCGCTCTGTTGACCGGTCAGTTTCCCAATTCCGACGAAGCCCGTCGCCTAAAATAGATGAAAATGCGTATGACGAACGAGATCGCTCACGATTTCACCCCATCCACAGCCAGCCCCAACGTCAGCCCTGCGTCGTTGGGGGCCTGGCTCGCCCAGGTCCGCGCCGATTACGGCGCCGACCAACGCGAGGTCGCCCATCACCTCGGCCTGAACCCCACCCTCATTCAAGCCCTCGAAGCCGATGACTTCGCGCGGCTCGGTCCGCCGGTATTCGTCCGCGGTTATCTCAGTCGCTACGCCCGGCTGCTGAACCTGCCGGAAGCAGCGGTGCTGGAGCGCTATCGCCAGCAGTCGAACGCCAGTCAGAATCCACCGCCGTTGAAAGTGGTGCATTCGCGCCGGCGGCAGACTCGGATTCGCGACCTGCGCGGTCTGTTCTATCTGCTGCTGATCGTCGGCATCGGCTGGACCGCCGTACAACATCTCGACGATCTGGACCCCAGCAAGCTGGTCGCGCTGTGGTCGGGCGACGAACCGGAGGGTGGGCCGATCATCGCCAGCCAACCGACCGCCACCAAGCAAATCCATTATCCCTTCCAGGCCGAGTCCGGGACGGCGACGAGTCCATCCCCGCCGCCGCCGTCGGCGACGGCTCCCGCGACCGTGGCGCCCGCCATCGCCACCGTGGCGTCGCCGGCTCCCGCCGAATCCCCGACCCCCGAGACTTCGCCGATGCTCCCACCCGCATCCACCGCGCCACCATCGCCCGACGTCGAACCCGCGACCGCCGCTTTGGCCGCGGCTCCGGACTCGGCGGCCCACGACGACGATCCCTCGCCTCCACTCGCCCAGGAAACCCGCTTGACCCTGGAATTCAGCGACGACTGCTGGGTGGAAGTGAAGAGCGCCGACGGCGGGGTACTGTTCAGCGGCCTGATGAGGGCCAACACCAAGCGCCAGATCACCGGCGCGGCGCCCTTTTCGCTCACCCTGGGCAACGCGCCGGCCGCCCGCATCACCCTGGACGACCGTCCGGTCGATACCACGGTTTACGTCCCCCGGCGCGGCACGGTCAGTCGCTTCACCCTGGACCGGGCGCAGCTCTGAACCTGGCGGGGCGCTCCCGGTCAGCACGCTCCCTTTCCGAACCCGGACTCCAACTCATTCATGGCCAAGCCGTTGTTTCAAGCCATCCGCGGCATGAACGACATCCTGCCCGGCGAATCCCCCCTGTGGCAGAGCCTCGAAACGACCGTGCGCGAGGTGCTGGCCGCCTACGGCTACCACGAAGTCCGCCTGCCGATCCTCGAGAAAACCGAATTGTTCGCTCGCTCGATCGGCGAGGTGACCGACATCGTTGAAAAGGAGATGTACACCTTCGCCGACCGCAACGGCGAGAGTCTGACCCTGCGCCCCGAGGGCACCGCCGGTTGCGTGCGCGCCTGCATCGAACACGGTCTGCTGCACCACCAGACCCAGCGACTCTGGTACGCCGGGCCGATGTTCCGCTACGAAAAACCCCAAAAGGGCCGCTACCGTCAGTTCCATCAGATCGGCGTCGAGGCCTACGGCATGGCCGGACCGGACATCGACGCCGAGTTGATCTGCCTGACCGCCCGACTGTGGCGGCGGCTCGGCCTGCGCGAGGTGACCCTGCAACTGAACTCACTGGGCTCCAGCGCCGCGCGCGCCGCTTACCGGGAACAACTGGTGGCGTACTTGGAAACCCGCCAGGCCGAACTGGATGAGGATAGCCAGCGACGACTGCGCACCAACCCGCTACGCATTCTGGACACCAAAAACCCGGCGATGCGAACCGTGGTGGCGGAAGCGCCCACGCTGCTGGATCATCTCGACGCTGAATCCCAGGCGGATTTCGAGGAACTGCGGGCGCTGCTGGATGCCGCCGGCGTCGCCTACGAGATCAACCCGCGCCTGGTGCGCGGACTGGACTACTACTGCAAGACCGTTTTCGAATGGGTCACCGACACGCTCGGCGCCCAGGGCACGATCTGCGCCGGCGGTCGTTACGACGGGCTGATCGAACAACTGGGCGGTCAGGCGGTCGCCGGGGTCGGGTTCGCCATGGGTCTGGAACGGCTGGCGGCCATGCTCGGCGCCGCCGGTCATCCGGGCGCCGACCCACATCCGCACGCCTACCTGATTCTGGTCGGGGACGCGGCCCAGCGCCAGGGACTGGCGCTGGCCGAGCGGCTGCGCGAACAACTACCGACCCTGCGGTTGCGCATGCACTGCGGCGGCGGCGGCTTCAAGGCCCAGTTCCGCCGCGCCGATCACAGCGGCGCCCGCGTAGCGCTGATCCTGGGCGAAGACGAGGCCAAGGCCGGCGCCATCTCTCTCAAGCCGCTCCGCGACAGCCAAGGCGAACAGATCACGCTGGCGCAAGACCAGATCGCCGCCCATCTGCGCGCGGCGTTGTTGGGGGAGCGAGCCTGATAGGCCTACAAAAACGCCTCTAAATCAACCGAACGGGAACCGGAGAACGCAACCCGATGGAACAATACAACGACGACGAACGCGTCGACGATCTTAAAAAGTGGTGGAAGGACAACGGCGCCAGCATCATCGCCGGCATCGTGCTCGGTCTCGTCGCCATTTTTGGCTGGCAGTATTGGAATTCCTACCGCGACGGGCGGGCGGAAAAAGCCTCGCTGGCCTACGACGGATTCGTTGAGGCCGTGGAACAACCCGACGTCGAACAAGCCCGGCAACGCGGGCAGACGCTGCTGACCGACTTTCCAAACTCTTCCTACACCGTGCTCGCGGCATTGCAACTGGCCAAACTGGAGATGGACGGCAACGACTCCACCGCCGCGACGCAACACCTGGAATGGGTTATCGCCAACGCCCGGATCGTCGAATTCAAGGATATCGCCCGACTGCGGCTGGCGCGCGTGCTGTTTACCGCCGGGCAGCCGACCGAGGCCGAGAAACTGCTGGAAGGCGTGACGACCGCCAGCATGAACGCCGAACGCGATGAACTGAAAGGCGATCTGTATCTGGCGGGTGGCGACCTGACGAAAGCCCGCGCCGCCTATACCGCGGCGTTGGCGGTGCGCGGCGGTAACCCCCTACTCCAACTCAAGCTCGACAATCTAACGCCAACCACCGCCGAATCGGTCGTCGCCGCGCCGCCACCGCCGCCACCGCTCGCCGCTCCATCCGAACCTGAAGAAACCACGGAAGCCGCGGAAGCCGTCGAACCGGTCGAGCCGGTGGAAGCCGTCGAACCGGTCGAGCCGGTGGAAGCCGTCGA
>Ga0114946_10003256_pt1 | contig 11007 bp, 10 predicted proteins | sample WalLakDeSediment_FD_88676 | JGI IMG/M metagenome (GOLD analysis project Ga0114946, IMG submission 88676) | Lake sediment microbial communities from Walker lake, Nevada to study Microbial Dark Matter (Phase II) - Walker Lake 11/02/13 Deep Sediment | ecosystem: Environmental > Aquatic >...
ACGGGGAAATTTATCGAGGTGCTGGAGGCTTAGCTGGTGAAATTGGGCATACCAGCGTGCTTGTAGATCAATATAAACCTTGTAGATGTGGCAATCGAGGTTGTTGGGAGAATACGGCTAACCAGTCAGCGCTTTTTGAGCGGATTCGAGCCAGGTTAGAGGTTGGTAGAAAAAGTGTTATTCCGAGTCTATTGGAGGAAGAAAATGCCCCTCTCTCGTTACCTGTAATCAGTCAGGCTGCTTATTACGGTGATCATGAAGCTTTAGAAGCGTTAAATGAAACTGGTGCAGCCATCGGTCTGGGCGTAGCGAATATGATCAATATTTTCAATCCTGAGATGGTTGTGATTGGCGGTGCCTTAAGCGCAGTTGGGGATTTTCTATTGCCATCTATCAATAAAGTTGTTGAAGCACGTGCTTTGGATGCTAACCGAAAACAAACAGAAGTTACCTTGTCAGCATTTCGGCAAGAGGCTAGCGCGATTGGTGCAGCCGCGATGGTCATTCAGGCAAAACTGTCAAGCCCAACTTCTGTTAAGCTTATCAGGGAACCACAAGTGACGATATAAGGAGGTGATTCTATGTAAAATTTTTAAATCAACAGGTTTATTTAGAATTCCAAGTCTGGAAAAATGATTTAGCGACATGAGAGGAGAAGTCAAATGTCCACAAATAATATAAAAACCTTTTCGATTTTCAGTATACTGCTCATTGCTGCATTGTTGTTTACCGCTTGTGGTCCAGCAACGACTCCCACCCCCGAGCCTCCTGTCACACCAACAACACCTCCCGATGAACCACCCGATGATTTTACAGGCACACTCGAGGTATTCTCGTGGTGGACCACTGGTGGTGAAGCAGCTGGTTTGGAGAACCTGTTTGAGCTGTACAAAAATAAATTCCCCCAGGTTGAGATCATCAACGCTACCGTCGCTGGGGGCGCAGGTTTTGAAGCCAAACCAGCCTTAACTGCCCGTATGTTGGGTGGAGATCCTCCTGATTCCTTCCAGGTGCATATGGGACAGGAATTAACTGAAACGTGGGTGGTAGATGGCTTCATGGACCCTGTCACTTTTATATTTGAGAGTGAAGGTTGGGATCAGTACTACCCTCAAGGAGTTTTAGATATCATCAGCTATGAGGGTGAATATTGGACCGTACCGGTGAACATCCACCGCGCCAATGTCCTGTGGTTCAACCAAGAAGTGTTTGATCAATATGGCTGGACACCGCCAAGCACCTTTGATGAATTCTTTGCTCTGGCGGAGGAGATGCAAGCGGAAGGTATTACACCGCTGGCATTGGGTGATGTTGGAATTTGGGCATCAACCCACCTGTTTGAAGTTGTGTTAGCAGGGAGCATGAGTCCTGATAAGTACAACGGACTATGGACAGGCAAAACCGATTGGAATGGGCCGGAAGTCAAACAAGCACTAGAAAATATGGCTCGTATGATTGAATACGCCAACCCCGACCACGCAGCTCTTTCCTGGGATCAGGCCAACGATCTAGTCATCCAGGGGCGGGCTGGTATGACCATTATGGGTGACTGGGTCGATGCTGACAATCTGGCCAAAGGCTTCGAGCATTCAGGCTGGGCGCATCCACCTGGAACGGATGGGATCTTTGTTGCCCTGTCTGATACCTTTGGTCTACCATTGAACGCTCCGCATCGCGATAATGCAATAGAATGGTTGAAGATTGTTGGTTCGAAGGAAGGACAGGAAGCCTTCAATCCGGTGAAAGGCTCGATTTGTGCCCGAAGTGATTGTAATCCCAATCTATTTGGATCGTACTTGCAAGGAGCTATGCAGGATTGGGAGAGCCATACCATCGTGCCAAGCCTGGCGCATGGCGCAGCAGCGCCTGAATCCTGGGTTGCCTTGATTAATGATGTGATGACTTCATTTGTCACAAACCTTAACGTAGCCAGCGCTCAAGCTGGCTTAGCACAGTCGTGCATCGATGCTGGTATCTGCCAGTAAGCGTTGAGTTATAGTGGACCAGGCAGCTCTCTGAGCTGCCTGGTCTATTTGTGAAAAAGTAATGTTGCGAAAAATAAACCGGGACCGTTTTTATTCCATTTTATTGATATCGCCATCAATTATCCTTATCGCTTTGTTTGTCTACGGTTTTATTGCCTGGAGTATTTGGGTATCGTTTTCTAATTGGGAAGGTTTACGGCCTGACTTGACTTTTCGAGGAGTTCAGAATTTTGTCCGATTGTTTTCGAATCCACGTTTTCATATCGACATTCGAAATACAATTGTTTTTACTGTTTTTTTCCTGACTGCTTGCATTGGGCTTGGTTTGACACTGGCAGTAGTAATTGACCAGCGTATTCGCGGGGAGAATTTCTTTCGTAGCCTTTTTCTGTTCCCTATGGCAGTGTCATTTATTGTAACTGGTGTCGTTTGGCGCTGGATGCTTGCACCGGGTGATCCAGCAACTGGTCGCTTAACTGGTGTGAATATTCTTCTGGACAAGATAAATCTTCCTCCTCTTAAATGGTATACCGATCCGACGGTAATTCATATTTCTGCAAATAGCCAGTTGGGGCAATTGCTCGATTCTGTCGGTTTAGGATTCATCGCTAATCCATTGTATGGTATTCCGGTAGCGATGATCTCGATCGTGATCGCTGCAACCTGGCAAATGTCGGGTTTCGTTATGGCTATGTATCTGGCAGGATTGCGTGGAATACCAGAGGAGTTGCGCGAAGCTGCCAGAGTGGATGGCGCTAATGAAGGACAGGTATACCGGCATATTGTCCTACCGATGCTTCGCCCGGTGACCCTCAGCGCAGTCATCATCCTTGGTCATATCTCCTTGAAAATCTTTGATCTCGTAGCAGCAATGAGCAAGAGAGGTCCGGGTTTTGCCACAGATGTACCGGCTTACTTCATGTTTGAAACTACATTTCATGCCAACAATTTTGCTCAAGGTGCTGCAATTTCTATATTTATGCTGGTAACAGTGAGTTTGTTGATCATCCCATACCTGATTTACAGCAGCCGGACGGACTCTGAGATATGAAAAGCACAGGTAAATCCGTCCTCATTTCCAGAGATAAGAAAAATATTGGGCCAGGTTTCTTTCAAACCACCAGGTGGCTGATCAGAAAACTGCCCAGGCTTAGCTCTCGAATCAGTCTTTACTTGATACTACTGGTAGCCTCAGCATTCTATCTGACACCCATCTATGTGCTGTTGGTTACTGGGATAAAATCTTATGCAGAAGCCAGTCTGGACCTGATGTGGCAACTGCCATCAGCTCCAAGCCTGGAGAGTTTCCGAGATGCCTTTAAAAGCCTGCAGCCCCATTTCAAGAATAGTCTGATGCTCACGGTCCCGGCTGCGATTTTGTCTACAATATTGGGCTCCGTGAATGGGTATATTCTATCCAAGTGGCGTTTCCGCTTCTCCGAAATAATTTTCCCACTCATCTTGTTTGGGATGTTCATACCTTATCAAAGTATTCTCATTCCCCTAGTGCAGACACTACAAAGTATTACCAACACAGCTCTTGCGATGGGTTATCCGCGAGAATTACTATGGCTTTTGCCAGGCTATGGGAGTATTGCAGGCCTGGGTTTCGTGCATATTGTATATGGCATCCCAATTACTACCCTGATTTTTCGCAATTACTACGCTGCAGTTCCGGGTGAGTTGGTGGATGCCGCAAAAATTGACGGAGCTGGCTTAATGGGTATTTATCGCTGGGTGTTGCTGCCATTGTCTATGCCGGCATTTGCGGTTGGGTTAATCTGGCAATTTACGTCAATCTGGAATGAGTTCCTTTTTGCTGTGATCTTGACTCAGAATCCGGCGGTGCGACCGGTAACAGTGGCTTTGTATAACCTGGCTGGTAGTTATATCGTGGAATGGAATGTGCAGATGGCGGGAGCTTTATTGGCTGCTCTTCCAACTTTACTGGTATACATCTTTCTTGGAAGATTCTTTATTCGAGGTTTGTTAGCAGGTTCTTTAAAAGGATAGAGGCGTAAGATCTAAGGGTGGAGATTTTACAGCAAAAAATTTAATTCCAATCAGGCGAAAGTAGTTTTGATAATTGTTCTGCGCCTGCGCGATCCGTAATCGCGAGAACTTCATCGTTCACTTCAAAAATCGTTACCCCACGTGGTAGTAGGACTTTACCATGCCTGATAATGGCAGCAATAACACAGTCTTCAGGTAAAGGAAGGTCTTTAATCGCCACACCAACTGCATTGGCACCTTCTGCGATTTTCTCTTCGACCAGAGAATATTCACCACGTTGTAACTTGAGTAAGGTCATCATATCCCCCAAAGACATTTCCTCTTCGATTAATCTGGCAATGATTTCAGAATGGTTGAGGGCAACATCTACAGAAAATTTTTGGTCAAACAGCCAGGCATTACTCGGATCATTAACCCGGGCAATAGTGCGTGGAACTGCATATTTTTGACGAGCGAGGTAGCAAACGATTAAGTTGTCTGTGTCGCTAGTTGAGCAAGCAGCAACAACGTGAGCCTGGCGGATACCGGCGCTCTCAAGGACTGATTGGTCAAGAGCCATACCTTGAAAAATTATTTCGGTAGGAATTTCTCGGTGCATACGGGCCAGCAATTCAGACCGGTTTTCAATAATGGTTACATCATGCTTTTGTTCAAGCAACATATAGGCCAGTTTTGTGCCAGTACGGCCTCCACCAACGATCAAAACAAACATGTTACACGACCTTTCCTTCACCAAGCCGGTTGCGAAGCACATCAATACCTTGCTGTGTTCCACTAATCAGGAGGACATCATCTTGACATATTTCAGTATCTAAATTGGGTAACATTGCCCTCCCTTTACGGGTCAAAGCAACTGGTTGGCAGTCAGGTGGGATCAAATCATTGAGCAGATGTCCGTTCCATGAAGATGGTATGGAAAATTCGAAGACTTCGACTTCACCGTGCCCGGCAGAAAACACTGACCTTAGTTCATGATGATATAACAACTCTTCAATACGTTGAGCACCCCAACTTGTGGAGCTAACGATTTGAATATTGAATGATTCAAATAATAAACGATGCCTGGGGTTATAGTTTCGAGCGATAACCGTCGGGACCTTAAACACTGTACGGGCAGCGTGAGCCACGACGACATTGAACGAATCAGAACTGGTGACTACTGCCACTCCATCAGCTTCATCTATTCTAGCTCGAAGGAGCACGTTTTTATCAGTTGCTTCACCGATTACAGTCCTTCCTCGGAAATCATTGTGTAGATTTCTAAACGCATCGGGATGGTTGTCAACTACGGTTATATCATGTCCCTTTTGGGAAATGCAGTAAGCCAATTCAGAACCTAATCTGCCACAGCCTATTACGATCAAATTCATGGAAACCTCTGTTAATTTTAGCAATTTACTGGCTTTAATCCACCTGGTAGGGGACATCTGTGACTACGATACCGCGTTTAAACAACAATGTTAAACGCAACCAGAAAGCAGTTTGCATGTGTAGTACATTATGATACCAATGTTGGGGGACAAATTGAGGGACAACTATGGTAATTATCTCATCTGGTTGACGTTTATCGACTACGTTAAAGATATATTTGATAAGCGGCTCCAGGAGAAGGCGGTATGGTGAATCGAGCACGACCAAACGGGCACCATCTCCCCACATATCCCATTTTTCCTGCACCTTGCGGGTTTCATCTGGGTCAACAGAAATGTGTACAGCAGTAATATCATCAGTGAGAGAGCGGGCATAATATAGAGCCGCCAGAGAGCCACGGTGGACACCACTGATGGGCAGGATCACGCGATGACGAGCGATCCGGAATGGCTCGCCGTAATGATCTAATGAAAGCTCGTTAGCTAACTGTTTGTAGTGGCGATGAATGAGGGAGAAGAAAACAACAAGCATTGGAATAATGATTAAAACTATATAGGCACCATGAATGAACTTGGTGATGGCAAAAACCATCATTACACAAAAAGTAGCTACAGCGCCGATGCTGTTGATGACTAGCTTGATCTTCCAGTGAGAATCGTGACGTAAGATGGAACCAGGCTCTCGAATTTCCTGTCCAGGAGCAAGTTTCCCTGACTTAAACCAACGATGAGCCATTCCACTCTGGGAGAGTGTAAATGATAGAAATACGCCAATGGCATACAGGGGAATTAAAAGAGTCACACTTGCTTGAAGGATGATGATTAGAAGTGATGCAATGACTGCAAGTGCTACAATTCCCCTGGAGTAGACCAGCCTGCTACCTCGAAATGCAAGTTGTCGGGGTAAGAATCCGTCTTTGGATAGTATTGCGCTCACTCTCGGAAAATCTGCAAATGATGTATTGGTTGCCAGAATCAGAATTGTTGTTGTTCCGGCAATCGTTGCCAGGTAAAGAAAATTCTGGTCATGATAGACCGTGCGGGCAATCTGTGATATGACTGTTTCATGCGCAGAAGGGACAGCGCTGATATGGACTCCAAGGAATGAAATTCCTAAGAATAACGAACCCAAAATGAGTCCCATCCAGATAAGGGTTATTCCTGCATTGCGTCCACGAGGCTCCTTGAAAGCGGTGACACCGTTAGAAATCGCTTCTATACCGGTTAATGCAGCAGTTCCTGAAGAGAAAGCTCTAAGAATAACAAGCAAAGTGATTGCCTGAGTTGCATGAATGGTTTCCAAAGGAGGTGGGTTAATTACAGTTCCAAGTGATCCAGTAAGATATTGATAACCCCCGATTATCACAGTCAGTCCGATGACACCAACAAAGAAATAACTGGGGAAAGAGACAGCTTGACCAGATTCGCGGACCCCGCGAAGATTGATCAATAAAATTAAAAAAAGCAAACCCACCGATAGGAAAACTCGATGAGGAAATAGAACAGGAAATGCTGAAACAATTTGAGCAACTCCGGCTGAAATTGAGACTGCTGCCGTAAGGATGTAATCAGTCAACAGCGCAGCCCCAGCTATCTGAGATGGGATTTCTCCCAAGTTATCTCGAGCAACAATATAAGCGCCACCCCCATCAGGGTAGGCATGGACAATTTGCTCGTAAGACAATATTACGATAGCTAAAAGAGCGACAATTGCAATAGAAAGGGGGATTACATAGCCATATGCGATGGTGGCACTGAAAACCAGGATAACCATCATTTCCTGGGTGGCATAAGCAGTCGATGAAAGGGCATCAGACGCAAATACAGCCATACCAACAGCTTTACCAATAGTTTGGTGAGGTGCATCGGCCGTAGGTAATGGTCGACCTATCAACCAGGTGAGTAGATTACGTGGTGGGAGACCATCTGCAGCCCGATGCAGGATGTTTTCCCCTGACTCTTCTTTATTTAACATTGATCCATGTAGTATTTGAGAGGAGAGAGAACACTAACTATCTGCGTATTTTTATAGCAACACAGTTTCGGATTGTATTCCTAATCATTACCAACGTCAAGGGCGGCTTGGGGTTGGATATAACCCAATAAACGAAATGTGAGTCCACCTATAGCAAAAGGTATCCAGAACGTGAAACCACGGTACGCTAACGTTACAACAGCTGCGGCACCTAATGGAACGTACATTGACCGGAGGGTCAGTGTCAAGGCACCCTCCACAATGCCGATACCAGAGGGGGTTGGGGACACAATAAAGAAAAGATAACCGATGCTAAAACCAGCAACCAATGTTCCAGGAGTGTATGGAACCTGGAATGCCAGGAACATGAGAAAAAAAACTGAAAGCAAAAGGGTTTTACTGCATACTGCTAAGGCAATAGGAAGCAGGATGTACCTTGGATTATTCCGAACAGTTTGTAACCCATCTGAGGCCTCGATAGCAAATTTTTTGGCACGTTCTTCGGATAAGTAAGGCCGATGCAGGAAAATCCATAGTAGCCTGTTTACCTGGCGAGCGATCCATGACAGTGCGCGGCCAAGAGACTTGCTTGAGCGCATACCCAAGATAAGCAGTAAAGTCAAGCCGGAGGCGATCAAAAAGAGATACCCAGTTGCAAACAGATCAGCTGAATGCAGATTGTTTCGACGGAAGAGCACCAACAATCCCACTGCCAACACACATAGAAATCCAGCGTAGTCAAAAATGAGATAGAGGACACCCGCCAGAGTCGCTTTAGCCGGGGAGTTGCCATTACGCCTGGCCTGCGAGACAAAAACGGCCACACCACCCACACCTACAGAAGGTGCCACAACATTGACGAAATTGGCAGCAGAAGAAGCCAGGAGTAAATTGAGAGTTTTTTCTTTTAAACCTAACATCCGGTAGATGACCTGGTAGGAAATTGCGACATTAAGGAACCAGGTTAGCTGGATAATTAAGGCTATGAAAAGAAAACGCAAATCACCACGTTGTAAGGTCTCGCCAATCGCTTGAACTTCAGTAAGTTTTCCAATAAAGAAAATTGCTGCTAGGAGAAAAACCAGGGCGATGAGGAAATTGCGCATATCTGCGATTATATCGGTTAACGCGATGATCGCATATGGATATTGGATATTATTGGGTTTGGAACTCTCTTAATTATCCAGCCGGGTTTCGCCTAAAGTAACCTGTAATTCAATGGATTCGCCATCTCGATAAACTTCGAGAGTGACACGCTCTCCAGGTGAGTAAGAGAAAAGGGTGTTAATGAAGGCGTGGTCTTCATCGAGAGATGTCTCTCCGAGACGGGTGATAATGTCACCTTGCATTAGTCCACCCTGGTCAGCGGGACTGTTGGAGATAACTTCGCTGATATAAACACCCCATTCAATGGGGAGGTTATATGATTGAGCAATACCCGGGGTGATCGCCTGCCAGCGAATGCCCAGAAAAGGACGGGCAACATAACCTTGCTCGATAATTTGTTCAGCAACAGCACGAGCAGTATTGACTGGAATGGCAAAGCCGAGACCTTCAGCAGTTGCTCCGCCAAGCCCACCCCGAACGACCAATGTGTTGATGCCAATAACCTCACCGGCTAAGTTCACCAGTGGACCGCCTGAATTTCCCTGGTTAATGGCAGCGTCGGTTTGAATCAAGTCTTCCATAAGAAATCCCTGCTGGGTTTCCAGGGCGCGACCAGTGGCGCTGACCACCCCAACGGTAACCGTGTTAACGAAATCTCCCAGGGGAGAACCAATGGCAATAACGGTCTCGCCGACTTTAAGGGCATCAGAATTGCCCAAAGAGGCTACTGCAAGCATCTCACCTTCAGCTTTTAAAACAGCCAGGTCTGCAAAAGGATCGGTCCCGGCAATGAAGGCAGGTAATTCAGTGCCATCAGCCAGGAAGATGCTCAAACTTTCCGTGCCTTCAACAACATGGTTGTTGGTGAGAATATACCCATCTGATGTAATTATGACGCCTGAACCACTTACGGTCTGACCTGGAATAGGTCCAATAAAAGACCTTTGTTGAGGTAAAACACCTACCACGGTTACAACTGCTGGCCCAACAGCTTCCACTGCACTAGTTACCGCGGTTTCTACTTCAGTTACTGAGACTTGTAGACGAGATGGTTGACCTTGAGGTGGTTGTGTTGGTAAAGGGGTTGGTTGAGATACCTGGTTGACTTCTGTATCTCTAACAGCCGAATAAACCGCGATTCCGCCAGCCACAACTCCGGTCAATGCAGAAACACCGGCAATTACAATTATGACAAATGCATAAACTACATGACGCCAAGACATAGTACTCCTCTATATACGCCGGCGGCCGCCACCAGCCACCAGCATGGCAAAATAAAGCAATTGCATCAGAGCGGTTACGAGGGCAGCCACATACGTTAACGCAGCCGCGTTAAGAACGGCATTAACGCCACGTTGTTCATCACGCGTGGAAATCAATCCGGCGTCTTTGAGTAAGCGCTTGGCGCGAGCGGATGCGTTAAATTCAACAGGTAAAGTTGCCAATGCAAATACGGCACCGGCAGAGAAAGCAATTACTCCTAGCCAGGCCAGCTCAGTCATACCGATCAACAAGCCTATCAAGATTAAAATCCATCCAAGATTGGAGCCGATATTGACTGCTGGAACTAAAGCAGAGCGCAGCCGTAATGGTGCATATCCCTGTTGATCTTGAACAGCATGACCTAGCTCATGTGCAGCTATTGCCAGGGCTGCCACCGAATTACTACCGTGTACACCTTGAGAAAGGCGGAGAACTTTCTGTCGTGGATCATAGTGATCGGTAAGGTTACCTCGTACGCCTTCAATCCGTAGCCCATACAGCCCTCCAGAACTGGCTAACCGTTGGGCAGCTTCTGCACCACTTAATCGAGTACGAGCTGGTACTTTACTCCACTTGCGATAGGTGGAGGAGACGTACCATTGGGTTAGCAGCATCAAAATGATGGCTGGTCCCATTAGCAATAAATAAGAAGGATCTAAGAATAAAAAAGGCATGCAACTACCTCCATATCCAATCAGAAAGAATAGTTCCAGAAGTCATATAAGTCATGTTTACACCTTTTGTAGATGGTTAATCCTATGAACAAAAATGTTTCGATTTACCTGGATAGCAACTCCAAAGCTTTCTCAAGCTGTGGGTCTCTTTCTGCTTCGATATCTTCATCTGTAATTTCAACCAGAATGTCTGGAGTTAAACCCTCATCCTGGATGTGGCGTTCATTGGGTGTTAACCAACGGGCGATAGTTACGCGGATTGCTCCCTGGTCATCTGAAAGGGGAACCTGGTTTTGAACAGACCCTTTACCGAAGGAAGGTGTACCAACCAATAAACCCCTTTCGTAATCCTGGATTGCGCCAGCGACGATCTCTGATGCTGAAGCTGTGCCTTCGTTGATCAAGACCACCAAGGGGATATCTGTAGCCACACCGCCTCAACGGGCGTTAAAAGTTTGTCGAGTCCCATCTCCAAATTCTTCATACATCAAGACTCCCTCTTGAATGAATTCAGAGCCAACTTCAATAGCTACAGTTAAGTTACCTCCTGTATTGTTTCGCAGGTCAAAGATTAAACCATCGGGGTTTTCCTTTAAAAGCTCCTGGAGGGTTTGGCGTAA
>Ga0114946_10003257_pt1 | contig 11004 bp, 9 predicted proteins | sample WalLakDeSediment_FD_88676 | JGI IMG/M metagenome (GOLD analysis project Ga0114946, IMG submission 88676) | Lake sediment microbial communities from Walker lake, Nevada to study Microbial Dark Matter (Phase II) - Walker Lake 11/02/13 Deep Sediment | ecosystem: Environmental > Aquatic > Freshwater...
GAGGCGACGGTGATCGAGCTGATGGAGATCGGGCTCACCGACTGGCGCGTCGCGTACGAGCAAGGGAAGTTCGATCATCCCGAGCTCTGCATCCCGCACGGCCACGACCCGGTGACCGGGGAAACCATCCTGGTCGGTATTCCGGCGGTCGGCAGCGGGGGCAACGCCAATCGCCTGCAGACCTTCCTGGAGCAGCTGGAAGGTGACACGACTCACCACCACAACTTCACGGATGAATGCACGGTGGAGGGCATTGCTGATGAAGTTCCGCCAGTAGCAATTGCCGCTGGAGGCCTGTCCACCATCGAAGTGCCACCAATGCCCTAGGGGGGGTCGCGCCGAGCGCGCATTTTCTTGACGCGTGCTTCCGGAGCCGTCCCGCAGGCCGCAAGGCCTGCGGGACGTTCTTTCCCAGGCGATGCGCGAAGAACCGAAAAAAAGGCCCCGGGGCAATGCGCCCCGGGGCACAATACGGCCCGGCTTGGGGGAACCGGGCTGCTGGCCCGCTCAGGGAGGACAGCGGGCGAGCGTCGGATTGGCGCTCACGGATAATGACACCGCACTGCGGCAAAAGTTCCGGCTAGTGCGCTTCGTCCCAGTTCAGGCCGGCCGCGGCCTGGACCTTCAGGGGCACCGACAGTTCCACGGCCTCGCCCATCAGCGGGCCGAGCGCCTCCATGAGCGCGTCGACGTCCCCCTTGGCGACCTCGAACACCAGTTCGTCATGGACCTGCATGATCAGGCGCGCATCGACCTTTCCGTCCGCGAGCCAGTCGGCGACGCGGATCATCGCCAGCTTGATGATGTCGGCCGCGGTGCCCTGCATGGGGGCGTTGATGGCGCTGCGCTCCGCGTACTGGCGCCGCTGGTTGTTGCGCGACCGGATCTCGGGGAGGTACAGCCGGCGCCCGAGCACGGTGGTGACGAAGCCGTCCTCGCGGGCCTGCCTGCGGGTCTCGTCCATGTAGCGCTTCACGCCCGGGTAACGCTCGAAGTACAGGTTCACGTATTCCTGCGCCGCGCTGCGCTCGATGCCGAGCTGGCGCGCCAGGCCGAAGGCGGACATGCCATAGATCAGGCCGAAGTTGATCGCTTTCGCGGAGCGCCGCTGCTCCGGCGTGACCGCCTCGAGCGGCGTGCCGAAGACCTCGGCGGCCGTCGCCTGGTGGATGTCCTGGTCCTCGCGAAACGCCGTCTGCAGGCCCGCGTCGCCGGACAGGTGCGCCATGATCCTCAGCTCGATCTGCGAGTAGTCCGCGGCGACCAGGCGGTAACCCCGCGGCGCGACGAAGGCCTGGCGAATCCGCCGGCCCTCGGCGGTGCGGATCGGAATGTTCTGCAGGTTCGGATCGGACGAAGACAACCGGCCGGTGGCGGCCACGGCCTGGTGGTAGGAGGTGTGCACGCGGCTGCCGGCATCGGCCAGCTCGGGCAGCTTGTCCGTGTAAGTCGACTTGAGCTTCGCCAGGCCGCGGTACTCCAGCACGCGCCGCGGCAGCTCGTGTTCGGCGCTCAGCTCCTCGAGCACGTCCTCGGCCGTCGACGGCTGCCCCCCCGGCGTTTTGCGCACTGGCGTCAGGCCGAGGCGCTCGAACAGGATTTCCTGCAGCTGCTTCGCAGAGCCGATGTTGAACTTTCCGCCGGCCGCCGCGAAGGCCGTCGCCTCCGCCGCGGCCATGCCTTTCTCGAGCTCGCGGCTCTGGCGCCTGAGCAACGCGGTGTCGAGCAGCACGCCGTGCCGCTCCATCGCGAACAGGATCTGGATCAGCGGCCGCTCGAGCGCCTCGTAGACGTGTTGCAGGCCGGGCGTGTCCTGGAGTCGGGGCCAGAGCTCGCGGTGCAGGCGCAGGGTCACGTCGGCGTCCTCGGCGGCGTATGGCGCGGCCGTCGCGACCGGGACCTGGTCGAAGCTGATCTGCTTGGCGCCCTTGCCCGCCACGTCCTCGTAGCGAATGGTCTCGTGGCCGAGGTACTTCAGCGCGACCGAGTCCATGTCGTGGCGCGTCGCCGTCGAGTCCAGCACGTAGGACTCGAGCATGGTGTCGTAGCGAATGCCTGCCAGCGAGATACCGTGGTTGGCGAGCACGTGCTGGTCGTACTTCAGGTGGTGGCCGATCTTGCCCCTGGCCGGGTCCTCGAGCAGGGGCTTGAGTTTTTCGAGCGTGGCCTCGAGGTCCAGTTGCACCGGCGCATCGGGATCGCGATGCGCCAGCGGCACATAGGCCGCGCGTCCGGGCTCGACCGCGAACGATACGCCCACGATCCTGGCGCGCATGTAATCCAGGCTGTCGGTCTCGGTATCGAACGCGAACTCGTCCGCGGCGGCCAGCCGCTCGAGCCAGTCATCCAGTTGCGCGGCCGTCAGCACCGTTTCATAGTCGGCCGCGACGGCTGGGGGCGGAGCCGGCTTCGCATCCGCCGCTCCATCGCCGTCCGGCAGCTTGCGCAGCAGCGTGTTGAACTCGAGCCGGCCATAGAGCTCTCGCAGCCGCGCGATATCCGGCGGGCGCCGCGCGAGTTCGCGGGGGGCGAGCTCGAGCTCGACGTCGCACCGGATGGTGGCCAGCTCGCGCGACAGGTCGAGCTTGTGCAGGCTGGCGCGGAGGCTCTCGCCGATCTTGCCGCCGACCTCGTCGGCCCGCGCCTTCAAGGCATCGAGATCGCCAAACTCGCCGAGCCACTTGGTGGCGGTCTTCGGACCGCACTTCGGCACGCCCGGGATGTTGTCGGAACTGTCGCCGACCAGGGCGAGCCAGTCCACGATGCGCTCGGGCGGGACGCCGAACTTCGTCTTGACGCCGGGCACATCGAGCACGGTTCCGGTCATGGTGTTGACCAGCGTGACATCGTCATCGACCAGCTGGGCCATGTCCTTGTCGCTGGTCGAGACCAGGGTCTTCATGCCGGCCTGGCTGGCCTGTTGCGCGAGCGTGCCGATGACGTCGTCGGCCTCGACGCCCGGAACCTGCAGGATCGGCAGCCCGAGCGCTTCGACGACCTCGAGCAGCGGCGCGATCTGGGTCCCGAGCTCGTCGGGCATCGGCGGCCGGTTGGCCTTGTATTCGGCGTAGAGATCATCGCGGAAGGTCTTGCCCCTGGCGTCGAACACCACCGCGAAATACTCGGGCTGGTGCTCGTCGAGCAGCTTCAGCAACATGTTCACGACGCCGAGCACCGCCCCGACCGGCTCGTCCCGGCTGTTGGTCAGCGGCGGCAGCGCGTGAAAGGCGCGATACAGGTACGAGGACCCGTCTACGAGCACCAGCGGCTTGTCGCTCACCGGGCCGCCTCGTCGAACAGCCGCTCGCCGCGCCACAGGTCCGCCAAAGCCTCGCGCTCCCGCACGAGGCGCGCCTCGGCCCCGGACACCATCACCTCGCAGACGCGCGGGCGCGCGTTGTAGTTCGAGCTCATGACGAAACCATAGGCGCCGCCGTCGGCGACGGCCAGCAGGTCGCCCGCCCGGGCCGGGAGGCGGCGGTCGCGGCCGAGGAAGTCGCCGGTCTCGCACACCGGTCCGACGACATCGATCGGCTCCGGGTCCGGGGCCGCGCCGTGGCCGACCGGCAGGATGTCGTGCCAGGCCTCGTAGAGCGCAGGCCGCAGCAGGTCGTTCATTGCCGCGTCGACCAGCGCGAATTTCCGCCCATGGCCGGGTTTCACGTAGGCCACCCGCGTCAGGAGCACGCCGGCAGGTCCGGCGATGGAACGCCCCGGCTCGAGCACGATCTCCAGGCCGAGAGGGGCGAGCGCCGCGATCACCATTTCCGCATATTCCGCCGGCGTAGGCGCGGTTTTCCCGCCGTGATCGATGCCGAGTCCGCCGCCCGCATCGACGTGCTCGAGCGCCATGCCCCCGGCCTGCAGTTCGCGCACGAACGCGGCCAGTTGCTCGAGCGCGGCGGCCAGCGGCTCGAGCGCCATCATCTGTGAACCTATGTGGCAGGCGACTCCACTGAGGCGGACGCCCGGCAGCGATGCCGCGCGATCGATCAGCGCGGCAGCGTCTTCCAACGCAATGCCGAACTTGTGTTCGCGTCGGCCGGTGGAGATGTGCCGATGCCCGCCGGCCTCGACATCCGGATTGACGCGGATGGCGACGCGCGCCTGGCGGCCCGACTCGACGGCCAGCGCGGACAAGCGGCAAAGCTCGGGTTCCGATTCGACATTGAAACAGGCGATGTCGTTGGCCAGCGCCAAGCGTAACTCGTCCTCCAGCTTGCAGGCGCCCGAGAACACGACGCGCCGCGGGTCGCCGCCGGCGGCAAGCACGCGCGCCAGCTCGCCGCCCGAGACGATATCGAAGCCCGCGCCGCGCGCCGCGAGCACGCCGAGCACGGCCAGGTTGCCGTTGGCTTTCACCGCGTAGCAGACCCGCGCCCGGTGGCCCGCGAAGGCCGCAACGTAGGCGTCGTACCGCGCTTCCAGGGCCGCGCGGGAATAGACATAGCATGGCGTGCCGAAGCGCGCGGCGATCTCGGCCAGCGGGATCGACTCGGCGTGCAGCTGCCCGTCGCGGTATTCGAACGCCGGACTCACGATCCCCCTGCCGCCTCGTCCTCGTCCTCGTCCTCGTCTTCGTCCCCGGCGACCGGCGGCTGCTCGGTCACTTCCGACGGCGCCACTTCGACTTCCTCGAGGTAGAGCGCGCCATACATGCCGCAGCCTGCGATAAGCAGCAACAGGGCCAGCGCAGCCAGGCGCCAGGGCCGCGTCACGACGATTCCCGCTGCATCACCGCGAGCGTCAGGCGTGACACGCAGACGAGCTTGCCGGCGTCGTCTTCCACGCGCGTCTCCCAGACCTGGGTGCGCCTGCCGATGTGCACGGGGCGCACGGTGCCGGTGACCTTGCCGTGCCGCACCGAGCGCAGGTGGTTGGCGTTGATCTCGAGTCCGACCGCGTATTCCGCGTTCATGTCCAGGCAGCAGTTCGCCCCCGAGCTGCCCAAGGTCTCGGCCAGGGCGGCCGTCGCGCCGCCATGCAGCAGGCCGAACGGCTGGTGCGTGCGCGCGTCCACCGGCATGGTGGCGACCAGGTAATCGTCGCCCACCTCCGTGAAGCGAATCTCGAGCAGATCCACGAGGGTGTTCTTCGACAGCGTGTTCAACGCGTCGAGTGTCGGGCGCTGGCGCCAGATGCTCATTCCTGGTCCTTCCCCCGGGCCTTGTCGCGCAGGTCGCGCAGCGCCTCGCCCACGCGCCGGTAGGCGTCACGGAACGACAGGCCTTCTTCGGTGACCAGCCGGTAGGCATCTTGCGTCGCGTAGAGCTGCTGCTCCATGCGGATGTTCTCCTTGATGAAACTGACTTCGGGCAGCGCATGGGCCATGATCCCCAGCGTCGCCTCGGCGAGGTCGATCGCGCGGAACAGCGGCGACTTCAGCAGCTGCAGGTCGCGATGATAGCCGGAGGTCAGCTTGGCGGGCACGGCCAGGGTTTCGGACAGGCAGCCCAGTGTCGTGGCGGCGCGGCCCCGCACCAGCTCGAAGACATCCGGGTTGCGCTTCTGCGGCATGATGGACGAACCGGTCGTCATCGAGCTGGGCAAGGCGACGAAACTGAATTCCTGGCTGCAGAACAGGATCAGGTCGGAGGCGAGCCGGCCGAGATCCTGCATCAGCAGGTGGATCTCGAACACCATCTGCGATTCGGCCTTGCCGCGCGAGATCTGCACCGCCGTCACGGGCTCGTGGATCGAGGCAAAGCCCAGGCCGTGGCGCGTGTGTTCGCGGTCGAGCGGCAGGCCCGGGGCGCCATAGCCGGCGGCGGAGCCCAGCGGGTTGCGATCCGCGCGCCGGCGCGCTCCGAGGAGCCCCTCGGCGTCGTCACGCAGCTCGGCGGCGAAACCCTCGGCCCACAGGCGCACCGAGCTCGGCATGGCCGGCTGCAGGTGCGTGTAGCCGGGCAGCGGCGTGTCGGCCTGGCGCGCGCCGAGCGCGTCGAGTTCCGCGGCGACCCGCAGCGCGCCGTCGTGCAGGCGCTGCGCCGTGTCCTTGAGATACAGGCGCAACGCGGCAAGCACCTGGTCGTTGCGCGAGCGTCCGAGATGCACCCGCGCGGCGGCTTCCGGCGAAACCAGCGACAGCCTGTGCTCGAGGGCGTTGTGGACGTCTTCCTCGTCGAGGCCGATGGTCCACTCGCCGCGTGCGTGCGCCTCGGCAAGCGCCTGCAGCCCCTTCTCGATCGCCTCGAGATGCTCGGTCGCCAGCAGGCCGCGGGCCTCGAGCATGCGCGCGTGAGCAATGGACGCCCGCACGTCGTAGGGCACGAGGCGGTTGTCGAGCTGGTGGTCCTCCCCGGCCGTGTACGCAAGCACCTGCGCGTCGAGCGGCTCACCCTTGTCCCACATGCGGCTCATCAGTCCTCGTCCTCCGCCGCCGCCTGCTCTTCCGGCGTGAGCGTGCGGGTATCCTCGACCACCAGTGTGCCGGTGCCCTCGTTGGTGAACACTTCGAGCAACAGGCTGTCCGGCACCTGCCAGGAGATCACGTGCACCCGCGGCACCCCGCCGCGAACGGCGAAATTGATTGCGTCCGCCTTCGGCTTCATGCCGGCATCCAGGCGTCCCGCGGCGCGCATGCGCTCCAGGTCGGCGAGGTCCAGGTAGGAGACCAGCGAGCCGGGATCCTGCGGATCGTCGAGGATGCCCGGGGCGCCGGTGACCAGGATCAGCTTCTCGGCCTTCAGCGCCACCGCGATCGCGGCCGCGACCGTGTCGGCATTGATGTTCAGCAGGATGCCGTCCTCGTCGGCGGACAGCGGGCTGATGATCGGCAGGAAGCCGGCATCGAGCTGGCGCCGCAGCACGCCGCTGTCCACGCCGTCGATGTCGCCGACGAAGCCGTAGTCCACCGTGCCGCCTGCGGCGCCCGCCTTTTCGACCGGCGGCCTCCGGTGCGCCTGGATGAGGCCCGCGTCCACGCCGCTCATGCCGATCGCCGGCAGGCCGATGTCGCGGCAGATCGCCAGCACGCGGGTATTGATGATGCCGTTCAGCACCATCGTCGCGACCTGCAGCGAGCGCTCGTCCGTGACCCGCCGCCCCTCGACGAACTGGGACGGAATGTCGAGCGCGGCCGCAAGCTCGGTGGACTGCGGCCCGCCGCCGTGCACCAGCACGACGTGGATGCCCACCTCGTGGAGGATGCCGAGTTGCTCGATCAGCTCGCGGGTGCTCTCCTCGTCGCCGAATACCGCGCCGCCCGCCTTGATGACGAACACCTTGCGTTTGAACATGCGGATGTAGGGGACCGCCGCCTTCAGGGCGGTGACCGCAATGGCGCGTTCGCCGCGCGTGTGCATCATGGGTGTCACTCCCCGGTTCCCGCCAGCAGGCGATGCAGGATCGCCATCTGTACCGTCATCCTGTTGCGCGCCTGCGGCAGCACGCGGCTGCGCGGGCCGTCCAGGATCTCGTCCGCCACCACCACATTGCGCCGCACCGGCAGGCAATGCATGAAAATCGCCTCCGCCGCCGCGTTCGCGAACCATGCTTCACGCACCATCCAGTGCTCCAGGTTCTTGCGAAGTGCACGGTCGTCGGCGGGTCTCCCATAATAACGCGTGGAGGCCCAGCTCTTTGCGTAGATCACGTGGGCGCCCTGCATGGCGTCCTCGCGATCCTCAGTCTCGCGCAGCGAACCGCCCGCGGCCTCGGCGGCAGCGCGCGCGCGCTGCATGATCGGCTCCGGCAGCGCGTAGCCGTCCGGCCGCAGCACGGTCACCTCCATGCCGCGCATGGCCGCCATGTGCACGGCCGCCGACGGTACCGCCAGCGGCAGGGGCGAGGGGTGGTTGGCCCACGACAGCACGAAGCGTCCGCCGTTCGCAGGCACGCCGAGGTCGTCCAGGGTCTTCCAGTCGGCCAATGCCTGGCAGGGGTGGTTGACTGCCGACTCGAGGTTGACGAGCGGCACCGGACAGATGCCGACCATCTCCATGAACTTGCGCTCCTCGGAATCCGCCTCGAGGTCGATGCCGCCGGCGAAGGCGCGTATGCCGAGCACGTCGGCGTAACTGGCCAGTACCGGGACCGCCTCGCGAATGTGCTCGGCCGCCTCGCCGTCCATGACGATGCCGTTGCGTGCCTCGAGTTTCCAGGTGCCGGTCCCCGGCGTGATGACGAACGACGAGCCGCCGAGCCGGCCCATCGCAGCCTGGAAGGAGGCCACGGTGCGCAGCGAGGGGTTGAAGAACAACATGCCGAGCACCTTGCCGAGCAGCGCGCGCGGCTCGGGATGGCGATCGAGTCGATCGGCGAGCGCCAGCAGCTCGGCGATTTCCTCGGGCGTGTGTTCGGCCAGGTCGATGAAGCGTTTCATGGAGCGATCTCCGCTAGGGCCGCCGCGAGTCGTGCGACGTGTTCGGGTTCAAGGGTGAAGGGTGGCAACAGGCGCAGGACGCGCGGATCGGCACTGGTGCCGGCAAGGATGTCGCGCTCGAGCAGCTCGGCCTGGATCTCTTTCGCGGGCCGGGTGCAGACCAGGCCGAGCAGGAACCCGGCGCCCTGGATGGCGGTCACCGGGCCGGCGACGCAGGTCCTGCGTATCTGCTCCGACAGGATGCGCACGCGTTCCAGCAGGCCCTCGTCGCGAATCGCCGCCAGCACGGCCTCGATGGCCGCGCACGCCATCGGCCCGCCGCCGAAGGTCGTGCCGAGCTCGCCGATTTTCAGGCCGGCGGCGATTTCATGGGTCGTGATGAGTGCGCCGGCCGGGAACCCCCCGGCGAGGCCCTTGGCGGTCGTGATGATGTCGGGGGTGATGCCGTAGTAGTCGGCCGCGAACGGCCGTCCCGTGCGGCCCATGCCGCACTGGACTTCGTCGAAGATCAGCATCGCCCCGGCATCGCGCGTCGCGCGTCGCGCCGCGGCCAGGAACTCGGCGGGCAGGTCGACGGCGCCGGCTACGCCTTGCACCGGTTCCACGATCAGCGCGGCAGTATCCGCGCCGACCTTGTGAGCGAGCGCCGCCGGGTCGCGCGGCGAGACGAAGCTCACGTCGAAGGGCTTGCGCGGCAAGCCGTACCATTTCTCGCTGCCCCAGGTCACCGCGGCCGCCGCCGCCGTACGCCCGTGGAACGCGCCTTCGACGGCGACCACGCGGGTGCGCTCCGGCGCTCGGAAGGAGAGCTTGAGGGCATTTTCGTTGGCCTCGGCGCCGCTGTTGACGAGGAACACCCGGTCGAGGCCAGGCGGCGCGAAACGTGCCAGCGCCTCGCAGGCGCGTGCCCGCAGCTCGAGCGGCAGCAGGTTGCTCTGGAAGGTCAGGCGCTGGACCTGGTCCTGCAGCGCCGCGACGAGGCGCGGATGGCCGTAGCCCAGCGCGGCGACCGCGTGGCCGCCATACATGTCGAGGATGCGCCGCCCGTCGGCCAGCACCAGCCAGGGACCGTCACCGCCGACCGGATGGAGGTCGAGCTGCGCGTATACCGGCAGGCTCCAGGCGAGTTCGTCGGGCACGCCGGGCATGTCGTCAGCGGTGAGTGTCGCGTTCATGTCCACGCCGGCCCGGGCAGGCGGAGCCCGGCGTCTTCCGGGAGTTCGAGCAGCCGGTTCATCCATTGCAGGGCGCCGCCGGCCGCACCCTTCACGAGGTTGTCGATCACCGACATGGCGACGAAGGCCTCGCCGTCGACGGCCACCGCGAGCCGCGCGCGATTCGAGCCGGTGACGTCCTTGACGCGCGGTGGGGTGTCAACGACCTCGACGAACGGCGAACCGGCATAGGCTTCGGCGAGGGCCGCGCGCAGGTCGGCCGCCGTTGCGGCCACGGCGAGGCGGCCGTGGATGGTTGCATGGATGCCGCGGGCCCAGGCGCCGGAGTGCGGCACGAAATGGACCACGCAGGGGGCGGCCGCTTCAGCCGCGAGCTGCTCGATCTCCGGCCGATGCCGGTGAACCAGCGGCTGGTAGGCGAACATGTTGCCGTGGCGCTCGGGGTGATGGGTCGTTTCGCCCAGCTTGCGGCCCACGCCGGTGCTGCCGGTGACGGCAGAGACGAAGAACTCAGGCGCGACGAGCCCCGCGGAGAGCAGCGGCACGATCGGCAGCAGCACCGAGGTCACGAAGCAGCCCGGGTGCCCCACGTGCGGCGTCGGACGGCCCGCAAGGTGCTCGGGCAGCGCACAGGAGAATTCTCCCAGGCGTTGCGGGCACGGGTGAGGATGGCCGTAAACGGCCTGGTACGCAGCGGCGTCACGGAAACGAAAATCGGCGGAGGCGTCCACCACCGTCAGCGGCGCGCTCGCCGCCGCGGCGATCTTCAACAGGGCATCCAGCCGTGCCGCGGCCGCACCGTGGGGCGCCGCGCAGAACAGCGCGCGCACGCGCCCGTCGCGCACCGCCGCCTCGAGCCCGGCCTCGTCGCAGAAGCGGGTGCCGGCCCAGGCCGAGGCAAGGTTGGGGAATGCGCTGCCGACGGGCTGGCCGGTGCGGCTGTCGGACGAGACCGCCACGAGTTCCAGCTGCGGATGGCCCGCCAGCAGGCGCAGGAACTCGCCGGCCACGTAGCCGGTGCCGCCCAGCACGGCGACGGCATGGCGCCGGCTCACGCGCCGGCCTCCGGCCCGAACAGCACGCCGCGCAGGTGTTCGCCGAGCTCCGCTTCCTGGGTCAGGGCGTTGAAGGCCGGGACGCCCATCTGCTCGCGGATGATCGAGACCCCCACCTCGTTGTCGGTGGAGCGTCCCGTCACCAGCGCCGGTTCGATGCCGAAACGCTCGCGCAACAGGTGGACGCCCCCGAAGGCGCCGACCGGGTCGTTGGCGCACAGTACGACGGCCGTGAGCACTTTTCGTACTTCCGGATCGTGCAGGATCGCCTCGACGCCGTAGGCGCCCATGATACCGTCGCCGAGTTCGAAGACGATGACGTCGGGACGGGTGTCGGCCATGCGCGTCAGCATGGTGCGGGCCAGGCGCGGGCCGTTGGCGGGCGCGGTGGTGACCACGCCGAAGTCGGTGAAGATCGAGGTGGCGCGCGCGCCCGCATCCTCCATGGCGA
>Ga0114946_10003259_pt1 | contig 11002 bp, 9 predicted proteins | sample WalLakDeSediment_FD_88676 | JGI IMG/M metagenome (GOLD analysis project Ga0114946, IMG submission 88676) | Lake sediment microbial communities from Walker lake, Nevada to study Microbial Dark Matter (Phase II) - Walker Lake 11/02/13 Deep Sediment | ecosystem: Environmental > Aquatic > Freshwater...
GCCGACCGAGACGAAGGTTCCGTTCATGCCCAGCGCCTTGCCGCGCTCGGCGGGCGGGAAGGCTTCAGTGACGATGGCCATGCCCAGCGCCAGGGCCATCGCCGCGCCGACGGCCTGCAGGACACGGAAGCCGATCAGCCAATAAACCGTGGGGGCGAGGCCGCACAGGACGGAGCTGAGGGTGAAGAGGAGCACGCCGGCGGTGAAAATCGGCTTTTTGCCGAGCATGTCGCCCAAACGGCCGACGCTGAGGATGAGCGTGCTCTGGGTGAGCAGGTAGGCCAAAACAACCCACTGCACCACAGCAAAGGGGGCGCCCAGCTCGCGCACGAGCGTGGGCAGCGCTACGTTGACGATGCTGCCGTCAATCGTGGAGAGGAAGGTGGCCGTCGCCACGCCGGCCATCACGAACCATTTGCGGCTGTAGTCGACGACGGCCGTTGCGCTCACGGTTCCAGCACCAGCTTGCCGGCCACGTCGCCGGCCTGGAGGCGCGCCAGGGCCAGCGGCGCGTCGCGCAGCGGGTAGACGGTGTCGATGACGGGCTGAAGACGGCCGTTAAAGACCAGCCCCATCACCGTCGCGTAATCCTGGCTGGGCCCCATCGTGCTGCCGATGATGGTCAGATGCTTGCCGAAGATGAGGCGGTTGTCGAACTCAAAGGTGGGGCCGCTGGTGTTGCCGACGGTCAGCAGGCGGCCGCCGCGCCGCAGCGCGCGCAGCGAGGCGAAATAGGTCGCCGCGCCCACGTTGTCGACCACCACGTCGACGCCCTGGCGCTGCGTGGCCTGGTAGACCGCCCGCCCCCAGTCGCCGGCGCTGCGGTCGATGAGCACGTCCGCGCCCAGCGCCTCGGCCTGCGCCAGCTTCGCCGCGTTGGAGCCGACGACGTAGATGGGGCCGGCGCCGGCCAGCCTGGCGATCTGAATCGCGGCGGTGTTGACGCCCCCGCCCGCGCCCACGACGAGCACCGCTTCGCCGGCCTGGAGCCTGCCGCGGGTGATGAGCGAGTGCCAGGCGGTGACAAAGACGAGCGAGGCGGCCGCGGCCTGGGCGAAGCTGACGCGCTCGGGCAGGGGCAGCAGGTTGCGGGCGGGCACGGCCGCATACTCGGCCAGGAAGCCCGGCGCGTGCTCGCCCTTGATGGCGAACTGCGCGCAGAGGTTGTCGGCGCCGCTACGGCAAAAACGGCAGCGGCCGCAGCTTAGCGTGGGGTTGATGGCCACGCGGTCGCCCACCTGGAAATCGGCGACGGCGGCGCCCACCGCAGCCACCTCGCCCGCGCCGTCGCTGCCCATGACGTGCGGCAGCGCCAGCCTGAGCCCCGGCCAGCCCGCCAGCACCCACAGGTCGAGCCGGTTGAGCGCGGCGGCGCGCACGCGCACCAATACCTCGTCCGGCCCGATTTCGGGCTGCGCCACGTCGGCGAGCGCGACGTTTTCCAGCGTCCCATGTGCGTGAAAGACAACGGCCTGCATGGCTCACTCCTCGTCCCAGACTTCGTCCAGGTTATCCTTGTAGTAGTCGAGCGTGTCGGCGTAGTCCAGGATGTCGGGGTCCTGCGTGGTTTTAAGCAGCAGGTCGAGCAGCAGCCGCACGGCTTCGTCCGCCTGGCCGTTGCTGTAGTAGGCCAGCGCCAGAAAGACGCGGCTGCTGTTGCGGGTGGGGAATTGGTCGACGGCCGTCGCCAGCGTATCAACGGCCGCGTCAAACTCCCCAACCCCGCGCTGGCAAATCCCCAGGCAGAGCAGGCACTCCTGCAGCGGGTCGCCCGTCAGGCCGGCGTCCAGCGCCTTCTGGTAATAGACAATCGCGTCGTCCACCTCGCCCAGCAGGTCATAAGCGCCGCCGACTTCGTGCAGGACCAGGGGGTCGTCGGGATGCTCCCCCAGCAAATCCAACAGCAACTCCAGAGACTCTTCCAGCTCGTCCGCCCGGCGCAGCTCTTTTGCGCGCGCAATAGTTTCTTCTATGTTCACCGTCACTCCTTTTCAATGTTGAACCGTTGAGCATGGTTCCAAGCCGCCTGATCATTTCAGGTTGCGTCAGGTTGTTTTCATAGAGGCTACAACGAATTCAGGTAACTACCAAGCCTTTCCAGGATTTAACCGCAGAGAGTTCGCAAAGAGCGCAGAGAAACCAGAGAACTTTGCGGCCTCCGCGCCCTCTGCGGTTAGTAGTTACGAATTCAGAAAGAAACGAATTCGTTACCTTCTAAATTCGTTGTTGCCCTACAGATCATAGACAGGCCGCATCAAAATGGCAACTGAGAAAGAGTAGCGCGGCGGGTGCGCCGGTGGTAAGGTCGAGGGAAATCGAAGTCAGGAAGCAACAGGATGATTTACACAGACAAGATTTACGGCCGTACCCCCCTCACCGAACCCGTCCTGCTGGAGCTCATGGCGTCGCGGGCGCTCCGGCGCCTGAAAGGGGTGCTGCAGCACGGCATCAGCGCGCTGATCGGCGTCACCAGCCCCGTGACGCGCTTCGACCACTCCGTGGGCGCCATGCTGCTGGCGCGCCGCCTGGGCGCGGGGCTGCCCGAACAAATCGCCGCCCTGCTCCACGACGTGAGCCATACCGCCTTCAGCCACGTAATCGACTACGTCTTCGACGGCCACGACAGCCAGAGCTACCACGAGGAGGAGAAGGAAGCCTACCTGGCGCAAACCGACGTCCCGGCCATCCTGGCGCGCCACGGCTACGACTGGCGCGATTTTCTGCACGAAGACGCCTATCCGCTGCTGGAGCAGCCCGCGCCGCGCCTGTGCGCCGACCGGCTCGACTACTTTCTGCGCGACAGCCGCGACCTGGGGCTGGCCGCGCCGCAGGAAATTGAGGCGGCGCTGGCGCGCCTGACGGTCGCCGGAGAGCGCATTGCCGTGGATGACCTGGAGACGGCGCGCTGGCTGGCCTATACCTTCATGGCGGCCGACGACGCCAGCTGGGCCAATTTCCGCGAGGTAGGGCTGTACGAAGTGACCGCGCGCGCCATCCGCCGCGGGCTGGCGGTGGGCGCCATCGGCCTGGCGGACATTTGGGGCACGGATGCGCCCATGTGGGCCAAACTCAACGCCCACCCGGACACCGAACTGCAAAGCTGGCTGGCGCTCGTTTCGCCGGCCACCGGCTTTGTGTGGGATGCGGAGAATCCGACCTTCCGCGTGAGCACCAAGCTGCGCACGATTGATCCGGATGTGGTGGGGGATGGGGGAGAGCTACGGCCGTTGTCCACCCTCGACCCCGACTTCGCCCGCGCCCGCGCCGCCTACCTGGCGCGCAAAGCCGGCAAATGGCCCATGCGCGTGATACCTCCAGAGGGATAGGACACGGATTAACACGGATGACACAGATAAAAATAAAAATCTGTGTCATCTGTGTCATCTGTGTCCTCTTATTCATACGCTAAAACGTCGCGCACGGTGAGGCGCGAGGCGCGGCGGGCGGGGGCGTAGCTGGCGAGGGCGGCCGTAAGCTGCACCAGCAGCAGCCACAGCGCCGCGCCCGAGATGGAGTAGACGTAGGTCAGCGGGCTGCTGACAATGTCCATGCCAACGCGCGCGCTCAGGATGCGCCCCACCGGCACGGCCAGGAAGAGCGCGACAACCCAGCTCAAAAAGGCCAATAGCTGCCCTTCCACCAGCACCACGCGCAGCACGGCGCCGTCGCTGGCGCCCAGGGCGCGCATCACGCCGATTTCGCGCGTGCGCTCCAGGACGTTCATGCTCATCGTGCCGGCCAGCCCCAGCCCGCCCACCAGCGTCATCAGCAGCGCCATCACCGTCAGCACGGTCACCACGATATCAAACTGGTCGGCCTGCACCTGGCGCAAATCGCTGCCGGTGGTGACGCCGCTCACGCGCAGGCCGTGCGCGCGGAAATGTTCGTCAATGGCGACGGCGGCCTGCGCCTGGGAAGCAGGATCATGGTCGCGGGTGACCAACTGCACGCGGCGCGTCTGCTCCACCTCCCGCGCCAGGCGCGCAACGTAGGCGTAGTTGGCGTAGGATTCGTGGAAGACGACCACGCCGATGGCGCGGTAGACGCCGACGATGGTCCAGGCGTAGGAGCGGCCGCGAATCTTGAGCTGGATCACGTCGCCCACGGCCAGGGCCGGGTTTTCGCGCCGCAGCGTCGAGCCGATCACGAGCGCGTTGGTATCGCCGGGTTGCAGCCAACGGCCGTCAATGATCGTCGGCTGCGTCAGGTCGCTGCCGGCGGGCGGGGCGAGAATGACCATGCTGTTGCCTTCGTCGCCGTTGGGGTTGAGGATCGTGCCGCCGACGGCCGTCCAGCCCTCCACGCCCATCACCTCCGGTAGTTCGCGCGCCAGCCGCTCGATATGGGCCAGGCGATACGGCCGTTCAAACGCCACCTCCACGTCAAAGCGGTACGCCTCCCCCAGCTCCTGCACCGTGCGCACCGCCGAGGCGCTGACGCTCTGCACGCCGATAAAGACCGCGCCGCCCAAGATCAGCGTGCTCAGCGTCAGCAGCGTGCGCTGCCGGTTGCGCAGCACGTTGCCCAGCGCCAGCAGCCCCGGCCCGGTGGCAAAGCGAATGCGCGCCATGGCGCGCTCCAGCCGGCGCCCGCCAAAGTTTTCGGCGCCGAGGCCCTGCGTGTTCATCGCCGCGTAGGCGCTGACGCGCGCGCCCTTGAGGATGGGCGCAAGCGCCGCCAGCAGCGGGACCGCCAGACTCACAAAAAGCATCACGCCGGCCACCTGCCACGGCAGGCTGAAGGCGGGCAGGCGCAGGTCCAGGATGGGCGGGCTGGCGATGAATTGGGCAAAGCGCCACGAAGCCCAGGCCGCGGGGCCAATCGCCAGCGCGAACGCCAGCGCGCCAAAGATAAGCACCAGCGCCAGGTACATGCCGATCATGTCGCCGGCCTGCGCGCCCACGGCTTTCATGATGCCGATGGTGGGCATTTGCCGCACAATGAGCGCCGACATCGTGTTGTAGACCAGGAAGGCGCTAAGCGCCAGCGAGACGGCGGCCAGCACGCCCAGCACCAGCCTGATGGCGCGAATGATGAAGTTGACGGGGTGCGCGCCCGGTTCGGGCAGGACGGTGGTGCTGAAGACGACGTAGCCGCTGCGCTCGATCTGCTCCTTGACCTCCCCGGTGACGCGCTGGATATGGGCCTGATCGTCCCGTTTTTCTTGGGTGACGAAGGAGAGGCGGTTGTAAGCGGCCGTTTCGCCCAGCCAGGCAAAGGTGTCCAGCGTCGTGTAGGCGTTGACGCCGCCGGTGTTGATGGACGGGTTGGAGTTCTGGTCGCGCACCGCGCCGACGATGGGCAGCGTGAACTGCTTGCCGGCGGTGGTTTCGATCACGGCCGTTTCGCCCAGCTCAAATTCCGTCAGCGCCAAGGCCGACTGGTCCAGCAGCAGCTCGCGGTCGGCGGGAATGGCCTTGCCCCGCATCGGCTCCAGCAAATTCACGCTGTAGGCATCGTAATTGGGGGCGTAGAGGTCGAGATTGGTCCATTTGCCGCGCAGGTTGATGCGCATGCTTTGCTGGCGGCGCCCCTCGGCGTCTGCGATTTGGGGCATCTCGCGCACCATCTCCACCAGGTCGTCGTCAAAGGGCGAGACGAAAATAAAGGCGCTGGCCGGATTGATGGCCGCGTAGCCCTCGTGCACGGCGCTGTCCAGCAGGATGTAAGCGTTGGCGATCATGCCTACGGCAAAGACCCCTACGGCAATCGACATCACCACAAGCAGCGTGCGCCCCTTGTTGCCCCACAAATCCTTGAACGTCTTTACCCAGCGCGTGCGCATCGTTTACCGCCTTGTCGCTTCCGTTTCCACAATGGCGCCGTCGCGCATCACAATCGCGTGCGTCACGCGGCGCATCTGCTCCCGGTCGTGGGTGACCATCAAAATTGTCTTGCCGCCGGTGGTCAGGCGCTCGAAGAGGTCGTAAATCACCTCGGCGGCCTGCGAATCCAGGTTGCCGGTCGGCTCGTCGGCGACCAGGATGGGCGGGTCGTTGGCCAGGGCGCGGGCGATGGCCACGCGCTGCTGCTCCCCACCGGCGACGGCCGACGGCAGCTTGTCGGCGTTGTCGGCCATGCCCACCTGGGCCAGCAGGTCGAGGGCGCGCGCGCGTCGTTCGGCTACCGGGTAGGTCCGGCAGAAGTCCATCGGCAGCATGACGTTTTGGACGAGCGTGAGCGTAGGGAGCAGTTGAAAAAATTGGAAGATGACGCCCAGCTGCCGGCCGCGCCAGGGGGAAAGGTCGCTTTCGCTGAGGGCGTGCACGGCCGTGCCGTTCACCCACACCTCACCCGCCGTCGGCCGGTCGATGCCGGTGATCATGTTGATCAGCGTCGTCTTGCCGCAGCCCGACTTGCCCACAATCGCCGCCCAGGCGCCGGCCTCTACGCGCAGGTCGACGCCGCGCAGGGCGGTGAAGTCGCCGGCGGTGCTGTGGTAGGTCTTGACAACCTGGCGCAGTTCGATCAGAGCGGTGGACGGCGCAGAAAACGGGCCGGCCGTCAGCGCGGGCGATCCCCCTGGCTTTGCAACACGCGGCGCAGCAGGAGCGCCATTAACCTCGTGGGCGGTCGTGAAAACGGGCAATGTAATAGACAAGCCACACCCCCAAAAGCAGGCTCAGCGTCGTGAAGCCCCCAAAAGCGCCCCGAATGGCGGTGGAGCCAGACGCGCCCACCGGGTCGGTAGGATGCAAAACCAGCGGCGTGCGCGGAATGACCCAGGCCGCGTAGCCGGCCAGCGCCGCGTAAAGCAGCCCCCGCAGCCGCGCCTGGGGCAGCCAGCTTGCCACAATCAGCAGGATGATCCCCAGGGCCAGCACGTTGAGCGTGGTCAGGTTGCGCGGTTCGCTCCAGGGCACGCCGCCCCAGCTTGCCCGCTGGGCGAAAAGGCTGGCGACGCCGCCGGCCAGGAAGAGGCCATAGGCTGCCCAGGCCACAATCTGGGCGCGCCGGTGCAGGCCGGCGTGGGTGGTTGCGGCCAGGACGAGCCCCAGGGCGCCGGCCAGGTAAAAGCCCCAAACGCCGGCGCGCGTGAGGGCCACGTGGACGTAGACGTATTTGATGGCCTGGCCCAGCGTGCGCTCGGCGGGCGCCAGCCAGAGGGCCAGCACGGCCGTCGCCGACAGCAGGGCCAGCACGCTCCAGGCGATGCGCTTTTCGACGGCCGGTTCCAGCTTCACGGGCGCGCCTCCGCGCCGAATTCGCCGTCGTCGACCTGGATGCGCAGCCCGTCGCCGGGGCTGACCTCCTGGACGCTGCGCACGATACGGCCGTCTTCCAGGCGCACAATCGCGTAGCCGCGTGACAGGGTCGCCAGCGGGCTGACCGTCCGCAGGCTCGCCGCCAGCACCGCTACCTGGCCGCGCGCTGCCTGCATGCGCCCGCGCATGGCCTGCTCGAGGCGGCCGGCCAGGCCGTCCAGCCGCTGGCGGTTGTTGTCCAGCCGCGCCCGCGGGCTGTGCAGGCGCAGCGTCTGCTGCTGTTCGCGCAGCCGCCACCGTTTTTCCTGGATGACGGCGCGCACGCCGGCCGCCAGCGCCGCCTGGAGGCCATGCAGCGCGGCAGGCAACCCGCTCAGGTCGGGGACGGCCAGCTCGGCCGCCGCGGAGGGAGTGGGCGCGCGCAGGTCGGCCACGAAGTCGGCGATCGTGAAATCGGTCTCGTGGCCCACGCCGGCGATGACGGGGTGGCGGGCGGCGAAGACGGCGCGCGCGACGCGCTCGTCGTTGAAGGCCCATAAGTCCTCGATGGAGCCGCCGCCGCGCGCGAGGATGATGAGGTCGATGTCGGAACGGCCGTCGAGCCACTGCAGCGCGCGCACAATTTGGGGCGGCGCCTGCTCCCCCTGCACCAGCGTCGGAGCAATCAACACCTCGGCCAGCGGGCAGCGCCGCCGCAGCACGTTGAGAATGTCGCGCAGCGCGGCCGCGTCGGCCGAGGTGACGACGCCGATTTTGCGCGGGAAGGGGGGCAGCGGCTGCTTGTGGACGGCGTCAAACAGCCCCTCGGCCGCCAACTGCTCCTTGAGGCGCTCAAAGGCCAGCGCCAGGTCGCCGCGCCCGGCCGGCTCCAGCCAGTCGGCGACCAGTTGGTAGACGCCGCCGGCCTCGTAAACGGTGATACGGCCGTGGGCCGCCACCGCATCCCCTTCGCCCGGCTGAAAGCGCAGCCGCTCGGCGGAGGAGCGCCACATCACGCACTTAAGCTGCGCCTGCTGATCTTTGAGCGTGAAGTAGAGGTGGCCGGAGCGCGCGCGGGTAAAATTGGAAATCTCGCCCGTCACCTCCACGTCCTGCAAGCGATAATCAATCTCAAACAGCTCGCGGATGTAGCCGGTTAGCTCGCTGACGGTCCAGGTTGTGCTTGCGCCTTGCAAATTACGCCATAAGCCCACAGTATGCCTCGCAAAAGCAGTATCATGCGCCTGGATTGTAAAGACGAGCCCCCCGCAAAGCAAATATATACTCGCCCCCGCCACCCGCCACTCACAGCCAATTTGTCCAGTTTTACCCGCCATGCTAGAATTCATGTTCAACAAACAACTACCCAGGCGGAGAAGATTGTCATTCGCCACGCATGGCGCCAATACGCATTCCGCAATCTGATAGGAGGTGTTGTCTGCAAACACGAGAGTTAGCTGATTTATTGATAGATACCATTGTCGACAAAAAGGGGAGCGACATCATTTTGCTTGACCTGCGCGAGCAGGCTGTTTTTGCCGACTATTTCCTCATCTGCAACGGCGATAATGAACGCCAACTGCGTACGCTGGCCGAAAACATTGCCCAAGACGCCAAAATCAAGGCCCACGTGCGCCCATTGGGCATCGAGGGCGAAGCGGAAGGGGGCTGGCTTCTGGTTGATTTTGGCGACCTGATCGTCCACCTGTTTTCACCGCGCATGCGCGCCTATTATCGTCTCGAAGAGCTGTGGGACAAAGCCCACATCGTGATGCGCATGCATTAACGGCTATATTACAAAAACAAAGAGCGCCGCTGAGGCGCTCTTTTGCGTTAAATTGAGGTGTATGCCGGGGGATGGGGCTTACTCGCGAATCCAGCGCTCCGCGTCACGCGTCCAGTCGACCAATTCAGCCTCATTAAAGAAGAGGCCGGCCTCCAGCACGCCGTTCTCGGGGCTGTCGGAACCGTGCACCAGGTTACGGCCGATTTCCACCGCAAAGTCGCCGCGGATGGAGCCGGGGGCCGCTTCCACCGGTTTGGTTGCGCCAATTGTGGCGCGCGCGAGCGCCACGGCGTCTTTGCCGCCCCACACCATCGCCACGACCGGCCCGGAGGTGATGTAAGTGACCAGGCTTTCATAAAAGGGTTTGCCTTTATGGATGCCGTAATGGCGCGCCGCCAGTTCCTCCGACATCTGGATAAACTTCATGCCTAACAGCTTCAGGCCGCGCTGCTCAAAACGGGTAATGATGGGGCCAATCAGGCCGCGCTGCACCCCGTCCGGTTTTACTAAAATCAACGTTCGTTCCATGTAATCAACTCCATGATTCATTCAAGGCGCACGCTCTACAAATTATCCAGCGCACGCCGGTAGGTTTCAACGGCCTTTTGTAGCTGGCCGTTGTCCATGTAGGCGTCGCCCAGCAGGCGGTAGAAGGGCAAAGAGGTGGGGTAGTCATTCACGGCCTTTTCCAAATCGGCAATCAGCGCCGCCAGACCATCCTGCTGCGTTACCAGCGCCTGGTAAGTTTCCGCCGCGGCCACCAGGTCGCCGCCGGCCAGCGCCTCGCGCGCCTGCGTCAGCCGTCCGACATCCACGTCCAAAACCGCAGCGTCCGGCTCCGAAGTCGTGTCCGGTTCGTCGGGCGCCGCCATCCACGGCCGTGTAGGCGCTTCCGGCGAGGTTGGCAGCTCGTCAACTTGCGCCGCGGCGTCAACGTGTAAGCCGGATGCGGCCGCCTCGGCCTCCACGCCGGCTAACCAGGCTTCCGCATCGGCTTCCGCCAACGAATCCAGCCAGGCCAGGTCGTCAACGTCCGGCGACGGCAGGGAATCTTCATCAAATTCACGCCCGGCAAGCCATTCGGCCCAGGTAAGTTCATCCTCCAGCACGGGGGCCGTCGCCAGGAGTTCCGACTCCGCAGATTCGGGCAGGTCAACGGCCGTTGGCGCCTCAATCTCCTGCGCTTCTTCTACCTCAGGCGGCGCAGCGACGTCCCCTGCTGCTGCGGGAGTTTCGTCCGGGGCGATTGCTTCTGCCGGGGCAGCCGCAGGCTCTATCCAGTCTGACAACTCATCATCCGCCAGGTCCTGCAAGCTGGGCAGTTCCGCGCGCGGCGCGCCCTGGCGCGCGGCAAGCCGTTCGAGCCACGCCATCGCCTCGTCGGGATCGTCGGGCATCTCGCTCAAGAAGTCCGGCTCATCTTCCACCGCCGGAACAGCGGGCGGCGGCGCTTCCGGCGCGCTTTCTGCTGCCCTGCCGGCGCTTACCGGCGTAGGCAGCTCATCCACCACCTCTATTTCTTCCTGCGACGCAACCAGCTCGCCCTCCGTCAGGGCAGCCTCGTGGGCCAGCCTCTCCAGCCAGGCCAGCGCTTCGTCGGGATCGTCGGGCATCTCGGCCGAAAGGTCGGCCAGCTCTGTCGCCGGCGGCGCGGCGGCAGGCGGGGGGGTGGTCACGGCCGTTTCCACAGCCAACCCATCCAGCCTGGCCAGCGCCGTCTCCAGATCGGCCGTCGCCGGGGCGCGCTCCACGCTGACCTGCGCCAGGTCAACGCCCTGCGCAGCCGCCAACCGCTCCAGGTAGTCCAGCGCCTCCGCCAGTTCGGGCGTGAGGGCCGGCGCGGCAGGGGCAATTTCCGCAGTCGTCTCAGGTTCCACGTCGGCCGTTTCCTCGACCTCAACCGGTTCTTCAGCGGCAGCCTCGACCGGCGCGGCTGCGGGTTCGGCGGGCGCCTCTTCGATCTCAACCGGTTCTTCGGCGACAGCCTCGACCGGCGCGGCTGCGGGTTCGGCGGGCGCCTCTTCGATCTCAA
>Ga0114946_10003260_pt1 | contig 11000 bp, 7 predicted proteins | sample WalLakDeSediment_FD_88676 | JGI IMG/M metagenome (GOLD analysis project Ga0114946, IMG submission 88676) | Lake sediment microbial communities from Walker lake, Nevada to study Microbial Dark Matter (Phase II) - Walker Lake 11/02/13 Deep Sediment | ecosystem: Environmental > Aquatic > Freshwater...
ATGAATAACTGGCTGCTCAGCTTTCTGATCAAAATCAACAGAACAGCGCTTTTTTAGTTCCTGGTTCCGAGTTTCTTGTTTCTTGTTTCTTGTTTATAGATTGTAATAACACGAAACCTTGAACACGAAACACGAAACCCTTCTTCTGACTTCTGTCTTCTGTCTTCTTAATTCAAAATTTAAAACTTAAAATTTAAAACTTAAAATTTATATGGCACTAATAATAAAAGGCTCCGGCCTGACAATCGAAGACGTGGTAAAGGTAGCCCGTCACAATGAAAAAGTAGAACTGCATCCTGAAGCGGCAAAGCGCATTGAAGCCTGCCGGGCGATGCTGGAGAAAAAAATCGAGGCGCGCGAGATCATGTACGGAGTGAACACGGGCATCGGCGAATTTTCCGAGGTGGTGCTGACCGACGACCAGGTACAGCAGTTTCAACGTTACCTTATATATAATCATGCAGCCGGCATTGGAGACCCCATGCCGATTGAATGGGTACGCGGTGCGATGCTGGGCAGGATCAACGTGCATGCCCATGGCAATTCGGGGATGCGGCTGGTCATCACCCAGACCCTGATCGATATGCTGAACAAAGGGGTCACCCCGTGGGTTTGCCAGAAAGGATCGGTGGGCGCCTGCGGCGACCTGGCTCCCATGTCGCAAATTGCATTACTGCTGATGGGAGAAGGCAAAGCCTATTACCAGGGCGAACTGCTCGACGGGAAAGAGGCCCTTGACCGCGCCGGCATAGCCATTCCGGGTTTGCATGCCCGGGACGGCCTGGCCACCATCAACGGCTCGAACGTGATGACCGCCATGAGCGCTATCTTTATTCACGATGCGAACAACTGGCTCAAACAGGCGGAGATTGCCGCTGCCATGTCTCTGGAGGCGCTCAAGGCCAACATGAAACCATACAATGCAAAACTTCACGAAGTAAGGGGCTTCCCGGGAGCTGTCCGCAGTGCAAAAGCCATCAATAAAATGGTGGCAGGCAGTGATCTGGTGGAAGGCAAGATCAAACAAAAGGTCCAGGATGCTTACTCCATGCGTTCCACTCCGCAGGTTATCGGAGCTGCGCACGATGCGATGGCCTGGGCACGCAAACAAGTTGAAACGGAACTGAACGGCGTGGGCGACAACCCGATCTTCTTCCCGGAAGACAACCTTACGCTGACCGGCGCCAATTTCCAGGGCACCCCGGTGGCGCTGCCGATGGATATGGCCGGCGCCGCCATTACCATGATCTGCGTCCTCTCCGAAAGAAGGATGAACCGGCTTGTTAACCCCGCCCTGAGTGTAGGCCTTCCGGCATTCCTTACCAAAGGCGCCGGCATGTTCTCCGGCCTGATGCTCAGCCAGTATACAGCCGACATGCAGATCGTCGAACAGAGGATCCTCTCGGCGCCCGCATCCATACAGTCCATCCCCGCCGCCGCCGACCAGGAAGACTTCGTTTCAATGGGCATGAACGTGGCCCTGAAAAACTTCCAGATCCTCGACAACGCTTACGGCATCCTGGGTATCGAACTCATGGCCGCCGCACAGGCACTCGACTTCCGCGAGTTTACCTTTGGAAAAGGTGTGACAAAAGCCAAAGAGGTCATCCGCAAATACGTCGAGTTCCTCGATGTCGACCGTCCATTGTACGACGATCATAACGCCATGAAAGCCCTCGTTCAATCTTGCGAGATCCTTCACGAAGTGGAAAAAATGATCGGCAGTCTGGAATAAATCTTATCTTCGCTTGAATTTTCAGGAAGGATAAGAATGACATCCATGGCTGAACAGGATCTTCCCAAAAAAGCCAGGCCCGGCAAAAGGCCATTTCTTTGCACCATCGTGCTCTCGATGGCATTGACCTATTTCCTGGTCCTGGCTCTGCTTTTCCTTGCAGGTACTATCTTCTCAAAAGATATCAGCGTAATTTTGGCAAAGTATGATGGCCAGGAAAACTATTCCCCTTATCTTTTTAAATGGTTCGCCTGGATCGGCACAGGGCTGCTTTTTTTATCATGCGCCGGTATTATTTTAATGTTAACAAAAAGAAGAATTGGCTTTTATATTTTCATTGCAGCAGCTCTGATTATCCTTATTCTGGATATCATTTTTTTTAAATTTGACTGGTTAAGATATATAATGCATACAGGGTTCATTTTTATCACCGGGGTCATTCATTTTTCAGGGAAATGTTATGTGTTACCGGGAAAATAAATTGGACTTTTTATAAATAATGGGTCAGTTTTTTGGTATTTTAGCATCGTATATCATTCAAATTCATAATATAAGAAATGTATATTGTTAGTTTTTTGTTATTTTTTTGTTATTTTTACTTTGTATTAAAGTGTTTTTTATTGTAATATTGCATATCAAGAATCGAATATCAATTTTCTATTAACCAAAATTTAATTGTATGAGAAAATTTACTATCCTTTTTGCATTCTTACTATTTGCAGGAATGCAATCGGCTTTTGCGCAGTTTGAGGTTAAAGGTTCGGTAACGGATGCCGCCGATGGCACACCCCTTCCGGGTGTTACGATCATCGTGAAAGGCACCCTTGCCGGGGTGATAACCGATGCGCAGGGCTTTTACGCGATCAATGTCCCCAGTGGGTATAACGAACTCGTTTTCTCATTCGTGGGCATGAAGACCGTCGAAGTAAAAATCGACGGCAGGGCTGTTATCGATGTGCAAATGTCGGAAGACGTCTTTGGTCTGGATGAAGTGGTAGTTACTGCCATTGGCGTTTCACGCGAGGCCAGAGGGCTTGGTTATGCTGTACAATCTGTTGGTTCGGAGGACATTGCCCGTTCCCCTAACATTAACCCCGTCAATTCCCTGAGCGGCAGGGTTGCCGGTGTACAGATCGTCAATTCTTCCGGTGCGGCAGGCGCCTCCAGCTACATGACAATTCGTGGTGCCGCCTCTCTTACCGGTAATAACCAGCCTTTATTTGTTATTGACGGTGTTCCTATTGACAACTCACAGCTAACATCAGGTAATCCACAGGCTGGTGCAAACAATCTGCTTTTTGGCGTGGCATTATCCAACCGTATTGTTGACATCAACCCCGAGGATATTGAAAGCATGAATATTCTTAAAGGAGGCGCTGCAACTGCATTGTATGGCTTGCGTGCTGCTAACGGAGCCGTGATTATCACAACAAAAAAAGGAACCACTGGTGTTGCCCGGAGAACTAATGTTTCTTTTAACAGTTCAGTCACCATTGAACAGGTTTCACAACTCCCCGCAATGCAGGATAAATATGGGCAAGGAGTATTTGGTAATCTTCTTGCTAATGGGACATTGAGTACAACCACACTGAATTGGGGGCCAAGGCTCGATACATTAAGGTATGATGGTGGAGAAAACCCTTACTATCCAAACGGAAATATTGTTGGAATGAGTAATCCCAATGCCACAGACATGACAGTGGGCCCATACGACAATAAAGGAAATTTCTTTCAAACCGGCATTGCCTACAACAATTCTGTCTCACTTACCGGAGGCACTCAAAATACCAGTTATTATTTCTCTATAGCCAATACCAGTTCATCAGGTATCGTACCCAACAACACCTTTGAGCGCACCAATGTTTCTTTGGCCGGTGAATCAAAGCTTTCGAAAAAGTTTTCCACCGATGCAAGGATTTCATATACCAACTCAGGCGGTGATAGATTACAGCAAGGATCAAACACCTCCGGTATAATGCTTGCTCTCATGCGTATGCCGCCTAACTTTGATATTACCGGCGGAGTTGACGACCCGGTTAATGATGATGCATCCTACAGATTGCCAACGGGCGCTCAGCGAAACGCGTACAATGGCGGAGGTTATGACAACCCATTCTGGTCAGTGAACATGAACCGCTTCACCGACAAGGTCAACCGCGTTACAGGTAACGCCTCATTGAATTTCCTTGCCACTGATTGGTTAACTTTTACCTATCGTGTTGGCACTGACCTTTACAGCGATCGCAGGAAAAATTACTTCTCAAAGGGTTCAAGAACATTCCCGGCAGGTCAGGTTTACGAAGAACAACATTTTGTCAGAGACTTCAACAGCGATTTTTTGATTAACATTAACAAAAAGATCAATGAGAATTTTACATTTACAGGCTTGTTAGGCCATAACATGTTCCAAAGTCAATGGCAAAGACTTTACGTGCAAGGCGACAATTTGTCTATTCCTGATTTTTATAACCTGAACAACGCGGCAAGCATTCAGGCTTTTGAAACGCAATCCATGAAAAGAACAGCCGCGCTGTTTGCCGACCTGGGCGCATCATTCCGTAATATGCTTTATGCAAACGTAACATTGCGTAATGAGTGGTCAACTACATTGCCGGAAGCCAACAACTCCTTCCTGCTTTACTCTGGTAATTTATCATTTGTGTTCACTGAATTACCCGGCCTTAAAGATAACAGGATCCTGCCATTTGGCAAAGCCAGGGTTTCTTATGCTGAAATCGCGAATGACGCATTTGCTTATGCTACCTTATCCTCTTATCCTCAGGCCTCTTTTGGTGACGGATGGACCGATGGTATTTCATTCCCCGGCTGGAGCGGCGTTTCAGCTTCCAGATTATCACAGACAATTCCCAACAACGAACTGAGGCCCGAGATCCTGAAATCATTTGAAGTCGGCCTCGATTTGCGCTTTTTTCAGAACAACAGGTTAGGACTTGATATTGCTTATTACAACAACAAGAGTGAAGATCTTATCCTCTCAGTTCCAATTGCCAGATCATCAGGTTTTTATTTTGCAAACCTGAATGCAGGTTCAATGGTGAATAAAGGTATTGAGTTAACCCTTTATGGCAGCCCTGTAAGAACCTCTAATTTTTCATGGAATATTGATATTAATTTTACCAAGAACACCAATGAGGTTCTTGAACTGTACGAAGGTGTTGATAATGTTACCCTTGGAGGTTTTGTGGGCGCACAAGCCCGTGCCGTTGTGGGTGAATCTTATGGAAGTATCTTCGGCGACTTCTTTGAAACCAATGATGATGGACAGCTCATTATTGACGATGATCCTGAATCAGACAATTATGGCCGCCCGATTTACAACGTTTCAGAGAAGAACCTTGGGAATGTTTTACCAAACTGGACAATGGGTATCCTCAACTCTTTCACTTATAAAGGTATATCACTTAGCTTCCTGATTGATATCAAAAATGGCGGCGTAATGTGGAACGGAACAAGAGGAGCCATGTACTATTTTGGAACTCATGCTGACACCGAATCCCGCGAAGATGGAGCAATTTACATTTTTGACGGGGTAAAAGAATCTGATGGTTCACCTAACGATATTCCGATTGCTAAAGACATCAGTTGGTATGTGTTGGGCCCCGGAAGTGGATTTACCGGCCCCACATCACAATTTGTTGAAGAAACTGATTGGGTTCGTTTACGTGAACTTACCCTGTCGTATAAGTTAAGCAGCAATATCGTGAATAGGACTTTCTTCAACAGTGTTGAAATCTATTTCACCGGCAGAAACCTTTGGGTTAGCACCCCCTACACCGGTATTGATCCCGAAACCAGCTTAATTGGCGCACAAAACGGCCAGGGGCTCGATTATTTCAATATGCCCGGTACAAAAAGCTATACTTTTGGCTTGCGCTTAACTTTGTAATCATTAGGTCAGTCAATAAATTTATTAACAAAAAAAACTAAAACAATGAGACAAAATATTATCAAAATAGTGGGTCTTGTCCTAATGCTTACAGTTATATTTTCAAGCTGTGAGAAATGGATTGACACAGACATCAATATCAACCCGAACGATCCTGGTGATGTTACGGTTGATCTGCTCTTGCCCGCAACGCAGGGAGCACTTGCGTATACTTATGGCGGAGACTTAACACGCTTCCAGGCCATGTGGATGCAACATCTTTCAGGTGTTGAGCGTCAATCATTTGCGCTTGAGCGTTATTCTCATCTTGATTCAGACATCAACAACCTTTGGAACACGCTTTATGGAGGCGCACTTATCAACCTGAATGATATGATAAGAAAAGCTGAAGAAACCGGAGCCAGGCATTATATGGGTGTTGGTAAGGTTTTAAAAGCCTTCGCCATGATGAATATCACTTCGGTATGGGGTGATGTTCCTTACTCAGATGCTCTTAAAGGTTTGGAGGGTGTATTTAAAGCTCCATATGACTCTCAGCAGCAAATCTATGTGTCCATCAATACACTTCTTGATGAAGCCCTCGTTCATTTTGGAGAGCAAAATGAACCATTAGCCATGGTTCCCGGCAATTCTGATTTGATTTACAAAGGAAACATAGCCAAATGGGAAAAAGCTGCCAGATCACTCAAAGTAAGGGCAGCATTGCATCTTTCCAAAAGAAATGGCTTAGGCCCTGTAAGGGATCTGATCAATGCCGGTGGCCTGATATCTGACGCTACCGAAGATTTTCAGTTCAACTTTGGAATTCCTGCGAATGAGAACAATCCTGTTTTTCAGTTTCAGGATCAACGTGGTGATATCCGGATAGGCAAAAGAACTGCTGACATGCTGAATGCCACAGAAGATCCAAGAACATCCAAAATCATGGCCCTCAATGGGGATGGATTATATATCGGGTCAGGACCTGGCGAAGCCCTCACAACTGCTTCGTTGATCGGACCTGGTTATGCTTCCGTAAATTCTCCTGTGTTTTTCCTGACCCATTTTGAAGTTAAGTTCATGGAAGCCGAAGCATTTTTCGGAAATGACAATAATAAGGCTGCCACTGCTTACAATGCTGCTGTCAAAGCTTCACTGGCAAAACACAATGTCAGTGATGAAGACTGGGAAGCCATTAATGCCAATGAGGATGCCGGTTCCATCAATTTGCAAAAAATTATGGAAGGCAAATACATTGCGATGTTCCATAGCCTTGAAACATGGGCCGACTGGAGAAGAACGGGATTCCCAACGCTTCAACTGCCGGAAAATAGTGTTTATCCCCAAACCCTCAGAAGGTATTTATATCCATTGAATGAAAACCTTTATAACACTGAGAATGTTCCAGCACATACGCCGACAGGTCGTGTGTGGTGGGATGTAGAATAATCCTTCTGCCAGAAATTCATGAAAAAGGCTGCTCTCTTCGGAGGGCAGCCTTTTTATTTAATGATCAAGTCCTATACGATTGATTTCAACTTTCAAAGAATCGGCATACCTTAAAAATTCTTCCTTGAATTCTTCAGGCACCGGGTCAGCGGGAGGGGATTCCACCTTCAACGGATCAACCGGCTGGCCATTTTTGAAAAACCTGAAATCCAGATGGGGCCCGGTGGATAAGCCTGTGCTGCCCACATAACCGATCACATCTCCCTGCTTCACCCGGCTTCCGGTTTTCAACCCTTTGGCAAAACCGGCAAGATGCATATAAAGCGTGGTATACATACTATTGTGCCTGATCTTTAAGTAATTTCCGCCCCCTTTCTTATCCCAGCCTTTCTCAATCACCGTCCCATCGCCTATGGTCTGGACCGGAGTGCCGTGATCGGCGGCATAATCAACCCCAAGATGGGGCCGCCTGATCTTTAAAATAGGATGCATCCGGCTGTGGGAAAATTTGGAACTGATACGCCTGTAACGTAATGGCGCCTTCAGGAATGTCCGCTGCAGGTTCTCTCCTGTTTCATCATAATAGCCCGTATTATCATCATAGGAGAAGCGAAAAGCATAGAGATCTGTTCCCATGTGATGAAAACAGGCGGCAAGGACCTTCCCGACACCTATCGATTGCCCTTCAACACTTAATTCTTCATATAATACCTTATAATGGTCCCCGCGCTGTATCCCGAAAAAATCGATCGTCCAGGCATATACCTCCGACAATTCAATGGCCAATGCGGGACTCGTCCCATTCTCAACCATGGCATTCCATAAAGATGATGTAATGACCCCGCCGGCTTCTCTCGTTTCCCGTGTGAGGAGCTTCTCTCCGCGGGAAACAAACAAACTGTCATGTATGCCATATACAATGTAGGAAACCGGACTTTCTTCGTAAATAAAATACAGGACCTCGTGGATGGAATCATTGGATAACATGATGGTATAATTGTGTCCGGCCCGCATTCTCCGTACGTCAAATACCGGCCTGGATAAAATGGCAAGTTGGTGAATAACACTTCTGCTTACGTTATAGTGAGAAAGAATATCGGATAATGACTGGTTCCTGCGAACTTCGTCCTTAATAACCGTCAGAGAGTCAATTACAATGCCGTATTCATAGGTTGGGTCCGGTTCAGGTTCAGGATCATAATATGTATCATCACTGCCGCATTGCCGGAGTAAAAGAAATGTTATAATTGTCAATACCAGGATTAAAATAAAGATGATGGCTGCTGCCGGTCTTTTCCTCATAAGTTTCCCCCATTATTATTTCTGTTGCGGCCAAAAATAATAAAAATAAAACGGAAGGGCCGGGAAAAAAGGGTTGGCTCAGGAATGATGTGCCATAGCAAAAGATCTGCCGGCCTCGAGTGCCTGCAGGTTTAAATCGACGATTGCTTTGCCTTTTGAGCCGAAAATCGTGCGCACGGCATTTTCCAGGGCCGTGTAATCAATACCGAGCCAGGGAGAGGCGGCGCCGAGGATCACCATATTGGCCGAGCGGGAAGATCCCAGATCTTTGGCAACCTGGTCGGCATCGATCAGCACATGTTGCTTCACCGCCCCAATCTCCCGCTTTACCTCCTCCATATCGGGATAGTCCGGAATATTAATATGTGGTGTGGTATTTGTAATAAGCCAGCCGTCCTTCGCCAGCCAGGGCAGATAACGCAATGATTCCATGGGTTCGACCGAAATAACGAGATCTGCCTGGCCAAAAGGGATCAGGTCGGAATGGATCTCCCGGTCGGAAATACGCAGGTTGGAATGAACATCCCCGCCGCGCTGGCTCATGCCGTGCACCTCGGCCTGCTTCAGTTTCAGGCCGGAATTTAACGCCGCCATGCCGATCACGGCCGCAATGGATAAGATCCCCTGCCCACCAACACCGGCCAGTATGATATCTTTTTTCATGCGCTATTGTTCTTCGATGGTTTGCTTAAGTTTCTTTTTCTTTTCTTCACGGATCTTTCTGGCCAGGGTCTGGATACATTCCCGGCGGGGAATGATCACGGAAACCCCCTGGTAATTGAGTTCATTTTTGATGATCGCCATATTCTCCTCATGGTATTTCGGGGAAGGGTTCAGCACGAAGATATGATCCTGCTCAACTCCCAGCCCCAGGCAAATATCCTCCAGCTTCCCGGTGGCAGCCGATTCCTGCCCACCGGTCATGGCCGTCGTTGCATTGTCAAGGATCATCACCGTGATCGGTGAATTATCATTGATGGCATCGAGCAAGCCTGTCATACCCGAATGGGTAAAGGTTGAATCGCCGATGACGGCCACTGCCGGGCGGAAGCCGGCATCGGAAGCGCCTTTGGCCATCGTGATTGAGGCGCCCATGTCCACACAGGTGTTAATGGCTCCGTAGGGCTCCAGTGCGCCCAGGGTATAGCAGCCGATATCGGAAAAAACACGGCCTTTGGAATATTCATTCAACGCCTCATTCAATGCGTTATAGGAATAGATATGCGGGCAACCCTTGCAAAGTGAAGGCGGACGGGATCTCACCAGTGAAGGGACCGGCAAACCATACTTATCTTCCAAACCGAATGCCCGGGCAATGATATTCGGGTTCAGTTCGCCGTCACGCGGGATCGTGCCATCCATCCTGCCCATGATCTTTTTGCCATTATCCAGGAGGCCCCTTAAAAGCTCCTCAACAAGCGGGTAACCATCTTCAAGGACCAGAATACTGTCGCAAGCTTCGTAAATTTTCCGGATCATATCCACGGGAAGCGGGTACTGCCCTATCTTTAACAGGGGATGAAGCAGGCTTTGCTCCGGAAAATTCTCCATAAGATAATTATTGGCAATGCCGCAGGCAATCACGCCCATGCTTTTGTCCTGGCCATCCTGGTAAGTGTTATACGGCGAATGAGTTGATTCTTCTTCAAAAAATGCCTGGTTCTTTAACAACGACTTATACTGTTTCCTGGCATTGGCAGGCAACAGGATAAACTGCCGCGGGTTGCCCGGCAGGTGTATTTCATTCTGCGGTAAACCGGGTTGCCGCAAAACGCCTGAACGGGAATGTGCCAGCCTGGTGGTGATCCGCATAAGCACAGGTATGCCATATTTTTCAGAAAGCGCAAATGCATACCTGACCATATCATAAGCCTCCTGCTGGTTAACCGGCTCCAGGATGGGGATCATGGCAAATTTCCCGTAGAAACGCGAATCCTGTTCATTTTGCGATGAGTGCATCGACGGGTCATCGGCGGCAACAACCACAAGCCCGCCATTTACTCCGGTGATGGCAGCATTGATGAATGCATCGGCAGCCACGTTTAAACCAACATGCTTCATGCATACCATTGCCCTTTTACCGGCATACGACATCCCAAGGGCAGCCTCCATAGCTGTCTTTTCGTTGGCCGACCAGGTGCTGTGGATCTTTTTTTCCCGTGCCTCCTTCGACCGTTGTACATATTCCAGGATCTCGGTCGACGGGGTACCCGGATACGCATAAATCCCTGATATTCCCGCATCTATCGCCGATTGAGCGATGGCCTCATCACCCAGTAAAAGCATTTTCTCCATTATGATAACTCCTTAATATCTATTGTGATCGCTTGTTCACAAAAATATAAAGATTTTGATTTGTCGTTCTGGCAGCAAGCTTATCTACAATGATTTTAAATTAGACCCCCTCCCAGTAAGGTTGTATCAGAATTTATTTTTTATAGTCCGACGACTGAAGCCGTCGGTTCAAATTTTGTAAAATACAAGGAACCAACGGCTTTAGTCGTTGGAGTACCACTCTACTCGGCTTTAGTCGTTGGAGTACCACTCTACTCGGCTTTAGTCGTTGGAGCACGAACAGTAACCAACGGCTTTAGTCGTTGGAGCACGAACAGTAACCAACGGCTTTAG
>Ga0114946_10003261_pt1 | contig 10999 bp, 1 predicted proteins | sample WalLakDeSediment_FD_88676 | JGI IMG/M metagenome (GOLD analysis project Ga0114946, IMG submission 88676) | Lake sediment microbial communities from Walker lake, Nevada to study Microbial Dark Matter (Phase II) - Walker Lake 11/02/13 Deep Sediment | ecosystem: Environmental > Aquatic > Freshwater...
CCAGGGCTGATTTCCAGGAAAAGGGTGTGATCCCGCTCGGCCAGGGCGTGCAGGGCGTCGGCAAAGAGGACGGGCTGGTTCAGATGACGCACCCAATAGTCACGATCGAATTGACGGCCGTCGGCCAGCGCGCCGGTCACGGTTGAGTAAATGGGAATCCGGGCCGGCGCGGGGTCAATGACCCCGATGACCTGCCGCAATTCATCTCGCAGGCCGGCCATTTTCGGGCTGTGGGAGGCCACGTCGGCCACACCCCAACCGCAGAAAATTTCTTGCTCCAGCAGTTGGTCAAACAATTCTTCCAGGGCATCCGGGTCGCCGCCAACGACTGTGGAACGGGGGCTGTTACTGACGGCAACGTGCAAACGGCCGTTAAAGGGTGCGACGACCGCCTGCGCCTCGCGGTAGGATAACTCAACGACACCCATTGCCCCTTCGCCCCGCACCTGGCTTAACAACTGCGTGCGGCGGCAGATGATTCGCGCCGCCTCGTCCAGCGAAAGGACCCCGGCGACGTACGCGGCGGCGACTTCGCCCATACTGTGGCCGACAATGGTGTCCGGCTCTACGCCCCAGGCTTGCCACATTTCGGCCAGGGCGACTTGCAGCGCAAAGAGCGTGGGCTGCAGAATGTCAATCTGTTCCAGCCAGCTATCGTCGCCAGCCTGGGCAAATTTCGCCACTATCGACCAGTCAATGTGGGCGTTCATCGCTGCCTGGACGCGGTTTATGGCCTCGCGAAAAACGGCCGACTGCGACCACAGACGTTGCCCCATGCCCGGCCACTGGCTGCCGTGGGGCGAAAAGACAAAGACCAGTTTGGGTGTAGATGAACTGGCCAGCGGACGAGTGGGAATCACGTCGCTGGCGGCGCGCAATTGCCCGGCAAGCTGGTGATGGGTCCGGCCGACTACCGCCAGGCGATAAGGGTGATGGCTGCGGCGAGCGGCCGCCGTGTAAACAATGTCGGCCACCGACTGGCTGCCGCTGAAAGCGGTTTCCTGCAAATGGTCGCGGTAAGCGTCCACTAACTGCCGCAGCGCCTGGGGATCGCGGGCGGAAAGGGGCAGAACATACGCCGGTTGATTGGCGACAGGCACAGGTTTCGCCGGCGGCGGGTCAGACAAAATCAGATGGGCATTGGTGCCCGACCAGCCAAAGGAGCTGATTCCGGCATATCGGAGCTGCTCTCCGGCCGGCCAGGGCTGCGGTTTGACCGGTATGGTGAAAGGTGCGTTATCCAGAGAGATGTGGGGATTTAGCATCTGGAAATGGAGGTTAGGTGGAATGGTCTGGTTTTGTAAGGCGAGTACGGTTTTGATGACCCCGGCGACACCGGCGGCGGCGGCCGTGTGGCCAATGCTGCTTTTGACCGTGCCTAAAGGGCAGGGCAGCCCATGATTCGGCCGGCTGCCAAAAACGTCGCGCAAGGCGTCCACTTCGATGGGATCACCGTAGACGGTGCCGGTGCCATGCATTTCGACAAAGGAGATGTCGTGAGGCTTAAGCCGGGCGTTGGCCAAAGCCTGCCGGATGACGGCCGTTTGCGCCAGGCCATTGGGTGCCGACAAGACGTTAGTCCGGCCGTCCTGGTTAACGGCCGAACCGCGAATCAAGGCCAGAATCGGATCGCCAGCCGCCTGGGCATCGGAGAGTCGTTTGAGGACGACTAGGCCGCAGCCCTCGCCGCCGACAAAGCCGTCGGCCCGCGCGTCCAGCGTTTTGCAGCGGCCGTCCGCCGCCAGCAATCCCATCCGGCTAAAGGGCATCAGGGACAGGGGCGACAACATCACGCTGACACCGCCGGCTAAAGCTAGATGGCATTCCCCGGCGCGTAACGCCTGGCAGGCCATGTGAATGGCCACCAGCGATGAAGAGCAGGCGGTGTCCAGAGTCACGCTTGGCCCTTGCAAACCGAGAAAATAGGAGAGACGGCCGCTGGCCACGCTGTGGGAAGTGCCCGTGCCAGAGTAGGCGTCCATACCGGCTACGTCTTGCAGCTGCAGCCAGCCATATTCGCTGTTGAGCAGTCCCAGATAAACACCGGTTAAGGAGCCGTCCAGACGATCCGGCGGCTGCCCGGCCATTTCTAGTGCTTCCCAGGCCACTTCCAGGACCAGCCGCTGCTGCGGGTCCATCTGCAGCGCCTCACGGGGCGAGATGCCAAAGAAGCGGGCGTCAAAATCGGTAACATTGTCCAGAAAGCCACCCCAACGGGTACTAATTTTGCCTCGTTTTTGCGGATCGGGGTCGAAATAGGCGTCGGCGTTCCAACGCTCCGGCGGCACTTCGGTCACGCCGTCACGGCCGGCGCGCAGCATCTCCCAAAACGCCTGCGGGCTGTTGGCCCCACGGGGAAAACGGCAGCCCATGCCGGTAATGGCAATCGGTTCGGTTTGAGCCAGCTGCAGCTGATCTAGCTTGTTTTGCAGCTTTTCAATGGCCAGAAAAGCCTGTTTAAGTGGTGATAGTTGGTCGGAGTGAGTCATAATCGCTAGCCGTCAAGCGCCCCTAATTTTTCTTGCAGCATGTGTAGCACTTCCTCGTCAGAGAGTTCGGCTATTTCAGCGGCGCGACCTTCCTCGGCCGTGACCACGGGCGGCGCCTCGTCACCTTTATCATCCAGCGCAACGCCTAGCTGCCGGGCAAGATAGACGGCCATTTCGGCCACGGTGGGATAATTCCAGACCAGCGACACCGGCAAAATGAGACCAAGCTGCCGCTCCAGGCTGTTTTTTAATTCCAACCCCATCAGCGAATCGAAGCCTAGCGAACCAAAGGGAACGTGGGTCTCAATTTTGGCTGGAGATTGGCGCAAGATGTGGGCCGCCTGCTGGCGGAGGAAACTTTCCAGGAGTTCGCGCCGTGCCCGTGGGCGATCAAGCACCTGCAGTTGGGTAACCACGTTGGCCGCACCGTCGGGCCGGATGTTGCCGCGCCCGTCATGACCAACAGAGCTGAACTGGGCTAGTAAAGGCATCTCTACGGCCGTTGGATAATGTTGAAACCAGCGCGGCCAATCCACAGCCGTTACCACCGCCTGAACCGACGCTGAAGCTAACAGCAGGCCGAGAGCAGTTACACCCCATTCGGGCGTAATGGCGGCCATTCCGGCCGCCGCCCCCCGTTCGGCGCTCTCTTTGCCGACGGCCGCGCCCACTTCCAGCCAGGCGCCCCAGTTGATGCTTAGCGCGGGCAGCCCTTGGGCCCGGCGGTAATGGGCCAGCCCATCGAGGAAGGCATTGGCGGCAGCGTGATTGCTCTGTCCCGGCGAGCCGAAAATGGCAGCCACCGAAGAGAACAGGACAAACTGATCCAGCGGATCATCCAGAGAAAGCTGGTGCAGCAGCCAGCCGCCCCGTACTTTGGGGGCCAGAACGGCATTGAAGCGAGCGGCCGTCTGCTGCGGCATTGTACCATCAGCCAATACCCCGGCGGCGTGGAAAATCCCGCGTAAGGGGGGTAGGCTGCGGCGAACCTGGTGGAAGACGGCCGTCATCTGCTCTTCATCGGTCACATCAGCCTGGAAAATGGTGACGGTTGTTCCTGTCTGCCGCAGATTGGCGACAGCACTTTCCGCTTCAACTGACGGTTTGCTCCGGCCTAACAGGACCACACTTCCTGCCCCTTGGGCCGCCAGATACTCGGCCACCTTCAAGCCAATCCCGCCCAGACCGCCGGTAATTAGATAAGTTCCATCAGGGCGCAGGATCAGTGAAGGGGGGAGCGGGTCAACGGATGACTGCTCATAGTTGACTGTGGGCCGTTCACTGCTCACTGCTTCCGGCATCGTCACCACAATCTTGCCGGTATGCCGCGCCTGGGCCATCTGACGGAAAGCCTGAGCGACATCGGTAGCGGCGAAACGTTCCGTAGGTAAGGGAGCTAAATGGCCTTGCTCGAAGAGGGCTAGAACCTGGCGCAGCAGAGCGCCAGCGTAGGCGGGATCATCGGCGGCGATTTGGGCCAAATCAACGGCCGCAAAAGAGACATTCTGGCGCAACTGGTAAAGAGCCAGCCGCTCGTTGTCGTAAATATCCCGCTTGCCAATCTCCAGAAAACGGCCGCGTGGCCGCAGCAGCGATAGACCGGCCGGGATGGCGTCGCCGGCCAGGGAATTGAAGACAACGTCCAATCCTTCGCCGCCGGTCAAGGCCCGAACTTCGGTGGCAAAGTCCAGCGAGCGCGAATCAAAAACGTAATCAATGCCCAATGAGCGCAGATAATCCCGCTTGCCTTGGCTGCCGGCCGTAGCCCAGATTTCGGCCCCTACATGGCGGGCGATCTGCACCGCCGCCAGGCCGGTGCCTGTGGCCGCCGAGTGGATGAGGATGCGTTCACCCGCTTGCAGGCGAGCCACTTCGCATAGAGCATAATAAGCTGTCACATAGGCAATGGGAATGGTGGCCGCCGCGAACCAAGAGAGGGCAGGCGGTTTGGAGACAACCAGGCTGGCCGGGACGATGGTGAAGCTGCTGAAAGCGTGGGGAGCCAGGGCAACCACTTCGTCGCCGGCGGCAAATTGGGTGACGCCTTCGCCCACGGCCGTTATCCATCCGACACACTCCACCCCCAGGGAAATGGGCTGACCGGCGGCATCTGGCCGGTTGCCCATCGCGGTCAATACATCCAGGAAATTCAGTCCTACGGCCGTCACACGAATTTCAACTTCATTAGCATCCGGTTGCCGTCGCGCCGCCGGCCGCCAGGCCAACGATTCCAGCGAACCTACCTGTTCTACTTGCAAACGAATCGGCTCAGATGAAGACAATAATCTCTGTTCATCTATGTTCACCCTTCGGCCAGGCTCAGGGCAAGTCGTTGTACCATTTTCCGCCAGCGGTTCCAGGCGAGCGACAAATCGTCTGTCGCCGCGTAGGGCAATTTCCCTCTCCGGATTCTGGGCCAGACATTCCTGCACCAGGGCTGTCATCTCGTCTGACCCCGTTTGGGTGGGCAGATCAATAATCGTGCCGGCCAATTGGGGATGTTCGTTGTTGACGACCCGCACCAGCCCCACCAGCGACGCCGCTGCCAGACTGCCATCGGCGTCGCCGTCCATCACGCCGGCGGTGAGGCAAATGAGGCGGGGCACCTGCTGTCCGCTGAAAGCGGACAGCGCCTGCACTAGATGGAGGGTGGCCACGGCCGTTAAGGATTGCACCTCGGCTAACAGCGAAGAAGTCAATGGTTCAGCGGATAGCCCCCACGCCTGGAGAATACCCTGACAGTCACGGCCGTTAGCCGCTGCCAGGAGCTGTCGAAAATCTTCCGGCCGGTTGGGGTTCAGTTCATACTGATTGTCACTGATCTGGGTAAACTGGGAACCGGGCTGGACCATAACAACTTCCTGCCCGGCCTGGCTGAATTCCCGGCACAGAGAAGGGATAAATGGCGCACCGGGTGGGGTAAACAGCAGCCAACGACCGTTCGCGGGTTTAGTTTGCGCCGGTAAAAGGGGTTGTTCTGGCCAGCCAATCTGGTAAAACCAATGGTCGGCCCCCGGCAGCCGCGCTTGCGCCGGCGCGCCCAGCAACCGTGCCTGCAGACCGAGAGCAGCCGCCAGCAGATTCCCCTGCTGGTCGAGCAAGAATACATCGCCGCGCAGCGCCTGACCGCCGGATGGGCTAAGCCGGGCATAGCTCCAACAACTGTCGCCCTGGAAGGGTTGCCCATTGCCGACAAATCGCTCGATACCCACCGGCAAAAAAGTCTGGCCGGGCGGTAGCAGTTCCGGTGGGGCAGCCGCCACCAATGTTTGCAGCGCGGCATCGAGAAGGGCCGGGTGAAGGGCGTAGGTCTTGTCAGGAGGTGGGGCCTCCAGTCGCGCTAATGCTTCCCCGCTGCCCTGCCAGACGGCCGTTACCCGCCGGAAGGCCGGCCCGTAGTGCAACTGCCGCTGGGCCAGATCGGCGTAAAATGTGGTGGCGGCCGTTTCCCGAGAACAGCGCTGACGCAGTATGGTCAATTCGTCAGGGGTGGGTGTGGCGGCATGGTCAAAGGTGATACGGCCGCTAACATGGCGCGTCCATTCGTTTGTCTGCCCCTCACTGCGTGCGGCAATCTGGAAGGCAGCCTGGTGGGGTGGCTCCATGGTAAGTATCAACTGCGTCATCACCGATCCATCGTCCGGCAAGGGAAACGCTTCGACAAAACGGACGTTGTTCAGCTGGTATGGTTTGTCGCCATCCCGTTGGTCAATGGCCGCCATAATCATGGCCAGATAGCCGGCGGCGGGGAAAATGACCCGTTCGCCCACGCGATGATCAGCCAGGTAAGGCAACCGGGACAGGCTTAACTGCCCCTGCCAGAGATGGCTGCGCCGGTCGGCCGCCAGGGGCAAATAAGCGCCCAACAAAGGATGGGCGGAAAGAGGCACGGCCGTTTTGGCCGGTTCAAACCAGTAACGTTCCCGCTGCCATGGATAGGCGGGCAAGGAAACGGGCGGCCGGGGCAGCGGAAAGAGCGCATCCCAATTTACCGGATAACCGCCAACGTGGAGCGTGCTCAACCCGGCCAAAATCACTCCCCACTCATCCTGCTCCCGCCGGCCCGAAGCGATGAGCGAGAGATGGGAGGCGGGAGGCGGAAGGTGGGATTCATCGCTCGCCGTCCGCCGTTCGTCACTCTGGGCCATGGTGTGCAGCAGTACGGGATGAGGGCTGAGTTCGATAAAGCTATCGAAACCGTCTCGCTGTAATTGGGTTACGGCCGTGGCGAACAAAACCGGCTGCCGTAAATTAACCACCCAATAAGCGGCATCCATTTCTGTCCCGTTAAGAATGGTGGCTGAGACGGTGGAGTAGATGGGTAGGTGGGCGGGCTGCGGCCGCAGCGGGGCCAGCAGCGCCAGTAACTCCGCCTGCAACCCATCCACCTGGGGGCTGTGTGAGGCTACAGCCACGTTGACGCGACGGGCAAAGATGTTGTGCGCTTCAAAATCGCGCAGCAAATTTTCAACTGCCTCGATTTCGCCGGAGAGAACCACGCTGTGCGGGCCATTCACGGCCGCTATCGAGACCCCTTCTGGTAAACCGACCGTTTTGCCATTGCGGGCGGCTTGCCAGCTGCCACTTCTGACCTGTTCAACAGGCAGCTCGACAACGGCCATCAAGCCGTGCCCTTCAATCTGGCGCAGCAGGCGACTGCGTCCGCAGATAACCCGCGCCGCATCATCCAGGGATAACGCCCCGGCAATATAGGCGGCGGCGGCCTCGCCCATGCTGTGGCCGATGACCGCACCCGGCATTACGCCTAAAGAGCGCCACAGATCGGCCAGGGCTACAGAAATGGCAAAGAGCAGCGGTTGGATAATGTCTGTACGCTCCGGCAGCGGATCGGAGAACAAGCATTCTTCTAAATCCCAGTCGGTATAGGGACGAAAGGCGGCGGCCGTTTGCTGCAGCGATTGGCGGAAAACAGGTTGCTCATGCCACAATTGGCGGGCCATGCCGGTCCATTGGGAGCCCTGGCCGGGGCAGACAAAGACGGGCTGGGGCGGATTGTCGGGCCGCGATCTGCCAGTGACCACAAGGGTCTCTTTTTCATCCGACAGATAGGCGGCTAACTGTTCAGCAGCAGCAGCGGCGCTGTCGGCTACCAGGGCCACGCGGTGTTCCAGGTGATCGCGACGGCGGGCGACTGTCCGAGAGATATCATACCAGGTGGGAGAAGGGTCCGAGTCAGCCAACGTTCCTAGCCAGTCGCGCCAGCGTGCAGCCGTTGCCCGCAGCGCTTCCGGTGTGCGGGCGGAGAGGGTCAACAATTGTAGGGGCAACCCTTGTGGTTGCCCTACTGTCTGGGCGGGCGCACCTGTTGGGGCAGGCTCGAGGCCTATCCCAACAGCGACATCGGGCGCCGCCAGAACGGCGTGGGCATTGCTGCCGCCAAACCCAAAGGAGCTAACCCCGGCCAGCGCCTTTTCGTCCGGCTGCGGCCACGCTTCTAGTCTTTGCTGGACCTGCAGGGGCAGATCGTCAAAGGGGATGTGGGGGTTGGGTGTCTTAAAATGGAGGGTGGGTGGGAGTTGACCATGGTGCAGGGCCAAGGCGACCTTAATCAGGCCGGCGATACCGGCGGCCGCTTCCAGGTGGCCGATGTTGCTTTTGACCGATCCCAGGCGGCAGCGGGAGCCGGCGGCCCGCCCCTGGCGCAAGACGACACCTAATGCCTTAGCCTCAATGGGATCGCCCAGCAAAGTGCCTGTGCCATGGCTTTCGATATAGGAAACATCACCGGGGGAGACGCCGGCCTGCTGGTACGCAGCGTGCAGCACCTCTTCTTGGGCGCGAGGATTAGGGGCCATCAGGCCGTTGGTACGGCCATCTTGATTCACCGCGCTGCCCAAGATGACAGCATACACCCGGTCGCCCTCGGCCAGCGCCTGGGAGAGCGGCTTGAGGATGACCACGCCCACTCCTTCGCTGCGCACGTAGCCATCGGCCCGGGCGTCAAAGGCTTTGCAGCGGCCGTCGGCGGCCATGGCGCCCGCTTCACTGAAATTGACCGTCACGGCCGGTGACAAAATCAGGTTCGTCCCGGCGGCCACGGCCAGCGCTGCCTCCCCCTGGCGTAGACTCTGGCAGGCCAGGTGAACGGCCACCAGCGATGAGGAGCAGGCAGTATCCACAGCGACGCTTGGGCCGCGCCAGTCAAACACATACGAAAGCCGGTTGGCGGCAATGCTCAAGGCACCGCCCGTGCCCATGTAGCTGTTAATCTGGTTCAGGTCAGTCAGTTGGGCCTGGCCATATTCGCTGCCGCTAATGCCAACAAAGACGCTGGTGGGCGAACCGGCCAACCGGGAAGCGGGCAACCCGGCGTCGGCCAGGGCGTCCCAGGCCACTTCCAGCAGCAGGCGCTGTTGGGGATCAATGTGGACGGCTTCGCGGGGGGCAATACCAAAGAAGTGGGCGTCGAATTGATCCACGTCACTGAGAAAGCCGCCCCAGCGGGTGCGCAGCTCATTGTTCCGGCCCGGCAGCGTGCGCTCAAGCTGGGACTGGTTCCAACGGCCGTCAGGCACTTCGCGGATAGCCTCTTGCCCCTTGACCAGCAGTTCCCAAAAAGCATCCAGGCCGTCCGCGCCGGGAAAGCGACAGGCCATGCCAATAATGGCAATCGGCTCCGGGGCGCCGACGGCGGACGACGGCGGCTGGACGGTGGCCGGCTGCTGCCTGGCAACTGGTGACTGTTCACGGTTCACTGTTGCCTGCTGACTGGTTGCTTTCTCTCCGGCCAGGTAAGCGGCCAGGGTGCTGAGGGAGGGATGTTCATAGAGCAGCACGGGTGAAAGAGGAACGCCCAACCACTCTTCCAGGTCGCCGGAGAGCATGACCAGGTCGCGCGAGGCGAGACCATAGCTCTCGAAGGAGCTGTGGGGATTGATAGCGGCCGTATCCAGATCAAAATCAACGGCCAACCGTTTCAGAATCCACTCCTGAATTGTTTCGCGCGAGAATCTAGTAGGCATGTAGTCGGCTGGCGAGGTAGTCGGCGCGGCAAGCACGGCGCTGAATCTTGCCGCTGGAGGTTTTGTGGATGGTACGGGCCTTGATGAAAGCAATGTCGTAGAGAGGGATGCCATGCTCTTTGGCGACGGCGCGCCGCAATTCCTGAGCGATGGCCTGGGTATCCCAAGGGCTGTCAGCGTTTACCGGTTCGCGGAGTTCAGCTACGGCAACCAACCGTTCCTGCCCTTCGTGGTCAATGGAGAAAGCGGCTGTACAGCCCTGGCGCAGGGCCGGGTGGGCATCTTCGACAGTGAACTCGACGTCTTGGGGATAATGGTTTTGGCCATCAATGATGATCAAATCTTTAGTGCGCCCACCGATATAAATCTGTCCTTCGTGGACAAAACCCAAATCGCCGGTGCGCACGAAGGGGCCGGCGCTAGTATCGGCCGTATAAGCTTGGAAGGCGGCTTCTGTTTCGGCCGGTTTATTCCAGTAGCCGCGGGCAATATGGCTGCCCGCCAGCCATATTTCGCCCACTTCGTCTGAGGCGCATTCGTTGCGGGTGTCGGGGCTGACGATTTTGAGCTGTTGGTCACCCCAATCGAAGCGGCCGCAGGCCACGGCGGTGAGAGACGCCTCGCCCGCCTGCGCCGGGACGATCCGGTTCCGGCCAAAGGCAGCGGCGTCAATCTCATAATAGATCGGCCCGTAGTTCAACGGGCCCCCGGCGATAAACAGGGTTGCCTCGGCCATGCCAAAGGCGGGCGTCAGCGCTTGGCGCCGGAAGCCGCACTCGTGGAAAGCAGCGGCGAACTGCTCCATTGTGGCCTGGCGTACCGGTTCGGCCCCGGCATAAGCCAGTCGCCAACTGCTCAAGTCCAGGCCAGCTTTCTGTTCTGGCGTCACTTTGCGCGCGGTCACGGCATAAGCGAAGTCGGGTGCGCCGCTAATGTCAGCCCGGTAATGGGAAATAGCCTGTAACCAGCGAACCGGCTTTTGCAGAAAGGCCAGGGGGGACATGAGAATACAGTGGCAACCAACATAGATCGTTTGCAGCAGTTTGGACACCAGGCCCAAATCGTGGAACAGGGGCAGCCAGCTCACAAGTACCGTGTTGGCATCGGACTGGTAAACCTGTCGCAGCATCTCGGAATTGGCCTGCAAATTCTGGTGGGTGATAATGACCCCTTTGGGCGCGGCCGTGGAGCCGGAGGTATATTGTAGAAAGGCGATGTCCTCAGGGACAATTGGCGGCGGCTGCCAGGCGGCGGCTCCGGCCAGATCCAGGGTGTCGGTAGCCAGCCAGCGCAGCGCCTGAATGTCAGGGTTGTTGGCAAAACGTTGGTTAACGGCCGTTAAAAACTGGCTCGTCGTCAAAATGTGGCGTGTGCCGGCATCGGCCACGATATTTTTGATGCGCAAAAAATGGCGGTCGGTAAATGGCTCCGGCACCGGTACGGCAATCACGCGAGCGTAGAGGCAGCCCAGAAAAGCGGCGATGAAGTCGGGGCCCGTGGGGAAAACGAAGATGGCCCGCACCACCG
>Ga0114946_10003262_pt1 | contig 10998 bp, 11 predicted proteins | sample WalLakDeSediment_FD_88676 | JGI IMG/M metagenome (GOLD analysis project Ga0114946, IMG submission 88676) | Lake sediment microbial communities from Walker lake, Nevada to study Microbial Dark Matter (Phase II) - Walker Lake 11/02/13 Deep Sediment | ecosystem: Environmental > Aquatic >...
GAACCCAGCAAGGCCACATGTTCCTGCGCTCCCTTATTGTATTTCTCAAAAATATACTTTGTCACTTCATCCCTGTCCGTCCAACTGAAATCAATATCAAAATCGGGAGGGTTTTCCCGGTACAGGTTGATAAAGCGCTCAAAATACAGGTCCAGCTCAATAGGATCCACATCGGTGATTCCCAGACAGTAGGCCACGATGCTGTTGGCCCCACTGCCCCGTCCCACATGGTAGAAGTTTTTGTGCCGGGCAAAATTGACAATGTCGTAATTGATCAGGAAGTAGGAAACGAAACCTTTCTGCTGTATCAGTTCCAGTTCTTTCTCTATGCGCTTGCTTATTTCAGGTGTCAGGTCTTGGTAACGGTTGATGGCACCCTTGAATGTCTCCTGTCTGAGGTAGTCATAATCTTCCCAGTCTGAACCCAGAACATCTCTTTTATTTTTGACAGCCTGGAAATAAAAGGAAAACTGACAGGCTTCCAACAATTTCTGGGCATTGTACAAGAGGTAGCTGTGGCTCTCACACCTTGCCACCATATCCGCATAGCTGTAGAGCATATCACTGATTTCCCCCTGCTCTTCTTCTTCGAGTTTGCTGAGCAGTGTATTTCCATCAATGGCCCGGAGCAAGCGGTGGGCATTGAATTCCAGTTTGGAGGAAAAGGTGCCAGGTTGAAGCAGGACGAGTTTGTCTTTGTACCTGAACCAAGGTGATTTCACAATACGGTTAAGCTGATAGGGATGTATACCGATGAACTCATTTTCCCGAAGTGGGAAAAACTTGGGGGGCAAGGGGTAGACTACAAAACTATGTTGAAACACAGGCGCTTTTTCTCCAAAAGGAATACCCTTGATCCGGTGATGGGAAAGGTGGCGGTTGAGCTCGTAAAATCCTTCCTGATTTTTAGCCAGTCCTATATATTGTTGCCGTACACCATTGCGGAAATCAATACCGATGACAGGGTGGATACCATTTTTCTGTGCTTCACGGATAAAGGGAAACACCCCCGCCACCGAATTAATATCGGTCAGGGCCAAGGCATCAAGTTTTTTGACCTTAGCCTCTGCGATCAGGGACTCGACGGACATGGTGCCGTATTTGAAACTATAATGGGAATGGCAGTTTATGAACATTGATATAAATGGAAATATACTTCATGATATGAATAGGTATAAGCCTCCCTACGGTCGGCGATATAAATGGACCCCCATCTTCGGGGCGTGGTTTGCTCTGCACGGCAGCCGGTTTGTGATATACAGTTGAAATATGCTTCCATTTGGACTGCGATATAACAAGGACAGACAGCGATTTTTCCCCAGACTAGCTTTAGGTTAATATATCCACTTACATCATCCCGCATGATGGGACATATATCCATGTATATCAATAAATGTTGATTTTATTAACATTTATATGTTTATAATGTAAACAAAATAATAAAATATTGTCAAGCTTGTGGAGGAAATTGTCAATGAAAAAAGTAAAATCAGAAAGTTCTGTGGAGATATGGGTATTGAACCAATACTGTATTATTCTTTAGAATAGGATTGGTTACTTGTTTTTTCGGTCAAGAAAGTTCTTCGAATTGCGATAAATACAAAAATAAAAACCGAATAGCCGATAAAGAAGGGAATGATATAATTGACGAGACCAATGGAAAGCATCACGGCCATCACCAACAATTGAAATCCAAGGCCATATAATGAGACCATACTCATAAACCATTTGGGGAATGTGATGATTTCGACAGCATCTTTGTCCAGTTCATGGATTGTTTTATCAAATGGCAGGTATAAAAAATTGAATATTCTGAAAAGCAGGTCGACAGTATCCTGTTTTTCACCAGGAAAGGCTTTTGGACTTTCAGTCTCAATGATATTGCTGGTCCTATCTCCTCCATCGGAAGTATGCCTCAGTACCACATAATAAAAATTGTAAAGTGTACCTTGGAGTTGCATGCAGAAAAATGCCAGCAGGGTAAGTAAAATACTGGTTTCTGAAACCAATCCAATAGACAATAGGAACAGAAAATTCAATATCCAGTCAAAAATAGAATCCAGATACCTGCCTGTATAGGAGGGTGTTTTTTTAACCCTTGACAGTTCACCGTCTGCTGCATCAAGTATGGATTTCAAAATAAGAAAGAAGCCTGCAGCCAAAAACCAGCCCTTAAAAATACAAATGATGGCAAGTAAGCCGCTTACACCAAAAAGAAACGTCAGATCTACCGGTGTAAATTTGGTGTCTTTGAGGTAAGATGCAATTACCTTGGCGATTGATCTGCCATAATCAGAAAAGTCGAGGAATTTCTCCTCTCTTGGAAGTTTGGACATTTATATGAACCGAAGTACAGCAATAGACAGCTTAGGTCTTTAATTCGGTTTTATGGGATTGACTGACATTATTTCTTAACAAACAGCAAAATCAAAGCATTTGTTCTTATCTGGCCCAGGATTACATTTTGGTTATTTAATTACAGATCAGCTAAAATATAAGAATAATTGTTTCATTATAGCCTAAAACAGATTTAAACATTGATTTTGAAAAAATAAATATAAGTCCGACAGCCAAGATTGGATACCTACCTAGAACAGAATAGGTTAAAAATAGCTTCTTGGGCCAAATTGTATTTAGAAAATTAAACCTACTGATAGAATAGGGGATTTTCATGATATTTAAATTTGAAATAATAGAAACTAGCCTTAAGTTAGATTTTAAATTATCAATATGGAAAACTTGGTTGACTACCTGGACAGTATCATTGAATATGAGATAAGGTGGAATATTTACAAAACCATCATTATCCTGGTAGTCATGTGGCTTATTAAAAAGGCAGCATATAAAATCATAGGGGTAAGGACTGATGATGCCATGAAGCGGGTATATCACTGGCGAAAAACAGTTCAATATACCCTTGTTTTTATAGGCTTACTGCTTATCGGAAATATTTGGATCAGCAATTTCCAATCCATCACCACATTTTTAGGTTTGTTGTCAGCAGGTATTGCCATTGCATTAAAGGACATATTTGTCAATATCGCAGGCTGGTTGTTCATCTATTGGCGGAAGCCCTTTGATGTGGGAGATAGGATTCAGATAGGAGATTATAAGGGGGATGTAGTGGATTTGAGACTGTTCCAGTTTTCCTTATTGGAAGTAGGAAATTGGGTAGATGCCGATCAAAGTACAGGCAGAATTGTACATGTACCAAACGGAAAAGTTTTTACAGACCCGCAAGCCAATTACAGTCAGGGTTTTGATTATATCTGGAATGAACAGCAGATCTACTTGAGCTTGGATTCAGATTACAAAAAAGCTCAGAAAATACTAAAAGAAATCATGACAGAACTGATGCAGGATAGTTTCAAGAACATTGAAAGAGCCATTTTGAAAGCCCATAAAGAGCATTTTATTCATTTTGGCCAATTCACGCCAACGGTATATTCCAAAATTCAGGAAAGGGGAATTCAGCTTTCTCTACGGTACCTGTGTCACCCGCGAAAAAGAAGAGTTTACGAACATCAGATCACAGAAGCAATACTGGACAGGTTCAGGTTAGAGAAAGACATCAGGATTGTTTACCCTATCACTACGGTTTACTTAGAAAAGGGCTTATAAACTGCTTTTTTGAGTATTACTGATTTGACCACAAAAAAGCCCCCGGAGAATTACTCCAAGGGGCCCGTCGAGAAATTGATCCCGACTTCATTTAAGGTTTAAGCTCAAACAGGGAAAATTCATCATTAAGGATCCTCACTTAATAATTCCTTTAATTACAACTTACATTTGGATTAAAAGGAGTATATATTCCGTTAGGATTATTTTTCCAAACCCAAACATGTAGTTGATAATGAGGGAAAGCAGGTCCTCCTTTGGCATTGACAATTACACCGGGTTCAATTTCTATCAGTTCCCGATGGTCGTCAAAAGGTATTTGCCCTAGCATAGGGGGACCACCGGAGCCCATTGCATCCCAAGGTTCAGCAGGGACTAAATATTCTACAGCAACGAGTTTATATTTTCCATTTTTGCCGGGCTCATACACCAATACACCAGGTTCTACCGGATTCACAAAAGGGCCGATTCTGCCCATATTTACTGCATGGTGCCCCATGCCTCCCAATCCCGGTACTGCGACACAATGTGGGTCTAATACATATTCATCAGATTGGGCTACTTCCAAGCGATGGTATCTGGCTGTGGCACTCCTTATCCTGGCGAGCAATTGATTCTGAGCAGAAGGATTCATTCTTAAATAAGCACCAACTTCATCTTCAATGAGATCGAATTGAGATAATGCCAATTCATCTTCCAATACAAGGTCCTGTTTTGGATCAAGCAGGTCAGCACTTTCAGTCATACAGGCACTGAGTACCATGAATGAGAGCAAAAAGAAAAGGTTGTATGCAATCAAATTTATATTATTGTTCTTCATAAGTGATAAAATTAAAAGGTTATAAGGTGTTCAATAAATCATTCATCCCATATATATGGGATACCATACCGAAATAAAATAATCCTAGGGCTATGTTCATTCGATAAACACTCACTAAAACCCATTTCTTCTTTCTCAACGGGCAAATAATAACATGAGGCCTTCATGATGGATCTGAAATTTTCCTTTGGTAACAAAGGATCAAATCATAGTGTAAATCTGAGATTAATGGAAGAAAAAAAAATCACCCAAATGGGTGATTTTCAATTTCATCCACAAAAAATGGATTCTTATTTACATAATTAGCCAGGGTTTTTGACTTTAAATCACCATAAAAAAGAAAATCAATGCCACACCCAGTACCAAAATCATCTTTTTGGCTTTATCCTTGGTTTCTTCCGATATTTTTCTCTTTCTCAAAACCATAATTGCAATACTTATAGCGAAAAACTGCAAAATAATCCCTATCCCGTTTATTGGAGTCATAGATATATTCACAAAATCAAAATAAGCATTGAATAAGGGGAAAAGGCAGATGATTATTCCTGAAATTCCAAATAGGAATGAACGTTTTAATAACAATTCTTCATTTTTTTCTTCCCAGCTCATTATTTCATAATTTGATTTTTCCTCTTTTTCAAAAAGTCTTCGATTTCATTCAGGGACATGGCATTAAGGGTCATATTTTTAGTCAATCCACCTTTACGTCCAACCAATACCCCATACTTCATGTCATCATATCCCTCCATTTCATGAGCATCAGGATTTATAGCTAATTTAACGCCTTTCTCCATGGCATAATATACCCATCTCCAATCCAGATCCAACCTCCATGGATTGGCATTGATTTCAATAACTACACCGTTTTTAGAACAGGTATCAATAATGGCTTTATGGTCTACCGGATAACCTTCTCTCCTCAACAATAATCTGCCGGTGGGATGGCCCAAAATAGTGGTATAGGGATTTTCAATGGCCTTCAGTAACCTCATGGTTGCCTTTTTCATATCCATATTCAGACTTGAATGGACGGAGGCTACCACGAAATCAAAAGTAGACAATACTTCATCGGAATAATCCAGACGCCCATCTATTAGAATATCACTCTCTATTCCCTTCAAAACCTTAAAAGGTGCAAGCACCTTATTCAATTCCTCTATTTCCTTATGTTGCTTTTGGACCATTTCAATTTCCAATCCTCCGGCATAAAATGCAGACCTACTGTGATCTGAAATTCCAAGATATTCATATCCGAGTGATTTACAATGCTCCGCCATTTGTCGTAGGCTATGTTTTCCGTCACTGTATGTGGAGTGATTATGAAGAATCCCCTTCAAATCCTCCAATTTCAATAGACTATCTAAATTTTTACCCTTTGCCAGATCAAATTCAATAAATCCTTCCCTCAATTCTTCGGGTATCCAAGGGAGTCCTGCTCTTTGGTAAAACTCATGCTCTGACGTATAGCTTTTTCCTTCTTCCCTCAAAACTTCAACCAGGGTCTTGTTATTCTCCAAGGGATAAAGCAAATGAGCCTTGCTTCCCGTCCTTAAAATCTTTTCTGCAACATATTTTTCCGGGGAAGAAAAATGAATCAAGAGATTCACCTCGGGTTCTTTTAACTTCCCTCTCCATTTGAAGGGGCTGGATAATTTCTTGTCTCTTTCCAAATCTTTCAATGAAGAAAGATCCCCAATAACAGATCTTGGATTTTCTGTGCTGACCAACCACTCCACGGTTTCTATTATTTCCATTTTTCTGGCATATTCCCCCACTTCGGTCAATTCCTTTACACTATCAATTTTCTTGATTTCCCTTCTTAGGTTATCCATGGCTTCATCTATATCTGCATAAAGCCACTTGCCCTGGTTTGTTGCACGGAATTCCAATGCCTGAATAATACTATCCTGGGTTTTCTCCCCAAAACCTTTGGTTTTTGCAACTATTCCCGATTGACATGCCTCCAGGAGTTCATGGATGGAAGTGATATTCAGCTCCTCCCATAATATTTTCACTTTTTTGGGACCTAGACCCTTTATTTCCAAAATTTCCAAAATGCCAGAAGGTGTTTTATCCAACAGTTCTTCTAAATAGGGGTGTGTATTTGAGGAAGAAAGAGAATAAATCACCTCCGCGATACTTTTGCCAATTCCATTAATTGATTGCAATTCTTCCATGGATTTCCCCTCTATTGGCACATCTCCCCTATCAATTGTATTCACGGCGGATTGATAACTTCTGATTTTAAAGGAATTTTCATCATGTAGCTCCATCAGCTTGATGATCAATTTGAGTTGGCGGAGTATATTTTTTGGATCCAAAATCTTTAAAATTATGTTACAGATTAGGACAAATGTCATCAATAATTGTTTTATAATAAAATGTAAAAAAACTATCTTAAACCCAATAATTAAATCCAAGTATACATGAACTACTGGTTAATCAAGTCAGAACCAAGCGAATACGGATGGGAAGATCTCCTGAATAACGGTGAAGAAATTTGGGATGGAATCAGAAATTTTCAAGCCCGAAATTATCTAAAAGAAATGAAAAAGGGGGATTTGCTGCTTTTCTACCACAGTGGAAAAACCAAGGAAATAGTAGGGATAGCTGAAGTTACCCAAGAAGCTTTTCCAGATCCTGGAGACAGCGAACAAAAAGGTTGGGTCTCGGTAAAAATCAAAGCAAAAAACTCCCTGAAAAACCCATTTACACTGGAAAAGATAAAAAATGACGGGCAATTGACTAACTTACCACTACTTAAGCAATCCCGTTTATCCGTAATGCCTGTTGATAAATTTCAATTTGATCATATTGTTAAATCAGCTTCATGAGAACCGGCTTTTATCTATTTGTTATTACCTTTATTTTCATCAGTCAAAACACATTTGGCCAATTGGCTTTTGTTGAGCGTTTTGAGCTTGAGTCAAAGTTTCAGGAAAATGATTTCATGATAATCAATAGACCTGGAGGTCTCATGGCTTTTAGGTCACAACCTGAAAAAGGATTCAATTTAAGGGCAAGACTTCAGTATTTTTTGACTGATCACAATTTGAGATCTGATTCTTTGAAAGAAATCAGGATAAAGGACAATTTTGATCTGGAAGGATATGATCTGGAAGGAAATTATTTTTATGCCCTAATGCAAAAGGGTACTTCCTCAATATCCGAAAAATACCTGATCGAAATAAATCTGGAAACTGAGGAGGCTACCGAAATTTCTATGGAAAATGTCTATCCCATGGAATTAAAAGAATTTTTTGTTCTCAACAGAAATGCCGTTTTGTTAGGTACAGCTGATACAAGACCCATTGTACAGATATATGATATAGAAGCAAATAATGTTTATACCGTACAGGGTATTTATTCAAAAGAAACATTGATTCTCCAACTTAGAAAAGACAGTGAACTTGGGATCATAGATGTCCTTGTAAGCCGACGTGACAAATACAAGTCCAAACAGGTTTCGATTCTTTCCTTTGATGAAATAGGTAATAAAATCAGAGAAGTAACCATCGCCAGATTGAATGATAACAGTCTGGAAATAGTGGAAGGCATGCTTACACCGATACAGAATTACCAACAATCTTTAATCGGGTCTTTTGGTCAAAGGAGAAGAGAGGCTTACCATGGCATATACATTGCGGATATCAATGAATTTGGGGATTATAGCCTGAAATATTATACCATGGAAGATTTCCCGAATTTCTTCAATTATCTCAATGAAAAACAAAGGGAAAGAAAGTGGAAAGAGCTTGAAAAGTCATTTAAAAAAGGGGTAACTCCATCTATTAAGCCTGTATTTTCCACAAGGGAAGTAATTACCACCGATCGTGGCTATCTGATTTACAGTGATAATTTCAATGCTACAAATCCAAGATATATCCCCAGAGACGGTGTTTACGCAAATGATGCCTATAGGTTCAATCCGAACCGTATTTTCTTTGACGGTATGAATTATGGTCCTGCCTACGGATCTCAGTTGTTCAATACCATCCGCAGCAGTCCCTATTCATGGCAACAAGAGGGGGAATACAAATTCATCTCTGCTTATTTTTTATATGTTGACAGGGAGGGCCAGGTAATTTGGGACAATGCCTTTAATCTCTACAACAAAATTACCAGAATCCCAGGTAAATATGGTGAATTGAGTTTCGATGGGAACAAGCTTCACTATCTGTATCTTGATGGGATAAGGATCTATATGAGTTATATTAAAAACGGAGAAGTTATTTTCGAAAATGAATCTTTTGATATTGAATTGATCAATGAAAATGAAAGAATCCGGGAAACTCAGGAACAAAGTCTCAATTTTTCCTGGTGGTATGACAATTTCTATATTTTAAGCGGCAAACAAATGATCCGATATATCGGTTCCACAGGAAAAGAAGAGGTAAGACAAGTTTTTTTTCTGACAAAAATAAAGGTGGATGGAGATCTTTGGGCTCCTCAAGATGCCATTAATTAAGTTTTTGTGCCATTCAATTCAACAAATACCAAAACTGTCCCAAAGCAATTCTTACATCTTTCTCTTTTATTTTTATATTTGCACGCAAAGCAAAGCCATGCAAAAAAGACTTGTCCTTGATCAACAGCAAATTGCCATTATCCTTAAGCGCTTTTGTCATCAGTTGATTGAAAATCACGATACTTTTGAAAATACTGTTCTTTTGGGATTACAGCCCAGAGGCCCTATTGTTTTGGATAAAATTGCAAAAACGCTGGAAGAAATTTCAGGACAAAAAGTCAATACCGGATACTTGGATGCTACCTTTCATCGGGATGATTTCCGTAGAAGGGATTTCCCGCTAAAGGCAAATGAAACAAAAATTGACTTCCTCATAGAAGGAAAAGAAGTGGTTCTTATTGATGATGTCCTCTACAAAGGACGATCAGTAAGAGCCGCATTGGATGCCATGATTGCATTTGGCAGGCCAAAAAAAGTGGAGCTGATGGTTTTAGTGGATAGAAAATATACCCGGGATTATCCTATTATGCCAGACTATTGTGGCATCAAAGTAAATACCTTGGAAAGCCAATATGTTTCGGTGGAATGGACCGAAAAAGGATTTGAAAAAGATGCTATTTGGATTACAGAAAAAGCTTAACTCAAAACATGTCACAACTCAGCACAAGACACCTTTTAGGAATTAAAGACATCACTACAGAAGATATACAGCTTATTTTCGAAACTGCTGATAATTTCAAAGAGGTGCTCAACAGACCGATCAAGAAAGTCCCCTCGCTGAGAGACATTACCATTGCCAATATATTTTTTGAGAATTCTACCCGAACCCGCCTATCTTTCGAACTTGCAGAAAAAAGACTTTCCGCCGATGTCATTAATTTTTCCTCCAGCAACAGCTCAGTAAAAAAGGGAGAAACATTGATAGATACAGTTAACAATATCCTTTCCATGAAGGTAGATATGGTGGTGATGCGGCACAGTAGTCCGGGAGCCCCCCACTTTTTATCCAAAAATATCTCAGCAAATATTGTGAATGCCGGAGACGGGACCCATGAACACCCAACCCAAGCACTTTTGGATGCGTTTTCGATCCGTGAAAAACTGGGGGATGTGGCAGGTAAAAAGGTAGCCATCATTGGGGATATCCTTCATTCCAGGGTGGCTCTTTCCAATATTTTCTGTCTTCAAAAACTGGGGGCAGAAGTAATGGTCTGTGGCCCCATTACCCTGATACCCAAATTCATTTCAAGTCTAGGAGTGAAAGTGGAACATGATGTCCAAAAAGCTTTGGAATGGTGTGATGTTGCTAATGTATTACGCATCCAATTGGAAAGACAACAGATTAAATATTTCCCCTCTTTAAGGGAGTATTCCCTTTACTTTGGTGTAAATAAAAAAATGCTGGACAGACTGGATAAGGAAATCGTCATTATGCACCCGGGACCGATAAACAGAGGCGTGGAACTGAACTCAGATGTGGCAGACAGCGAACATTCTATTATCCTGCAGCAGGTTGAAAATGGAGTTGCTGTGAGAATGGCGGTTTTGTATTTACTTGCAGGAGTCCGATAAAAATAAATGATAAACAAAAAAGGCTATCCTGATTTAGGATAGCCTTTTTTGTATTCAAAATGGATTATTTCTTCCTGAACTCAATATTAGCCAAGGCAGCAGATTCTTCATCCCCTGCTACAGGTTTGGTAACCACATAAATATCATGCATTTTACCATCTGTTATGGGATCGATCTTGATTTGACTGATACCGAACATCCTTCCTCCCGGCCCCTGACCATCTACCTTAAATATCCCCTCACCGATTTTCTTTCCTGTCAGACTGCCCTGTCTAATTTCAACCGTATAACCGTTAACTGAAGATTTTTGACTACCTCCCGAAAGAACAATTGAACCGATATCGGTCAGATCAATAGTTGAGATGGCAAAAGATGCTTCCTGGGAAGGCATTATCAGGAATGTTCTTCCACCGAAACTCATAGTGGAATATCCTTCCAGATCTTTAGCTTCACCAGTACTTAAAGATGGGTTTCTTAAAGTAACCGAAGAATTCCCGGTCAAAGGTTTGATATTTTCTCC
>Ga0114946_10003263_pt1 | contig 10995 bp, 7 predicted proteins | sample WalLakDeSediment_FD_88676 | JGI IMG/M metagenome (GOLD analysis project Ga0114946, IMG submission 88676) | Lake sediment microbial communities from Walker lake, Nevada to study Microbial Dark Matter (Phase II) - Walker Lake 11/02/13 Deep Sediment | ecosystem: Environmental > Aquatic > Freshwater...
ATTGGTTACGTTGCCTGCCGGTTGGCCATACAATAGACTCAAGTCGGTAGTCATAACAATTTCCCTTTCGGGGAAAAACATGCCGGCTTCGGCCCATGCGCCCACCTTTCCAATAGTCCCGGCCATATCGGCTCCAAGCATCTGATACCGTGGAAAGAAAAGCTCACTGCTAACATTGGTTTCGCCCTGCATGCCGACCGGAGCAAGCACTACCATGCTTACAAATGGCAGGGTTTCGCGGCCGTAAATATAACTCAGTGAAAAGTCAGTGTTCAATGCAAAACCTTTCAGCCTGAAGCCCAGCGTGGCGCCTTCTTTCAGGTTGTGACGGGGCATTTCAATCCGGTCAGCATATTCGTTCAATGTAAGGCCTTCCGACAGTTCTATGGCAGTGCTGAATATTCCGGCAAAGGCGCCCAGGGGCAGGTTCGAGGGCCTGAACCAGGGCAAGTAAACGCCTTGCAGCGACCAGCTTGGCCCCATATACCAGGTGAGGTTCATTGCATCCGAGCCATTTTTGCGGCCAAAATCGAGCACGTCTTCCAGGTCGTAGGGGTTAAGCATATCGGTGGGGCTTAGAATATCGGAAGTGCCCCAGGCAATGCGCTGACGGCCCACCTTCAGGTCAATGCTTTCAAAAAGGAAACCCCGGACTTCAGCGTAGGCTTCACATATGTCAAGGTTCCAGGGGTTAATATGATCGCGTGAGTAAAGGTTCCAACTGCTTGAAACCTGTGGCTCACCAAGGTGACGCAGCCAAACATTGCTGAAAAACCGTGTGTTACCAAAACGTTTCTCAAGGCTCAGGTCAAGGCGGTTCTCGTTCCAGGCCCAGTCATTGCCATCGTTCAAAAGCAGGCGCTGGTTCGAGTAAAACTCACCGCGCAAAAGAGGCTGTTCCTGAGCCTCACCAATAAAGGGCAGGAGCAATATGAGGGATAAGGGAAAGAGGAGCTTCATAATTGAATATTGAAAAATGAAAAATTTTGTTGGAGGACGGAAGTCGGAAGTCCGAAGCTGAGGCGTTAGCCGAAGCCCCGAGAGTCCTTGCGATTCGGGGTCCGAAGCAGAAATTATTACTTCGAAAATCATAAATCGTTAATCCTTGTTCTTAAATCAAATCATTACTTCTCAAAAGCTCGTCAGGTTCCTCACCGTAAATATCTGGTCGCTGAGGTTGGTGTCGAATTTCACATCGCTCATGATCATGCGAGTCGTGGAGCCGCGTTTTTCATCTTTCATGAAGATCTCTTTTGGGAACCAGTAATTACCTTGCCGCTCCCAGGTGTAAACGGCGGTTTTGGCAAGGTTTCCGCCCCGGTCGTATGCTTCGGAGCGTTGGGGGGTGTAATGCTGCTTATTCACCGCCACGATCATTTTAGAGTAGTCGCTTCTAGCTGAAGCTTGCGGAGTAAGTTCAAGTATATAATTATTTCCTTCCTCGCGTAAGATCTTGCCGGTGTAATAACTGGCGTATTCCCTGGCTTCCATATCCTCATAAGAGAAATCGGTGCCGGCAAACGACTGGTTTTTTACGTGCGAGGCAATGCGACGCTCGCGGCCGAAAGCGGGCATATACAGGTACATAAGGTCGTTGGGCAGCGAAAGGAAGGCAATACCGGCTTCTGCTGCAGGCTTGGTAAATCGAAACAGGCGCTTGTCAGAGCCTTTCTGCCAAATGGCAGCCTCGCGCACGCGCTCATTGCCGTTACGGTCGGTCAGCACCATGCGCACGCTGCTGGTTTGGTCTTTGGGCTGAAAAAGCACCTGGTCCATTTTTTTCAAAATGGAACTCGTATCCTGTGCAATAGCTGGAAAAACTGATCCTGCAGCCAAAAAAATGGATAACAGGATAAAAAATGGATATTTTTTCATTTCTCTGAATTTATTGATTTGTGTGTATGATTGTTCAGGTTGGTTTTCAGGTTCTCAGTAATTTGGAAAATCTTTTTCAGCCTTTCGCCTGAAAGCAGCAATGCAACCGGGAGTAATGTAAGCGCAGCCAAAGAAGAAACAATCATTGTTACCGCGATCAGGAACCCGAAACGCTGCAATGGCACCAGGTTTGAAAAAAGCAGCACGGCAAAACCAATGCTCACCGATAGCATGTTTATGACAATAGCCCGGCCACTGATTTGAATGGTATCAGAAATGCTTTCGCGAACAGTTTTTCCTGACTGAAACGCCCTGCCGAAATGCGACATAAAGTGAATGGCATAATCGATGCCAATACCAATGGAAACGCTGCCCGTCAGAACCGTGGCAATATCCAGCGGAATGCCTGTTAACCCCATGGTGCCAAACAGCACAATCAGGGTAACAAATACCGGAATAATGGTAATGAGCCCTTTAAAAAATGAACGCTGCAACAAGCTGATAATGGCTATTACTAGCAAAACAGCAATAATAAGGCTGTAAAACTGACTTTTGATAATGCTGTCATCAAGTTTCTTAAACATGATGGGGATGCCGGTTACCTCAAGCTGAAAACCAGGTCCGGAATGGGTTTTTGTAAATTCTTCAAAGTTGATCTCGATCTCACGCAATACTTCCAGATCAGTTGTTGCCACATAACCTTGTATTAGGCCTTCGGTAAGGTCATAATTAACCAGTTGTTCCATGATCTCCTGCCCATCAAGCAAGAACCAGAGCTGCACAATTTTGTCCTGTTCATCTGGAATAACTGCCCCTTCGCCCATCGCCTCGTTCATTTGTTCAATCAGGTCGGCAACAGACTGGCTATAAGGAATGTAATCGAACTGCTCCATAAATGCCTGCGTTTCTTTCATCAGGCGCAAACCCTCAGGGCTTTGAACATTACCCTTAATGTTGACATAAAGCGGCATGCTGCCGTTGAATTTTTCCTTAAGCAGCTTTTCGCTTTGCTGAACGATGTTTTCCTTACGGAAATAATCAACAAGGTCAACCCGGCGTTCAATAAGTGAAATGCCCCATAAGCTTATCAATATTATGAGATACCATCCCCACATCAGTGTTTTGTGGTGATTTACAACCAGGTGGTTTAGGCTTTGGGTAAGCTTCAGTAAAAATAAATTGTCTTTTTGTTTATTGCTTTTTTGTGAGGAAACCGGACCAATAACAGCCAATAAAGCGGGAATAAAAGCCACTGCTAGGAAAAATGAAAACAAAATGCCAATAGCGGTAAAAATGCCAAACTCCTTTATCATGGTAAAATAGGCGCCTGCAATAAACGAAAGGAAGCCAATCATTGTGGTAATTGAAGCCAGAAAGACCGGAACGATTATGTAAGCCAGGGCTTTTATCAGGGCTTCTCTGGGGTTATTTGTCAGCTCCTCGTTAAACCGGTTTACCACATGTATTGCATAGGCGCTGCCTACTGCTATCAAAACAACCGGAATGACATTGGTTAGCATGGTTAGCTCGAATTTAAGCAAGCTCATCAGGCCAAGGGTCCAAACGATGGCAATGATTACCGAAATCATGGGCAGAATAACCCCCCGAACGTTCCGGAAGCCAAAAAACAACACCAGGCAAATGAGCAGGAAAGCAACCGGGGCTATAAACGTAATGTCGCGCAGAATCACATTGTTAAGTTCTAGCAGGGTAACCGGCATACCGCCAAAATAAAACATCCCATCAAATTCAAGGCTTTTAAGTTTTTTCTGGATGTCTTCAACGGCTTCGGTTCTGTTTGCCCCTGACATTACTTTTCCAACCACTAGGGTAGAGGTGCAGTCAGCAGAAACAAGGTTGCCGCGGTACATGCTTTTGGAAAGGGCATAGGTCCTGATCCGGTCAAGTTCTGCCGGGTCAGCAGGAATTTCATATTCATCAACCAGCCTGCCTATTTCAATTCCGTATTCACTGCTTGTAATATCAATCACATTGGTAAGGCTGGTAACATAGCTTATGCCTGGCACTGTGCGCATGCTGTCGGTAACCTGGCGCACCAATTGGAGCATTTCATAAGAAAAAACATCATTTCCTTCTATCCCAATAATGATCAAGTCATTGCCACCATATTGCCTGCCGATTTCCTTGAAAAGTGTGGCCGTCCGGTCATCTTCAGGCAAATATCCCAGCACATCGGCATTTACCTTTATGTCTTTTAAGAAGTAGCCGAGAAAAACCGTAATAATTAAAACCGCTGCAATAATCAGGTATCTTAAACGAACTATATAACCAGCCAGTTTTTCCATATCAAGTAATGATTATTTTTTTAGTATTCCCTTGTAAAAAACATCAATCAGGGGCTCAATCATGCTACTGTGGTCATACCCTTCCTGGCCCATGATAAGTGGCAGCTCAAAACCTTTGGATGCCAGTACAATAGCGCCTGCAACCATCCGTGTATCCTTAATATCAAATACATTTTGCGTAACCCCATCGTCAAGAATTTTTTTGATCATTTCCATTTCCTTTTCGTCGTATTTTTTCCTGATATTCTCAATTATTGCGAGGTTTTCAACCAGGTCGCGCCTTATGGCATCATAATAAATAGTAAGCATTTTCACAGCATTCATGCGGGTTTGCATGTACTGCCGGAGTTTTTCATCTGCCCTTAAAGGGCTGTTGATAAGCTCTTGCAGGGTCTTTGCCAGGGCATCGATCTCCACTTCTATCACAGCCTTGAAAACTTCTTCCTTGCTGGTAAAGTAGCTGTAAATGGTGCGGCGACCCTTGCGGGCCGCAAGGGCAATGTCGGCCATGCTGGTTTTGTTGAAGCCGAACTTCTCAAAAACCCTGCGGGCCTCCGTAAGGATCATTTCTCTGGTTGTCATATAAAAAACAATATGCTCAATTGCACATAAAATGAGTTATTGTGCAAAGATATAACAAAAAAAATGAATCCTGCGATTGTTAATAAAAAAAACTCATCAAAAAAATTGACGGGGTAATAAGATGGTATGATAAGAAAATGTTAAGAGAAAGGGTCTAATCCGAAGCCAACCTATGGATAATAATAACTTATTGTTGCCGAATAATGAAATGATATCCTACGCCTTTTTTTGTAACGATCTCAATGTTGGGGTCTTCAGAAAAATAGGCTCTGAGTTTTGAAATGTACACATCGAGGTTACGCGAATTGTAAAATGAATCATCGCCCCAGAGCGAAAGAAGTATGTGTTTACGCAGTACTGGTTTGTTCAGGTTGGCAGTGAGCATTTGAATCAGTTGCGTTTCGCGTTGCGAAAGTTTTTTCACATATTCATCAAGATGAAGCTCTTGCAATTCCGGGAACAAGCCGAACTTTCCAAGCCTGATTTCCTGCGGTCCATTTTTTCCCTGGCTTGCTTTGTTGTTTGATGTAATGCTCAGCAGGTTATGGATCCTGACAATGAGCTCTTCCATACTGAATGGCTTGCGCAGGTAGTCATTTCCACCCGAAGCAAAGCCTTTCAGCAGGTCTTCGGTCTGAACTTTTGCGGTAAGGAAAATGACAGGCATGCCCGGGTCTTTTTTCTTGATCTCAGTGGCCAGCGTAAATCCATCTTTTACAGGAAGCATCACATCGAGCACGCAAATTTGGGGTCTATACTCTTCAAAGGCCTTCAGGGCCGCAGCGCCATCGGTAACCAGCCTTACTGAAAACTCCCTGCTTTCAAGGCTTTCCTGCACTATTCTGGCCAGGAAAGGCTCATCTTCAACATACAAAACCTTGATCTTTTCGGCCATACCGGGGTCAGGTATTTTTGGGCATTTTAACTTCAAAGGCGGCACCTTGGCCGGGTTTACTTTCGATAGTAATTTTTCCGCCATGGCTTTTTACCACACCGGCCACGTAATTCAGCCCAAGGCCATAGCCTTTTACGGTGTGCACGTTGCCTGAAGGGACACGGTAAAACTTGTCGAATATTTTTGAGTGGTGTTCTTCAGGTATCCCAGGCCCTTTGTCGGCCACAACCAGAACAAGGTAATCGGAGTAAGCGGTGAGTGTGAGGCCAATCTCAGGTCCATCGCTGGCATATTTGAAGGCATTGTCAACCAGGTTGTAAACCATCTGGGTCAGGTGTTCTTCGTTTCCAAGCATGTTTGCTCTGCCTATTCGTTCAAAGTTCAGTTTGATGTTCTTTTTTTCGGCAATCAGCAGGAATGAGTCATTTACCTTTTTTATGATCTTGCCAAGGTCGACCATGCTTTTGTTATTCCGTATCTCGGTTTCGTAATCAAAAACCGATGTTTTCAGAATCTTGTCGGCCATCATGCTAAGGCGGTCAAGTTCATGCCGGGCCATGTCGATGTACTCATGGGCCTTTTCCGGGTTTTTCAGCACATCGAAGTTCTTCATGGCTTCGAGCGCCACGCCCACAGTGGCCACAGGGGTTTTCAGCTCGTGGGTCATGTTGCCGATAAAGTCGTTTTTCTGTTCTAAAAGCCGTTGCTGTGCCCGAAGGTTTCGCAATACCACAATAAACGAAAGTAGGATAAGACACGTAATAATTATGGAAAAACCTATCTGCGGGATGATTTCCATGAACAGGAACCTCCTGACCCCGGTGAAGTTTGCGGCATAAATGCGGTTCAGCCCCATTGGAACAAAGCCTGTCATGAACGGCAGGCTGTCATTGCGCTCAAGTGGTTGCCTTCCCCAGCCATGCTGAAACCAATCAATTTCTCTTTCAATAAGGTTCATCTCAAGGCGGCTGTATTGTTCGGGAAGCGCCTTTCGATACTGTGATTTAAGGCTGTCGGGGTTAAAGTTTTCTGAAAACATGCTTAGCATGTAACGGATGCTGCGTGGACCGACTTCATTTCCAAAAACCCTGTCTATTGCGGTGCTGTCGTTATTATCAGCCGTTATTACTGATACCTGCGAAAAAAGAGTGTCAGCCCTTCCTGCCTGAAGATCAATTGACCTGATGCTCATGCTTCTTGCCTGTCCTGCACTTTCTCTTTGCATGGAAGGAAAGCGGAACATTTGAAACTGGCCGCCGCTGATGCTGTCGTTGCCAGGCATCAGTTTTATCTGGCTGAAGAAAATTGAGTCGGCAAGGTGCTGGGCAGTGGTGCGAAACAACAAGTTTGTCTCACGGCGGAATGAGTCGGAAGTGGCCTTGTATTCGGCTCGAAGCCAAAGCACCTGGAGCACTGTTAATAGGACAATACTCAGGGTCATCAGCAATTTAATAGGTTTGAGCTTTTTCTTAAACATGGCTCAAAATTAAGGGTTTAAACCATTGCAGCCGCAGGCTTTAACCTTTTATTAACCTTAATTATGGTTGTATTAACATTTTGTATGGCTTGCTGTTATTAGCTTTGCAGCGAATAATGCATCATTCCCCGAAAGGGAAAACCAAAAAAAATCTGAAAATTATATGAAGACAACCAAATTGATTTTATCACTTGTATTAATTATGGTTTCGGCCGGTGTTATGGCCCAGGTGACACAGGGTGTCATTACCTATGAGCTGAGGATGGACATACACAGCAGCATTCCGGAAGAACGTTCGGAACTCAGGGCCATGATTCCACAGTTCAGGACGGATAACTTTGAATTGTTTTTTACGCCCACTGAGAGCCTGTATAAAATAAAGGAAGACCCCAGCCAGATGGCGACTGCAGGTGGTGGCGGCATGCGTATGATGATGCGTATGCCCCGCTCCGAAACTTATATAGACCGCCAGAGCAATGAACGCATTGTTTTCCAGGATGTAATGGGAAGCAACTTTCTTATTGTTGACACCATTGGCATTGAACCCTGGAAGTTTGCCAATGAGCAAATGGAAATTGCAGGCTATATGTGCCTGATGGCCTGGCAAATTGATTCCATGGCCAAGCAGGAAATAACAGCGTGGTTTACTCCAAACCTTCCGCCCTTTTTGGGCCCCGACCGCTATACCTCCCTTCCGGGAACGGTGCTGGCCGTAGACATTAACAACGGCGAACGCGTTTGGGTGGCCCGAAATATTGAAGCCCGCGAGGTTAAGCCTGCCGATGTGCGCAAACCCAGCCGAGGCCAACGTATGACTCGGGCCGAATTCAACAAATTTATTGAAGAACAAATGCAGCGCCTTAATCCGGGCGGTGCCCCCATGAGATTTTTCTAAACTGCAACCTTAATATACTGACTAACAATGCAACGACTGATTTCTTTTTTGTTTCTTTTCTTTCTTGTCATGGGCGTCTTTGCCCAACCGTATACCATAAGGGGCAAGGTGTCTGACCCCGAAAACCAGGGGTTGCCCAGCGCCACTGTGCTGCTGCTCAACACAAAGGATTCGACGATGGTAAACTTTGCCACTACCATCCTTAACGGTGGTTTCGAACTCCGTAACGTACCCCGTTCAGAATACCTGCTTCGTGTTACTTACATTGGCTATGCCACCCTTTTCCACAAGGTTGCTCCGCCCGAAGGCAATGTGCTTGATGTTGGCGACCTTAAACTGCTTAACGAAAGGGTTTTGCTTCGCGAGGTGAGCGTGAGTGAAGAGCGCATTCCCATGCGCATAAAAAACGACACCATCGAGTACGATGCTTTGGCCTTTAAACCCATTCCCAACGAAATGGTGGAAGACCTTCTGAAGCGCATGCCGGGCATCGAGGTGCAATCTGATGGTAACGTGGTTGCACAAGGCGAAACGGTGCGAAGGGTGCTTGTTGATGGCAAGGAATTTTTCGGGCGCGACCCTAAAATGGCTACACAGAACTTACCGGCCGATGCCGTGTCGAAGGTGCAGGTGTTTGACCAGCGCTCAGAACAGGCCATTTTTACCGGCATTGATGATGGCCAGCGCGAACGCACCATCAACCTTGAATTGAAAGAAGACCGCAAGGAAGGCATTTTTGGCAATTCAAGCCTGGCCTATGGCACGGATGAACGCTTCCAGGGAAGGACCAATATAAACCGTTTCGACAACAAAGGCCAGCTCTCCATTCTTGGGATGGGCAACAACGTGAACCAGACAGGCTTTTCGATAGGGGAGTACCTAAACTTCAGCGGTGGACCCCAGAGCCTGCTTGGCGGCGGGGGAGGCGGCATGATGCAGATCACCATGAGCGGTGGTGGCAGCTCCATACCTCTTAGCTTTGATGGCAGGCCTTCTACCAATGGATTAATGACCTCATGGGCAGGCGGTGCCAACCTAAACCGCAAAATTAAAACCCAAACCGAACTTACTGCAAGCTATTTCTACAATCAGCTCGGGCACGACCTGACCCAGGAGCTTGAACGGGAGAACTTTTTGCCAACGGGCAACTTCTACTACGACCAACAAAGCCTGCAGGATAACCGCAACTATAACCACAGGCTTAATCTGAGGCTCGACCATAAATTCAATGAAGGAAGCAGTGTGCTGCTTACGACCAATACCAGCGCCAATAAAACCAATACTTCGCAGCAAAGCTTCAGCCAGACCCTGAACTCGGAGGGGTTTATTCAAAACATGAGCAACCAGGCCACAGGCGCTGAAGGTCAGCGTCTGAACCTTGAAACCAGTCTGCTCTGGCGCCAGCGCCTGAACAAACCCGGCCGAACACTCACAGCAGGATTGAATTTCAGCACCAATGGCAACGAGCAGGATGGCAGCCTCGAAGCACTTAACCAGTTTTTTGGACCAAATGCTTCCGAGCAAAACATTTTGCAGGTAAACGCCCTCTCAACCATGAACCGCTCGCTTGGAGCCAACGCTACCTACACTGAACCATTGAAAAACCGAAGGTTTATTGAAGCAAATTATCGAATTACGCGCAATTACAACGAAGTTGATCAGCAGGTGTTTGATAAAGCTGATGGTCTGGAAGTGATCAACGAATTGCTAACCAACCAGTATAATAACACCTATTTGTTTCAGCGGGCGGGCTTGAACATACGCCAGGTGCGCGATAACTTTAACGTTACAATAGGTACCAATCTTCAGGTTACCAGCCTTAAAGGCAATATCGTTACCAGCAACCAGGAAATAAATAAGAATTATGAGCATGTGCTGCCGGTAGTCAGGTTCAACTACGAGTTTAGCAACTTCAGGCGGTTTATGGCCGATTATGAAACCAGCGTGCAGGAACCATCGTTGCTGCAACTGCAGCCGCTGATCGACAATCGCGACCCGCTAAACATTTACGTGGGTAACCCCCAACTTAAACCCTCATACAGGCACCGCACCACCATGAGGTACAATTCCTTTAACCCGCTTACTTCGCGTGGGTTCTTCACCTTTGTTTCGGCCGATTACGTGCGCAATGCCATAACCAACGCCACCAGCGTCGATGAGTTCCTGGTGCGTACCGTTACACCCCTCAACGTGGAAAGCAACCTTAGCCTGAGAGGTAATGTCAACTTCAATATTGGTTTGAGCAAGATCAAGAGCCGTTTCAACGTAGGTACCACCATCAGCCACATTCAAAGCGTAAACGTGCTGAACAGTGTTGAGCAGCAAATTGCAAACAACATTCTTGGGGGTAATGCAAGGTTTTCTTTCAGGCCAAACGACAACTTCGAAACCAGCCTCACTGCCAACATCAATCAGCAACTTACCAAATACGAGTTCAGCGTTTTGGAGCAGGCCTATTTGAACCAGGCCTACGGATCAGAAACCAACTGGACTTTTCTGAAAAACTGGCGACTTGGATTAGGCTTCCGCTACCAGATTTATGAAGGCCGCACCGCCGGTTTTGATCGAAAGATTCCCATGCTCGATTTCAGCTTCTCGCGAAGCTTCCTTAAGGGAAATACCGGCGAAGTGCGGCTCTCCGGCTACAACCTGCTGAACCAGAACCTTGGCGTTAACCAGGCAGTGGATGCCAACTACATTCAGCGGCAGGTCACCAACTCATTAGGACGTTACTTTCTGCTTACGTTTACCTACTCACTAAACCGCTCACTCAACATGCTTGATGGGGCCCACAGGCCCGGCGGCGGCGGTATGAGGATGATAATGCATTAAAACAAGGAGAAAGTAGCAAGGATAAAGAAAATACAAGGAGAAAGGAAATACAAGGGAAAAGCTCCATGGAGAAAGGATAAAGAACCAAAGAAATTAGTCCAGTTTTATAGGGGTGGGTACAGAACCTTAAACC
>Ga0114946_10003264_pt1 | contig 10993 bp, 9 predicted proteins | sample WalLakDeSediment_FD_88676 | JGI IMG/M metagenome (GOLD analysis project Ga0114946, IMG submission 88676) | Lake sediment microbial communities from Walker lake, Nevada to study Microbial Dark Matter (Phase II) - Walker Lake 11/02/13 Deep Sediment | ecosystem: Environmental > Aquatic > Freshwater...
CAAAAGGGCACCAGAAAAGACAAAAACATAAATACAAATATTTTAGAACTACTGTAAGTTTTATTCAGGAGGATATTCTTTCGGGAATATCTTCCTCCCTATTATTGCTTCATCATTTCAATTCATTAAAATTATTTTTATAATAGCACAATTTTCTGTTCAGATCTTTGCTGTCCAAATTAATTTTGTAATCAAAAATAAATTTACAATGCAATAAAATACCCAATTATTTTGCTTACTTTCTAATAGAAACCCTATTTCGTCCCTATCGGGACTTTTAAGAGTTAGGGTCACAGATACTTCTAAAAATATTCAATCCCTAACGGGATTACTCTAAAATTAAATCAAGTATAAAAACTTTTAGTCCTTTAGGAGGGTGTCGCATAGAAGTCATTTCGACCGCAGGGAGAAAACTCAAACCTCAAAATGGATGAGATTTCTCAGTCGAGGACTCCTTCGAAATGACTATTAATTGGTTGTGCGACATCCACTTTAGGGACAAAATATTTGTAGAACAAATTAGCTACATCGAATTTAGCAGTCCCGATAGGGACGAAATAAAAATATTTTGGACAGATATGGTTCTGAAAGATTTTTTGAACTATTTTGTTTCCGGATCGGTTATATTATAAAATAAAAGGAGTACTTATGAAGAATCTAATGTTAGCAGCCGTTTTTACAGTTTTTTCGTTCGTCAGTTTCGGGTTTATTTCTGAAACTATTTCTGACGATCCCAAAAGTCATCCCTGCCCTTATGTTCAAAAAATGATAAGTTCAGAACAATCTTCTGCAAGAGATATTGATTCTGAAAAAAGTGAATGTCCTTTCCTGGGCGGCAAAAAATCAGATTGTCCTTATTTAAAAGGTGAAATAAAGGGTAGTGAATCCGGAACTTGTCCATACTCTGGTAAAAAAGATACAAAGATTATAAAGACAAATAATAAAGTTAAGTTACTTGAAGTAAAAATTTCATAATCTCTAACTCCACAAATGGTACAGTGCCGTCATTACATTCTACATACCTAAGAGAAGAATGGCGGCAGTACCCAATACCACAGCAGCAATTCCGTAACCATTAAGAGTTTCCTTCCAGATAATATAAGCCGAAATTGTAGTGACAATAATTACTCCTATGTTCATAACAGGATAAACTATTATTGCTGGAAGTGCATTTAGTGCAGCTAATAAAAATATTGTACTGAGCACATTTGGAATACCAAGTATAAAACCGGTGTAAACGTCTTTCCGATGGACCCGGATCTTCCATATTAGAATTATAACAATTCCTGTTACAAATGCGGTTGTGAATATCATATAAACAAAAAAGCTTTCTTCACTGCTTGCTCTTACATGCTGAAATAATTTAATTGCGAAATCATTAATACCTATAAACAGAAGTACTCCCACGAGAAATAGGTATTTATATTTGTGGCTGTCAACCTGGTTTTTCCTTTTCAATGAAAAATAAAACAGTGTAATAGTTAACACTGTGAGAGCAAATCCAAAATAATTTTGTATTGATGGTTCTTCACCAAAAAATAATACGACAAGTAAAACGGGTATAAAAACCGAAAGTCTTGAACTTACTGTTGCTAATGCTGTTCCGGCAGTTTCTACAGCTTTGGCAAAAATGAAAAACGAGCCTATAAACATCACACCAACTATAAGTCCGAATAAAAATGTTTCAGTCGAATATGCAAAATCTTTTTTTATAAACATCATTATTGATGCAATCAAACTTGCAGTGAAGTAGTTGCCCATCAGCATTACAAGCGGATGACCTTTTCGGGAAGCATTAAATTTTAATATTAAAGCTATAGAGGATGAGCAAATTATTGTTAGCAATAGAAAGATCATTACTAAATCATCATTAATGGATCTGGATAAATAAACTCATATTTGAGAAGTGTTTTAACTTTAGTTGATGATACAATTTTGTAAGGAACGATATCATCATCAAATTCCGGTAATTCTAAATTAAGATTTGCTGCAGCTTTTGTATAAAATTCTTTTTTAGTTGGATGAATAGGACTTACACCGTTTACAGTTTCATTCCAGATTTCATTTTCAATTATGGTTTTTATAATTCCAATGCAGTCTGTTTGATGAATTAAGTTTACGGGAGTATTACCGCCGGGAATATTTTTTCTTCCGGCAAAGAAATAAGCAGGATTCCTGCCTTCTCCAATCAATCCGCCGAAACGAATAATTGTTACTTTAAAATCTTTATCAGCTTTTAAATATTCCTCAACTTTAACCAGGGCTTTGCCGGAGCCTGTTTCAGGGTGTGCAGGATCTTCTTCATTTACTTCGGAGTTAGTATTTCCATAAACAGAAGTTGAACTTATGAACACTACTTTTCTGCATCGGGCTTTTTTCAATTCATTAATAACTGATTGAATTTGTTTGAGATGAAATTCTTCCGGATTTGTATTTCGAGGCGGCGGGATGTTGATTATCAGATAGTCACATTCAAAAAAGGAATTCAGATCATCACCTTTGATATCAGGATTTAAGGTTATCTGAAAAGGAATAATTTTTTCTGATTTTAAGATCGACAACTTCTGATGAGAAGTTGTCGATCCATTAACTTCATAACCTGAATTAATAAAAACTTTAGCTAAAGGTAATCCCAGCCAGCCGCATCCTAAAATGCTTACAGATTTCATTAAGCTCAGTGACCTGTGCCCTGAGACTGAATCGATTTCTCAACTGCTTTACTTTCTTTTACCATAAACCAAAGCACTGCAGAAATTGCAAGTGTGACTGCACTGATAACAAATATTAAACTTTTATCTTCCGCATTTTGAATGAATATTCCAAGTCCAAGTGAAACAAGAAGCTGCGGCAGTACTACTGAGAGATTGAATACTCCCATAAACCAGCCCATTCTGTTCTTGTCCACCTTTTCCGACATAATTGCAAAAGGCAGACTTACAATTGCAGCCCAGCCAACTCCCGCTACTGCCATCATAGCCCATACTATGTATGATGTATTTCCAAAGAGCACAATACCAAAGTATCCGGCAGACATAACAAACAGACAAATTATATGTGTTTTCACTCTTCCTATTTTTTCTGTTACAGGTTCAAGTACAAATGCGGGCAGCAACGCTCCAACAGCATTAAGCACAAGAAAAGATATCGAAAGAATCATTCCAGTTTGATTATCGGATGTTGGTTCTAATCTTTGTTCAACAAATCCGATCATATAAACGAACATTGTCTGTACACCAATCCACGAGAATGAATGTGCAAATAATAATTTTAAAAACTGGTTCCAGTCTGTTTTGCCTGCATCTTCTATCTGATCTGCTTCAAGCACAGATTTCAATTCTCTTGGTTCTTCAACAAAGAACATCGGAATGACGGAGAAAGCCATTACAAGAAAAACACCAAAGTAGATAAGAAAATAATTTCCGAATATTGCACCGATCGCATAAGCCAGTACACCGAATGAACCGGATACTGTCTGCATCCAGGTATAACCTTTTGTTCTCGGAACACCTTCAGGGGTAACATCGGCTATGATTGATCTTGTTGGATTGAATGATATATTAATTGCTAGATCAAGTGTGAGTGCGACAAATACAGCAACTACAATAATGTTACCAACACCAAAGAAATCATTTATCGCTCCGATATTAGGCAAAGCAAATAACATTAACGCAGCTAAGACACCACCTATCAAAATAAATGGTCGGCGTCTTCCATTCCAGAACCAGACCTTATCACTTATCAATCCAACTATTGGCTGTCCGATTATTCCTGCCAGAGGACCGGCCGCCCAGACAAATCCAATTTCGTGCAGATCGAGATTATACTGTGTGCGCATCAGCCAGCTAAGTGCGGCAATTTGGATTGATAATGCAAATCCCATTGCAGTTGCCGGGAGACTCAGCAGAGCATAGAATGGTTTGCTTAATTTTTTCTGCATTTCCAACATAATTTTATACCTTTGATTAATATTCTGATTGAAAATTATTTGTGAACTTTTGTGACTTCGTGTTTTTGTGGCAAAAACCTTTTTAAGGGAATGCCACAAAGTCACTAAAACTCGAAATCCCACTAAAGTGATTTATCCTTTTGTGAATTTTTGTGACTTAGTGATTTTGTGGCAAGACTTCTTTATGGAACCGCCACGAAGGCACCAAAACACTAAATATCACTAAAAGAATCCGTGTTAATCCGTTTAATCCGCTAAATCCGTGTTCTATTCTTCTCCCACCAGAAATAATTCAACACTCTTCCCTTTTATCACAGGAACATTACCGTCATCTAACAAAAACCTCTCCCCTGTTTTAATATTTGTTAATATATCATTTTCACCAATGATGTGTTTAATATGAGTAAAGTCTATGTTGCGCTGCTCAACGTTATTATTAACAACCACCATTATTTTCTGATCATCTAAAATTCTGAAGTAAATATACTGATCATTAAACGGATAAAAATGCAGCAGTCTTCCTGTTTGTAAAGCCGGATATTTATTCCTGATCTTCAACAATTCCGTTACATAATCATAAATTTCATTTTGGTATTCTGTTCTTCCTGATTTTATAAAAGCGTTTTGTTTGTCATCAGGAAATCCGCCGGGAAAAGGAGTACGGATATTTCCATGATGATCATCTCCTACCATACCGATTTCAGTTCCGTAGAGTAATTTAGGAATTCCTCTTGTAGTGAGCAGAATAGAAAGTGCAATTTTAAATCGTTCAACATTTTCTTTTGCAACAAACAATCCGCGTGAAATATCGTGATTATCAAAAAATGTTAGCAGGCTATATGGATCTGAATATAAAAAATCCTGTGCAATGGTTTCATAAATATTGACCAAACCTTTTTCACCGCTGAGATAAGATCTTAGTGCATCTGATAAAGCAAAATCAGTTACACTCGGCAGGTGAGAATTTATTTTTGAGTTGAACTTATTGTTTCCCTGGTATGCAGCAAGAAAAGTCGGAATGCCTGTCCATATTTCACCGACAATATTAAAGTCCGGATACTCATTAAAAATTGCCTGCGCCCATTCGGATAAATAATATTGATCCGCATACGGATAGGTATCTTCACGGATGCCGTCAATTCCTGAGTATTCAATCCACCACAAAGTATTCTGGATTAAATAATTTTTTAAGTAAGGATTACGCTGATTCAAATCGGGCATATAGTTAGTGAACCAGCCTTCCCACGTTGCACTCATTGTAATACTATCACTGTGAATATCGTGCAAAGTGAGCTTATTATGATTTGCCGGTTTATGATCGCCGGGTTTGCCGTTAATCCAGTCCGGCATAGGAAGATCATTTATCCACGGATGATTTATTCCAATATGATTACTAACATGATCCAAAATCACTTTTAGATTTTTTGAATGAGCTTCTTTCACAAGTCTTTTATAAAGTTCATTCGTACCAAAACGCGGATCAATTTTATAAAGATCTGTCGCAGCATAACCATGATAACTCATATACATATTATTCTCTAACATCGGAGTTACCCACAGTGCAGTTACACCAAGTTCACTCATATAATCCAGTTTTGAAATGATGCCTTCAATATCACCGCCTTTTCTTCCGTTAAGATCATCAGATGAATAATTGTCGAGCGAATCACCAATAGTATTGTTTGCCGGATTACCATCGCAGAACCTGTCAGCCATAATAAGATACATTACATCTTTGTTTGAAAAACCTTTATGATGATCCGGATTATTCTCACGTTCTTTTAATAAGTAATTGAAAGAAGTTTTACCTGATTTATTCTTTACAATGAACTCATATTCTCCTGCACTTAAATCCGGCGGGATGATTATATCCACAAACGCATAATTAGTGTTGTCAATTCTGTGGACTTTATCAATCTTAATTTGTTTGTCTTTGGATTCAACGGATATTTCAGAAAGCTCTGCACCGTAGATCATCAGTTGAAGCTTATTCCACTTCATACCAATCCACCAGTTTGGCGGCTCGATTTTATTAATTGATAAACTCTGCGAAAGTAAATTTGATGTGAAGAAAAATACGAGAAGAATTATCCGAAAGTTTTTAATCATAAATCTCTAAATGCTATAAAATTTTCCGGTAAAGATAGAGAAATATTGGGTTAAAAATTATGTGTAGTTAATCCATTAATTTCTTTTACCTAAAATTATTAAAGCACTTTCTCCAAACCGACCGACTGCCCCAATGATATCTTTATTTACTGTTATTGATAGAGATGAAGCAGAAAAGAGAAACTCCTGATACACCTTCCAATCTACTCCGTTAAAATGTGCTAACAACCCAAAGTCTCCTCCGACAAATACATCATTAAGTGCATTACCTCTAACGCGGTTTGTATAGTATAGAGGTATGGATGTTTCTTCTTTCCAACTACCGGATTTATTCTGAAATACTCCTCCTCCTCCTGTATATATATTCTTCCCGTCTGATGTCCAAACTGACCCTACTCTTCTGCCTGTATTCCAGGGGAGTGAGTCAATCTTATTGTTTTCATCTAATGTTAATATTTTATGTTCGCCTAATTGAAGAACGAACGAAACTGCACAAAATACTTTTCTGCTGTTAGTGATTGGATCAATAATCCCCCAAACATCGTTTATATCTATATCCGTCCCGCTTTCTATTTTCTTCCAGCTTATGCCGTTGTAGTGGTAGATTGATCCACTCCTTCCTACACAGTAAATATTATTTTTATCCGTTCCCCACATTTTTGAGACTTGACCATTGAAATTTGAACCCGTCATAAAAAATGCTTTTGATAAATAATTACTTCCATCGAAATGAACAAGATCCGCATAGCTGCAGAACCAAATATCAGTAGCGCTGAAAGCTAATACTGTTCGCAATGGACCATAGACTATATGGTTGCCAAAGTCTCTATAAGGAATTCTCAATAACTCCCACTGATTACCATCCCAATGAACAGCATTATAAGTTGTATAACCGTTTGGGCTGCTATCTGCTACCATTATTTCGCCAACGGCAATTATGTTGTTTTCATCTAAAATTGCTACATCGTAAAGAACACTGCTGCCCGCTGTGCCACCAAACGTCCACGTCTGGAATGTGAAGTTGTGGCTGGTGGTGTCCATTGTGGTTACACTAATTTCATTGCTGGAATGATTGATTGGTTGAATGACTGAATGGAATTTGTATGTTTGATTTGGAAGGAGTGAATCAATGTAAAGCAGTGTGTCTTGAGTATTGAGTAACAATACTTTTGAAATTGAATCTCCGGTTGGATTGTATTGTTTAAGAGTTAGCTCTGCTGGCAAAGTTAAATCTTTTGTTGTAAGATTTATCCACGCTTCAGTACTGGAAACGTCTTCAAGTTCAAGTTTAAGTTCTGGTACAGGCGGTACCGGAGAATCGGGCGGTTCGGTTGTGTTGCAGCCTGCTGTGCAAAGTAAGAGTAAGAGTAAGAGAAAGAGTAAGTAAGTTTTTTTAGATATTTTCTCAGCAGTCATTTTAATCCCTGTAATTCAGAATTTTACATGTGTAAAAACAAAGAAAATTTTCATTAAAACCAAATACTATTCAGGGGAAAAATATTTCTGCAATATATAACAATCGTTGGAACATCATTTATGATGTTGTTACAAAAAATAATTATGGGTTTTGATAAACCTGCCCGTCCGGCAGGCGGGTCAAATTCCTACAAAATGGTTATTTAGGATTCCCTCTTCCTTGCATTTAATAACATTTAAGACAATTTTTGTTTTCCAATTTGAACAAAATGCTAAAACAGGACGAAGAAAAAAATATAGCGGTAAACCGTAAAGCACGGCATGAATATGCCATTATCCAAACCTATGAAGCAGGCATTGCACTTGTTGGTACCGAGGTAAAAGCTTTACGCCAGGGAAAAGCAAATCTGGTTGACAGCTATGGAACGGTGAGGAATAATGAAGTCTGGCTGATAAGCGCACACATAAGCGAGTACACACAGGGCAATATAAATAATCATATTCCGACCCGCGATCGTAAATTATTACTTAACAGAAGTGAGATAAGAAAGTTAATAGGTAAAACAAAGGAAAAAGGTTTAACATTAGTTCCACTCAGATTGTATTTCAAAAACGGCAAAGTAAAAGTTGAACTTGCTCTTGCAAAAGGCAAGAAGGTTTATGATAAACGTGAATCGATTGCTAAGAAAGATTTACAGCGTGATCAGGAACGAAAATTTAAATATTAATCAATTAACCACATAGAAACATAGTTCACATAGTTCTATGTGCCTATGTGGTAAAAGAAATGAATAAAAAGAGATGACAAAAACATTATTCGCTTCATTAAACGAGCAAATGGACATTATCAAACGCGGTGCTGTTGAGATAATTCCTGAAGATGAACTCGTTAAAAAAATTGAAAGATCGATTAAAGAAAATAAACCTCTTAACATTAAACTCGGCTGTGATCCAAGCAGACCTGATCTTCATATCGGACACTCCGTTGTATTAAAAAAATTAGCACAGTTTCAGAATCTTGGTCATCAGGCAATACTTATAATTGGTGATTTTACAGGAATGATTGGCGATCCTTCGGGAAGGAATTCTACCCGTCCCGCTCTAACTCTTGAACAGACAAGAATAAACGGTGAGAGTTATTTTCAGCAGGCATCTAAAATTCTGGATAAAGATAAAACCAGGATTGTTTACAACTCTGATTGGTTGAGCAAAATGAATTTTGAGGATGTGATAAAACTTTCCTCAAAATACACCGTTGCAAGAATGATCGAGCGTGATGATTTTACAAAACGATTCAAAGCCGGTGAACCGATTAGTGTTCACGAATTTCTTTATCCGCTTGCACAAGCTATGGATTCAGTGGCAATCAATAGTGATGTTGAACTTGGCGGAACAGATCAGAAATTTAATCTGCTCGTTGGAAGAGATATTCAGCGTGAATATGGAATTGAACCACAGGTTATTCTCACTATGCCGCTTCTTGTTGGAACCGATGGTGTTGAAAAGATGAGCAAGTCATTAGATAATTATATCGGAATTTCAGATCCGCCGCAGCAGATATTTGGAAGAACTCTTTCCATACCTGATAATCTCATTTACACCTACTTTGTTCTGACAACAGATGTATCAGAAGAAAAGTTAGCTGAAATCCAGAATTTGATGAATGATGAAAAAACAAATCCGAGAGATTTAAAAAGAGAACTAGCAAAAACTTTGGTTACGATGTATCACAGTGAAGAAGCGGCAAAAACTGCTGAGGAAGAATTTGACAGGATTTTCATCAACAAAGGTCTTCCTGATGAAATTCCTGAATTTAAAATTGAAGAAAGCAAAGAAATAAATGTTTTAGAATTAATAGTTTTAGTAAATTTCGCACCGTCAAAAGGAGAAGCACGCAGATTAGTTACACAAGGCGGTGTATCCATTGACGGAGAAAAAATAAATGATCCGTTGCAAACTATAAAAATCAAAAAGGAAATGATTTTAAAAGTGGGCAAAAGAAAATTTGTTAAATTAACTTAGAAAGGAAACGCATTTGTATTTACCAACCAAACTCTTTTTCACCAAAGGTGTAGGAAAACATAAAGAATATCTCAGCTCGTTCGAACTGGCATTAAGAAGCGCTAAAATTGAGATATGTAACCTGGTTTCAGTCAGCAGCATTTTTCCAATAGGCTGCAGAAGAATTTCGGTTGAAGAAGGATTGAAATATATTACTCCCGGTCAGATTACGCATTGTGTTATGGCAAGAAATTCTACAAATGAACCGAACAGATTAATAGCGGCCTCAATTGGAGTTGCATTACCGGCGGATAACAATGCTTACGGTTATCTCTCTGAACATCATCCTTATGGTCAGACTGAAAAAAATTGTGGTGAATACGCCGAAGACCTTGCTGCCACCATGCTTGCAACAACTCTTGGCGTAGAATTTAATCCGGATGTGGATTGGAGCGAACGGGAAAACATTTATAAAATGTCCGGCAAGATTGTCCGTTCATTTAACGTTACTCAATCTGCTGAAGGCGATAAAAACGGTTTGTGGACAACCGTGATTGCCTGCGGAATATTTTTACCTTAAGGTATTTTAAAGCTAATAATTATCTATTAAATCCCGGGACAAAACCTGTTTATGTTCCGGGTTTTTTTTCAGCAAACAATGCCAATCTGATTTCACAGTCATTTCTTTTTAATGATTAATCCAATTGTATGAATTATAATAGACAGAACTAATCCAACAATCATCGGTTCGATTTCATTTACAAAATAAATGTTTGTAACAATTTCAGATCGTAAAAAGAACCAAAGCGTGCTCCCCAGTACAGCCATAATCATTTCCAAAAGAATAATTTTCTTTGATACCTGAATTCCCGGGTAATAAGCACTTATCACAGGTATAATAATTCCGGGAATAAAAAGCGAACCAATCGTGTACCAGATTTCCACTACTGAGGGAATAAAGTAAGCAATTAAAGAGGATAATATTCCGGAAATGAATAGACCTAAGACTGTATATTTTTTTAAGTTAAGATCTTTCTTATCTTTTTTTATTTTATATACTAAATCCCTGCTGATAGTTGTAGCACTTAAAAAGAAAAAGCTGTTTAATGTGGATAAAATTGTTGCAAAAAGAGCAGCATAAAAAATTCCTTTTAACCCCGGAGCAAGCACTTTCTCTGCTAATAAAGGGAACGCCCAAATGGGCTGATCGAGATCAGGGAGCACGGCTTTTGCATATAAACCTGTTGCTGTGGTTAAAAAATCAAATAATAACCAGAATCCAATTGAGATGATAATTCCTTTAACGGCAATAGATCCTGATTTAGCAGCGAAACTGCGCTGGTGAAATCCTGGGTCAGCAAACGTCCACATAGCAATTAAAAACCACACAAGAATAAATCCCGGTGATGCACCTCCTGTAACATTCAAATGTGTTTCAGGAACATTTGAGGCAATGAATTCTAATCCGCCGTAATTTATCAGACTGACAACAAAGATTATTATGAATCCCCCGAACATTAC
>Ga0114946_10003265_pt1 | contig 10991 bp, 9 predicted proteins | sample WalLakDeSediment_FD_88676 | JGI IMG/M metagenome (GOLD analysis project Ga0114946, IMG submission 88676) | Lake sediment microbial communities from Walker lake, Nevada to study Microbial Dark Matter (Phase II) - Walker Lake 11/02/13 Deep Sediment | ecosystem: Environmental > Aquatic > Freshwater...
AACATGGGCAGCACGGTCACCCGGCCAGGGTAGGTCGCGCCCCGACGGCGTGCGTGGTTGGCGGTCGATGCCCGGACAGTTAGCCTCTCGAACGATGAGTGCGCGCACCGGAGACCCGAGGCGGCTCGGGCCCACGGGACCGGTGGGCCGGCCGTGACCGACCTCGAGGCCCGGACTCGGCCCGCCCCGACGGGGCCGCCGCCGGCCGGGCCCACCTCCACCTTCGCCGCCCTCCGGGTGCGCCCGTACCGGATGCTCTGGATGGGCGGGGTGTTCTCGTTCCTCGCCGTGCAGATGCAGATCATCGCCCGGGGCTGGCTGGCCTACGACCTCACCGGGAGCAACGCCGGGCTCGGCGCGGTGTACCTCGGCTTCGGCATCCCCATGCTCGTGCTCACGCCGTGGGGCGGCGTGGCCGCCGACCGGCTGTCGAAGCGCCAGGTGATCCTCATCTCCCAGGGCCTCCTCGTGGCCTCGGCCGCCGCGGTCGGCCTGGCCGTGAGCCTCGACTCGCTCACCTACTGGATGCTGGTGGCCTCGGCCGCGCTGCAAGCCGCCGCGTTCTCCTTCCTCGGCCCGGCCCGCATGGCGTTCACCGGCGAGCTGGTGGGCCGGGCGTCGCTGTCCAACGCGATCGTGCTCCAGCAGATGAGCATGAACGGCACGCGGATCTTCGGCCCGTCGCTGGCCGGACTGCTGATCGGCGTGACGTGGTTCGGACCGGCCGGCGTCTACTACTTCACCGCCGCGCTCACCATGGTGGCCTCGCTGTTCACCATGCGGCTCCCGAGCGGCGACCCGGCACCAGGTCGGCCGGTGCGATCCCCCACCGCGGAGTTCACCGACGGTCTCCGCTACGTGCGGGGCCAGCCCCAGCTGCTCCTGCTGCTCGTGACCTCGCTGGTGGTCGTGATGGTGGCGTTCCCCTACATCGCCTTCCTGCCCACCCTCGCCGAGGAGACCTTCGGCGCCGGTGCGAGCGGTTACGGGCTCATGTCGGGCGCCACCGCGGTCGGCGCCGTCGCCGCGTCGCTGGTGATCGCCGGTCGGGCCGGCGGCCCCGGCGTGTGGCGCCTCCAGGCGGCCGCCGGCGTCGGGTTCGGTGTCGGCATCGCGCTGCTCACCTTCGCGCCGTCGTTCGCGGTGGCCCTCGCCGTGCTCGTGGTCACCGGCGGTGCGGCCGCGGCGTTCCAGTCGCTGAACAACTCGATGGTGCTGATGGCGAGCGAGTCCGCGTACCACGGGCGCGTCCAGTCGCTCATGATGCTCAGCTTCTCGGGTTTCGGGATGATGGCCCTGCCCCTCGGCATCCTCGCCGACGCCATCGGACTCGACACCACGATGCTCATCATGGCCGGGGCCACCATCGCCGCGGTCGGCGCCTACGCCGTGCTCCGCGGTCGGCTCGAGTCGCGGGGGATGTCGCTGGCGTCGGTCGAGTGACCCTCACCCGCCGATCGGCACCGGTCCGAGGGCATCGAGGTCCACCTCGGGCACGGTGACGAGGGCCACGGCGAGCTCGTCCTGCAGCTCGGTGGCCAGGGCCGGCAGGAACTGCTCCTCGGGCCCGTTCACCACGTAGGCGAAGGTCCAGGTGCGCCCCGTCGGGGCCAGGGCGAACCCGGCCAGCGCGCTCACGTGGCGCAGCGATCCGGTCTTGGCCACGATGCGCCCCTCGGCGGGGGTGCCCACCATCCGTTCCCGGAGGGTTCCCGACCGGCCGCTCACGGCGAGGCCCTCGGCGAGGGGTGAGTCGGGACCCGAGCCGTCGAGCACCGTGACGAGCGCAGGGCAGGTGACCCGGTTGCCGAGGTCGAGGCCCGATCCGTCGACCGGAGCCACGCCGTCGAGCGGCACCCCCTCGCGGGCGAGGAGCTCGACGAGCGCCAGCACCCCCGACGCGGTGCTCCCCGGGCCGGAGCGCTGGGCGCCGAGCTCCTTCAGCACCAGCTCGGCGGTGGTGTTGTCGCTGAACTGCAGCATCTGGCGGGCGATCTCCCCGGCGGGCAGCGATGGCACCGCAGCCAGCTCGAGCACCTGCTCGGGAGCGGGGGCCGACCGGGGCTCGCCCACCACCACGACGCCCCGCTCCCGGAGGAGCTCGGTGAGCACACCGGCGGTGAACGCCGGGGGGTCCTCGGCGGGGACACCGGGCTCGACGAGCCGCTCGGTCTCGGCGAACGAGGAGAAGCCGTCGTTCACGCCGAGACCGGTGAGCGGACCGGCCGACACCTGCTCGATGTAGCGGTCGGGCCACGACGGCACGACCCGCTGGTCGTCGTACCGGGTGCCGTCGCCGATCACCGACCCGCCGATCTCGCGCACGCCGAGCGCGACCACGGTGTCGGCGATGTCCTCGAACCGGGTGGCGGGCTGGTCGGGGTCGGCGAAGGTGGCGCGGTACGCCTCCGTGGTGAGGAGCGGGTCGCCCTCGCCGATGAGCCAGAGGTCGCCGTCGATGCGCCCGTCGACGGGCGCCACGTCGACGGCGAGGACGGTCCGCAGGGTGCCCGTCGGGCCGACGGCGTCGAGCAGCCCCGAGGCGGTGAGCAGCTTCTGGGTGGACGCCGGCGCGAGGGGCAGTGTCGGTTCGTGGGCGAAGACCGTGCGGTCGCCGTCGGTGACCACCACGCACCCCGGCGCGGGCAGGCGGGCCACGATCGGCGCCACCGCCGCGGCGACCTGCTCGGCCCGCCGGGGCGCGGCGAGCGCGTCGGGGGCGCGGCGCACCGACAGGAGGGGCGTGACCACCCGGGCCTGGGCCGGCACCGCCGCGGGCGGGTCGCGCCGGTCGAGCTCGAGCGCCGTCCACCCGGCCGCGCCCGCGAGCACCGCGAGCGCCACGGCGACGGCGACGGCGCGCACGGGTCAGCGGCCCCGCCGCATCCGGTGGCGGGCGTCGCGCCAGAGGTGGTCGAGCGCGACCACCGCCCGGTTGGCCGAGGCGTAGCAGAGGCGCCCCGTCTCGCGCACCGCGGCCGGGCCCGCGTTGGCGGGGTCGGCGACGCTCAGCTCGGTGGCGGTGAGGATCGGCTTGCCCGTCCGCTCGGAGATCTCCGCTGCGGCGAGGGCGAAGCGCCGGTCCTGGCGCTCGTGGTACTCCACGATCCGCTCGAGCCCGTGGTCGGGCCAGAAGGGACCGGTGCGCATGAGCTTGGCCTGGTTGCTCTGGATGCCGAGCCCGAGGTAGATCACCGCGTCGACGTCGGGATGGGCGGCGACGAGCTCCATGACCTCGGGGATGGTGTCGCGGGTCTCGCCCCCGGCCAGGTCGACGGGGTTATTCCGGCTCCACCGGGGCGGCAGCTTCTCGTCGACGGCGGACAGGAGGTCGTCGGGCAGCGCCATGAGCTCGAGGCTGGTGCGGGCGATGGCGTCGGCCGTGACCACGCCCCAGCCCCCCGCGGTGGTGAGCACGACCACCCGGTTGCCCTGCGGCCGGGGCTGGGTGGCGAAGGTGGCGGCCACGTCGAAGGCCTCTTCGACGGTGGCGGCACGGGTGACGCCGGCCTGCCGGCACGCGCCGTCGAACACCCGGTCGTCGGTCGCGAGCGATCCGGTGTGGCTCGCCGCGGCCCGCTGGCCCCCGGCGGTCGCGCCGCCCTTCACGAGCACCACCGGCTTGCGCTCGGCGACGGAGCGGAGTCGGTCGATGAACGCCCGCCCGTCGGTGAGGCCCTCGACGTACGCCAGCGCGACCGCGGTCTCGGGATCGTCGGCGTACCAGTCGAGGTAGTCGGCCACCGTCGTCATGGCGGCGTTTCCCGCCGAGACGCCCCGGCTGAAGCCGATCCCGGTCTGCACGCCGTAGTTCATGAACGACGACACGAAGTTGCCCGACTGGCTGGCCACCGCGATGTTCCCCCGGGGTGGGTTCGGCGCCACGATCTGGGCGCACAGCCCCACGGGAGTGGAGACCACCCCCTGCCCGTTGGGCCCGGCGAGCACGATGCCCAGCTCCTCGGCGAGGGCGACGAGCGATCGTTCGGCGCGCCGGCCCTCCTCGCCGGCCTCGCCGTAGCCGGCCGAGGTGATGAAGGCGGCCCGGACGCCCCGCGCCGCGCAGTCGCGGAGCAGCTGCTCGTTGGCCGCCGCGGGCGTGCACACGAACACGAGGTCGGCCTCGCCCGCGGGGAGGTCGAGGATGGAGGGGACGGTGGTGATCCCGAGCACCGTCTCGCCCTGGAGGTTCGTGGCGAACACCTTCCCCTGGTACCCGGCGGCGAGCAGGTTGTGGAGGCTCACGAACCCGAACTTCCCGGGGTGGCTCGACGCGCCGGCGATCACCACGCCACGGGGCTCGAACAGGGCGCGGAGCGATGCGGTGGTGGGCATCAGCCGGTCACCTCCACGAGGGCGTCCACGGCCACGGGCCGGCCGTCGACGACGATGAGCGGGTTCAGGTCGGCCGAGGCGATCTCGGGATGCTCGACCGCCGCGGCCGACAGGCCGAGCAGCACGCCCGTGAGGGCGTCACGGTCGACCGCGGGCTCACCCCGGAAGGGGCCGAGGAGGGCCTGGGTGGCCAGGTCGTCGATCATCTCCTCGGCGTCGACCACCTCGATGGGGACGAGGCGCAGCACGACGTCGCCGATGGCCTCGGCCAGCACCCCGCCCACCCCGAGCAGCACGGTGGTGCCGAACTGGGGATCCTCGGCGAGCCCGGCGATCAGCTCGCGGTTGCCGCGGAGCATCGGGGCGACGAGCACGCTCACCTCGCCGTCGTCGGCGGTGGCCGCGGCGAGCAGCTCCGCGGCCGCCCGGGCGACGGCGTCGGCGTCGGCCAACCCGAGCCGCACCAGCCCGCGCTCGGTCTTGTGGGCGATGCCGTCGCCGTTCAGCTTGGCCACGACGGGATACCCGATGGCATCAGCGGCGGCGACCGCGCCGGCGGGGTCGGCGACCAGGCGCTCCTCGGCGAACGGCACGCCGTACCGGGCGAGCAGCTGCTTCGACTCGGCCTCGGAGAGCGTGCGGGAGTGGGGGGTGTCGGACACCCCGCCGACACTACTCAGGCCGTCCGTCGGCTCCGGACCGGGCCGACGACAGCGCCTCGTCGTCGGCGAAGGGCTCCAGGGCGGCCCGGAAGAAGGTCCGGATGTGCTCGAGGCGCCGTTCCAGCGCGGCGGGGTCGAGGGGGTCGTGGTCGAGCAGTCCGGCGATCAGCGGGAGGTCGCTGAAGTAGCTCAGCAGGGCGCCGTAGCCGGTGAGCAGGAGCTGCTCGGGGTCGTGGCGGCGGAAGCGGCCGGCTGCCATCTCCCGCTCGAAGTAGGCGATGGCCTGGTGGAACAGGGGCTGGAGCGCGCCGCCGAGGTCCATCCCGAGGTGGCCGGCGGGGTCGAGGGCCTCGCGCCGGACGAGCCGCACGAAGTCGGGGTTCTCCATGAAGAACCGGAAGCCGGCGGTGAGCACGTGGTCGACGAGGACCCAGCCCGACCGGTGCGTCTCGCTGTTCGTGGCCAGGTCGAGCCGGAGGTACCACTCGGCCAGCGCCTGCTCGAAGACCTCCCGGTAGATCGCCTCCTTGGACGGGAAGTGGTGCAGGAGGCTGGGACGCCGGATGCCGACGCCCGCGGCGATGTCGTTCAGCGACGTGCCGTCGAAGCCGTGCTCGGCGAAGCAGCGGCGGGCCTCGACGAGGATCTGCTCCCGCGTCGACAACGGCTCCGACGCGGGGTCGCCGGACGGGCCGTCGGTGCTCACCGGGCCGAGGGTACCCGACCGTCCTCGCCGCAGGGTCTCGACCGGCGGCTCGGGCGGTCGGTCGACCGCGGGCGCATCGCTAGGCTGCCGCGGTGCCGCCTCTGACCGCCGCTGCTCGTCCGAGCCGGCCGTGACCGAGCGCACCACCCTCTCCGCCCGGCGGGTGCTCTGGCCCGACGGTCGCCTGGCGCCGGGCACGGTGCACGTCGTCGGTGACCGGATCGAGGCGGTGGAGCCGGCCTCACCCGATGCGCCCGACCTGGTGATCGCCCCCGGGTTCGTCGACCTGCAGGTGAACGGCATCGACGACATCGACGTGGCCGTCGCCGACGGCGCCGACTGGGACCGGCTCGACGAGCTCCTCCTCGCCCAGGGCACCACCACGTGGTGCCCCACCATCGTCACGTCGCCGCCCGCGGCCCGCGACGCGGCGATCGCCCGGGTGGCCCGGGCGCGGGCCGCGGCGCGCACGACCATCGTCGGCGTCCACCTCGAGGGACCGTTCCTCGGATCCCGGCCCGGTGCCCATCGGGCCGAGTGGTTCGTCGATCCCACCCCCGACCGGCTCGCTGCGCTCACCGACGAGGTGCGCATCGTGACCCTCGCCCCCGAGCGGCCGGGCGCGCTGGAGGCGATCGCGAGCCTGGCCGGGCGCGGGGTCCTCGTCGCCCTCGGCCACTCCGGGGCCGACCACGACCTGGCTGTCGCCGCGGTGGACGCCGGGGCCCGGCTGGTGACCCACGGGTTCAACGCCATGTCCGGCCTCCACCACCGCGAACCGGGCCTGGTCGGGGTGGCCCTCGCCGACGAACGGCTCTGCACCTCGCTCATCGCCGATGGCATCCACGTCCACCCCACCGTCCTCGCCATCGCCGTCCGGGCCCTCGGCGCGGACCGGTGCGTGCTCGTGACCGACGCCGTCGCCTGGCGCACCGACCGGCTCGCCGGGCGGGGCATCGCGCTCGTCGACGGTGCCCCCCGGCTGCCCGACGGCACCCTCGCCGGATCGGCGCTCACCATGGACGGGGCCATCCGCACCCTCGTCGAGCGCGCCGGCGTGGAGCTCGCGGTGGCGCTCCGCGCCGCGTCGACCACGCCGGCACGGTTGCTGGGCCTCGACGATCGGGGCGTGCTCCGCGCCGGCGCCCGGGCCGACATCGCCGTCCTCGACGCCACGCTCCACGTCGCCGACGTCCTCGTGGCCGGCCGCGCCCGCTGAGACCCGGGCGATCGACGCCGGCGGGCGGGTACCGTCGGCGGGGTGCAGATCATCGCCGCCCTCTTCATCGACGACATCGAGCTGCGCCAGGTCCCCGGTCCCTCCACCCGGATCGACCTGCGCGGCATCCAGTTCTCCGCCGCGGCCGAGCAACCGGTCCCGATCACGGTGTCGCCCCACCTCTGTGTGATCGTCCGCTGCGCGCCGGACGAGCCCGGCACCGGCGCGCTCGAGGTCGTGTACCAGCGGGCCGGCGAGCAGATCGCCCGCAACGTGCAGCCACTGCAGGTGGAGCCGGGGAAGTTCAACTACCGCCTGGTGCGGGCCGAGCTCGAGTTCTCCGACTACGGACCCGTCGAGGCCCACTGCCGGATCGATCTGGGCCCGGTCACGGTGGTGCCGTACACGTTGCTCCCGCCGGTCGCCTGACCGGGTGATCGCGGCCGCCGTCTCCGAGCACCCGCTCGCCACCCACGCCGTCGGCGAGGCCGCCGGCGCGGTCCTCGAGCGCACCGGCCCTCAAGTCGACCTGGCCGTGGTCGTCGTCACCGGCGCCCATGCCGGCGCGCTCGAGGAGGTCGCGGCGACCGTCCGCCGCGCGCTGCGGCCGGCCGGGCTCGTCGGGGCCGCCGCGGCGTCGGTGCTCGCCGACCACCGCGAGGTCGAGGAGCAGCCCGCGGTCGCGGTCTGGGCCGCCCGCATCGGGCGGGTCGAGACGGTCCGCATCACCGCCGAGCGGCGGGGTCCGGGCGTCGCCGTCGGGGGCATCCCGCGCCGGTGCACCCGCGGCGAGCACACCCTGGTGCTGCTCGGCGACCCGGTCACGTTCCCGACCGAGCCCCTCCTCGACGAGCTGGCGACCACCTGTCCCGGCCTCACCGTCGTGGGCGGCCTGGTCGCCGGCGCGACCGGTCCCGGGCCCGGCCGCCTCCTCGTCGACGATCGCCTGGTCACCGACGGGGCCGTCGGCGTGCTCCTCGACCGCGACGCCGACGTGGCGACCGTGGTCGCCCAGGGCTCGCGGCCGATCGGGGACCCCATGGCCGTGACGCGGGGCGAGGGCACGACCATCCGCGAGCTGGCCGGCCGCCCGGCGCTCGAGCGGCTCCGGGAGGTGCTCGCCGGGGTCGCGCCGGAGCACCGGGCCCTGGCCCGACAGGGCCTGCGGATCGGACGGGTGATCGAGGACCGCGCCGGCGAGCCCGGTCCGGGCGCCGTCGTGGTCCGCGACATCGCCGGCGTCGATCCCGAGACCGGGGCCATCGCGGTCGCCGCCGGCGTCGACGTCGGCCAGGTGGTCCGGTTCCACGTCCGCGACGCGCGGGCGGCCGACGAGGACCTGCGGGAACGCCTGGCTCCCCTGCGCGCCGACGGCGCGCTCGTGTTCACCGGTGCGGCGCGGGGCCGGGCGTTCTTCGGCTACCCGGACCACGACGCCGACGTGATCGCCACCGCCCTCGGCACGCGGGCGGTCGCCGGCGTGTTCTGCGCGGGCGAGGTGGGTCCGATCGGCCGCCGGTCCTACCTCCACGGCTCCAGCGCCGTCGCCCTCCTGGTGCGACCGCGCCTGGCGACCCCCGGCGGTCCCGGACGCCGCCCGGCCGCTGGGTAGGGTGTCGCCGACCGCACCGGGAGGACGCGTGACCGACCCCGAACTCGACGAGCGGGCCGTCGCCGTGCTGCGCGGCCTGGCCATGGACGGCCCGCACGCGGCCCGATCGGGCCACCAGGGCACGGCCATGGCGCTGGCCCCGCTGGCCCACGTGCTGTGGAGCCGGGTGATGCGCTACGACGCCGACGATCCCGCGTGGCCCGACCGCGATCGCTTCGTCCTGTCGGCCGGGCACGCCTCGATCCTGCTCTACTCCATGCTCCACCTCACCGGCCAGGGTCTCGAGCTCGACGACCTGCGGGCCTTCCGCCAGTGGGGCAGCCGGACCCCCGGCCACCCCGAGGTCGGCCCCGACCACCCCGGTGTCGAGGTCACCACCGGTCCGCTCGGCCAGGGGCTGGCCAACGCGGTGGGCATGGCGGTGGCCGAGCGGTGGCTGCGCGCGACCTACGGCGCCGAGATCTGCGATCACCGCACCTTCGTGGTGTGTGGCGACGGCGACCTCTCCGAGGGGGTGAGCCACGAGGCCGCGTCGTTGGCCGGGCACCTCGGTCTCGGCCGCCTCGTGGCCGTGTACGACGACAACCACATCACCATCGACGGATCCACCGAGCTGGCCCTGTCCGACGACGCCCCCGCCCGGTTCCGGGCCTACGGGTGGCACGTCGAGGTGCTCGGCGCCGTCGGCGACGACCTCGACGCCATCGAGGCGGGGCTCCGTCGGGCCCTGGCCGTCGACGACCGGCCCAGCCTCGTCGTGCTCCGCACCCACATCGGCACGCCCTCGCCCCGGACCGACGACCACGAGGCCCACGGCTACGCCCTGTTCGATGCCGACATCGCCACCACCAAGGAGCGGCTCGGGCTCCCGTCCGACGAGACCTTCCACGTGCCCGACGACCTCCTCACCGCGTACCGCGCCATCGGGCGTCGCGGCGCCGCGGCGCGCCGCGCGTGGACCGCGCGCCACGACGCCCTGCCCGAGGACGTGCGGGCCCGGTGGGACGCGGGCTGGCGCGCCACGGGCACCACCGGGTGGGCGGATCGCCTTCCCACCTGGGAGCCCGGATCGGCCCCGATCGCCACCCGCAAGGCGAGCGCGGCGTGCCTGGCCGCGCTCACCGACGTGGTCCCCGGTCTGCTCGCCGGCGGCGCCGACCTCACGGGCAACACCGGCGTGGGCCTCCCCGGGGCCGGGCACCAGTCCGCCGCCGATCCGGCCGGCCGCCAGATCTTCTTCGGGGTCCGCGAGCACGCCATGGCCGCGACCATGACCGGGATGGCCCGGCACGGCGGGGTGCTCCCGGTGGGCGGCACGTTCTTCGTGTTCTCCGACTACATGCGTCCGGCCGTCCGCCTCGCCGCGATGTCGCGGGCCAAGGTGGTCCACGTGTGGACCCACGACTCGGTGGGCGTGGGCGAGGACGGGCCCACGCACCAGCCCGTCGAGCAGCTCGCCTCGCTCCGGGCGCTGCCCGGGCTCCAGCTCCTCCGCCCGGCCGACGCCAACGAGACGGCCGCCGCCTGGCGGCTCGCCGTCGACCACGACGGGCCCACCGGGCTGGTGCTCACCCGCCAGGACGTCCCCGTGCTGGCCGGCACCCACCCCGAGGGGGTCGGGCGCGGCGCCTACGTGCTCGCCGACCCCGAGGGCGCGGTCGACGTGGTGCTGATCGGCACGGGCAGCGAGGTGGCGGTCTGCGTCGACGCCGCGGCGCGCCTGGCCGCCGAGGGCATCGCCGCCCGGGTGGTCTCGATGCCCTCGTGGGACCGCTTCGCCGCCCAACCCGAGGCGTACCGCGATGCGGTGCTGCCGCCCGCGCTCCCGCGCCTCGCGGTGGAGGCGGGGACCACGTTCGGCTGGGAGCGCTGGGCCCACCGGGCCGTCGGCATCGACCGCTTCGGCGCGAGCGCGCCGGCGGGCACGGTGCTCCGCGAGCTCGGCATCCACCCCGACCACGTGAGCGAGGCGGCCCGACGGCTGCTCGCCGAACGCCGACGCCCCACCTGACGGAGGTCCCGATGACGACACGGCTCCACCAGCTCCACCGCGAGCAGGGCCAGAGTCCCTGGCTCGACAACCTGCGCCGCGACTGGCTGGTCGACGGTGAGCTGGCCCGATGGGTGGGGCACGGCGTGCGCGGGGTCACGTCGAACCCCAGCATCTTCGCCGCGGCCATGAGCCGCGGCGAGGCCTACCGGGCCCAGCTGGCCCAGCTGGTCGGCGACGGGACGTCGATCGAGGAGGCCTACTGGGCCATGGCCGTCGACGACATCGCCGACGCGTTGGAGGTGCTCGCCCCGGTGCACGAGTCGAGCCGGGGCGAGGACGGGTTCGTGTCGCTGGAGGTCGATCCCGGCCTCGCCCACGACACCGAGCGCACGATCGCGGCGGCCCTCGACCTGCACCGACGGCTCGACGCCCCCAACCTGTTCGTGAAGATCCCCGCCACGGTC
>Ga0114946_10003266_pt1 | contig 10990 bp, 10 predicted proteins | sample WalLakDeSediment_FD_88676 | JGI IMG/M metagenome (GOLD analysis project Ga0114946, IMG submission 88676) | Lake sediment microbial communities from Walker lake, Nevada to study Microbial Dark Matter (Phase II) - Walker Lake 11/02/13 Deep Sediment | ecosystem: Environmental > Aquatic >...
GCGGAGAGCCCGGCATCGGCAAGTCCACGATCCTGCTCCAGGTGGCCTCCCGCGTCGCGGGCTCCGGCGGCCACGTTCTCTACGCGTGTGGTGAGGAGTCACCGGGACAGGTCGGTATGCGGGCCCGTCGAACCGGCTCTGCCACCGAAGGCGTGGAGCTCATGCCGGAAACCGACATCGTCGCGCTCGAGGCGGCGGTCCGGGAGCAGCCCCCCGACCTCCTGGTGGTCGACTCGATCCAGACCGCGTTCGACCCCGATCTCACCGGTGCCCCCGGCAGTGTGGGGCAGGTGCGCGCGGCGACCGCGCGTCTCATGAGGATCGCCAAGGACCTGGGCGTTACGACGGTCCTCGTCGGACACGTGACCAAAGACGGGGCGATCGCCGGTCCCCGCGTGCTCGAGCACATGGTGGACACCGTCCTGTACTTCGAAGGCGACCGCGACCACGCGTTTCGGGTGGTGCGGGCGGTCAAGAACCGGTTCGGTCCGGTCTCCGAGATCGGCATCTTCGAGATGACCGAACGTGGGCTCATTCCGGTGGGCGATCCCACAGCCCTCCTACTCGGCGATCGCGGCACTGCGGTTCCGGGATCGGTCGTCATGGCCACGATGGAGGGTTCACGACCACTCCTGGTCGAGATCCAGGCGCTCGTCACTCCCACCTACCTTCAGGTGCCCCGGCGGCTCGCAACGGGCGTGGACACCGGGCGCCTCCTGCAGGTAATCGCCGTTCTCGAGCGACGGGGAGGGCTCTCCTTCTCCGGGCACGACGTCTACGTCTCCGTGGCCGGTGGAGTGCGGGTCGCGGAACCGGCGGTCGACCTGCCGTTGGCCGTCGCGCTCGCGTCGGCGCTCGAGGACCGGGCGGTGCCGCTCGATGTGGTCGCGTTCGGAGAGGTGGCACTCACGGGACTCGTGCGCCCGGTCTCCCACTCGGAGGCACGGGTGAAGGAGGCGGCCCGCCAGGGCCTGACCACTCTCGTCGCTCCCGTGCCGGCCTCGACGGTCCTGCCCGAGGGGGTGCGGCGCTCGCCGGTCAACGGTGTAACGGAGCTCGTGGGCCTGCTCAGGTAGTGCCACGGACCCGGCGTTCTCTGGCACCCGGGGGTGAGGTCTGGCAGAATCCGTGGTGAGGGTAAGTGTCGAGTCCCGGCTGAGAGGAGGGGACGTGGGCCAGAGCGAGGAAGCCCGCATGCGGGCCGAGCTCGAGAAGGTCGCGCCCGGTACCCCGCTTCGAGAGGGCCTCGACTACATCATCGCTGCGAGGACCGGCGCGCTCATCGTCATCGGCGACCGGGAGACTGTCGAGCCGCTCTGCAACGGTGGCTTCACCATCGATACCGACTTCTCGGCGCAGCGACTCTACGAGCTCGCGAAGATGGACGGGGCGATCATCCTCGACGAGGAGTGTCACAGGATCCTCCTCGCGAACGTCCATCTCGTACCGGACGCCGCGCTCCCCACGACCGAGACCGGCATGAGGCATCGCACCGCGGAGCGCGTGAGCCGCCAGACGCGCGCGCTCGTCGTCTCGATCTCCCAGCGCCGTGAGGTCGTGAGCCTCTACCTCAACGGCACGCGCGTCATCCTCGACGAGATCGACGTGTTGCTCGCGAAGGCGAGCCAGGCACTGCAGACGCTTCAGCGCTATCGCAACCGCCTCGACCAGACGCTCGATCGCCTCACCGACCTCGAGTTCGAGGACCTGGTGACGCTCGGCGACGTTACCGAGGTGATCGGTCGTTTCGAGTTGGTGCAACGCACCGCCCGCGAGGTGGCCCGATACATCACCGAGCTGGGCACCGAGGGCCGGCTCGTCAGGATGCAGGCCGAGGAGCTCACCGCGACGGTCGACGAGGACTACCTTCTCGTGCTGCGCGACTACGCGCGCGACGGAGGACCGCGCAAGATCAACACCGTGCGAAACGAGCTTGGCCGTTTGGGCACGGAGCGGCTCCTCGAACCGACCACGATCGCCCAGATCCTCGGTCTCGCGGGTGCCGAGCCGCAGTCGGCCGAAGATCATCTGCGTCCGCGTGGCCTGCGCGTTCTTCGCCGAATCCCGATGCTGCCCGGTGCTGTCATCGCCCGGATCATCGAGCGCTACGGAACGCTTCAAGGCGTGCTCGCCGCAACCGTCCAGGACCTCGACGAGGTTGACGGTGTGGGCGAGCGCCGCGCCGTGGCCATCGCCGACGGGCTTGCGCGCATCAAAGACCACGCCAGGGGCTGAATGCACGCTCCCGAGTGCTAGAATCGGCGTGTGAGGCCGGAGTTCCTGACCGGCCGCCGTTTCGTCCACCGGAGGGAGGTGGTGGCGCATTCGGGTCCCGCGGGGCCCGTTGCAGCGTCACATGCCCATGGTCGTCCGAATAACCCGGCTCGTGTTCATACTGGCCGGCGCTGCGGGCGGTTTTGCGGTTTCAGGACTTGTCGACTGGTCCGACCAGACAGGGTACCCGCCGTACGTCGTCATCATCATCTTCATCATCCTCGGGTCCTCTGTCGGGTACGTACTCGGCGGCATCTTCGGCCGTGAACTCGTCCTTGCACAGCGCCGTGCCGAGCGTCGCCTCCAGGACATGGCACCGGTAGACATCGTGCTGGGCGTCGGGGGGTTGATGGTCGGGCTTGCAGTCGCCTGGCTGGCCAGCGTTCCTCTCCGGCTCCTCGAGCCCGTCTGGCTCTCGCTAGTTACCACCGCCCTGTTGTTCCTTCTGTTGGGGTGGGCGGGTCTCCGCATCGCGTTCCTCAAGAAGAGGGATTTCGCACGTGCTCTCCCGGCGCTCTCCGAGATCGATGAGGCGTGCGAGGAGGGAACGGTGAAGGTGCTCGACACCAGTGCCGTGATCGACGGACGCTTCGTCGAGCTGCGCGAACTTGGTCTGCTCGAGGGCGAGCTGCGCGTCCCGCGATTCGTCCTCGGCGAGTTGCACACGCTCGCCGACTCGGCAGACGACATGCGACGCGCGCGTGGGCGCAGGGGACTCGACCTGCTCGCGCGCCTCAAAGACGTCGAGAGCCAGAGGATCGAAGTGTTCGAGGCGGACTACCCGGACATCCCCGATGTCGACAACAAGCTCCTCCGTCTCGCTGCGGAGACGGGGGGTATGGTGCTCACCGTCGACCACAACCTCACGAGCGTGGCCCGCGTGCGCGGGGTGGGAGTCCTGAACCTCAACGAGATCGCCAGCGCGATGCGCCCGAACCATCTTCCGGGCGAGCGTATCCGGCTTCGTGTAGCGAAGGAGGGCAAGGAGCCGGGGCAGGGCGTCGGCTACCTGGAGGACGGCACCATGGTGGTCGTCGCGGAGGGTCGTGACCGCATCGGCAGCGCGGCCGATGTCGAGGTGACCTCGGTGCTCCAGACCTCGGCCGGTCGCATGATCTTCTCCCGTCTGCTCGAGAGCGGCGACGATGGCGGCAGCGATGAGTAGCTCCGACACCGCAGTGGTGATAGTGGCGGGCGGCACCGGGACCCGGTTCGGCCGCGTCGGCGGCAAGCAACTGGCGGCGCTCGCGGGCAGGCCCGTGTTCGCGCACTCGTTCGCGGCCGCCGCAGCGGTCGACAGGGTCGGCCTCGTGGTGGTGGCGTGCCCGCCCGACAGGATCGAGGAGTACGCGACCGCCCTTGCGGCCGACGCTCCCGGGATCGAGTTCCGCTTCGTTGCGAGTGGGGAGCGGCGCCAGGACTCTGTCTCCTCGGGGCTTGCCGAGGTGCCCGACTCCTTCGCCTACATCGTCGTTCACGACGGCGCGCGGCCCCTGGCCGGCCCGGAGCTGTTCGACCGCACGCTGGACCTCCTGGACGTCTCGCCCGAACTCGCGGGCGCCGTAGTCGGGCACCCGTCGGTCGATACGCTCAAGACCGTGGAGGCGGGTCGTGTGGCGGGGACGCCGGAGAGGTCCCGGTACTGGACGGTTCAGACGCCGCAGGCGTTTCGCGCCGGTGCGCTGCGCGTCGCGTACGCCGAGGCCGCGGAGTACGGTCGGGAAGGCACCGACGACGCCTCTCTGGTGGAAGCGGCGGGCGGCGCGATCGGACTCGTCGAGGGACCGAGGGACAACATCAAGGTGACACTGGCCGAGGACCTCGCTGTCGCGGAGGCCCTGCTGTCGCTGCGGGCGGGAGGGAGCACCTGATGCGCATCGGCTCCGGCTACGATGTCCATGCGTTCGTCGAGGGTCGTCCGCTCGTCCTCGGAGGGGTGATCGTGCCCTTCGACCGCGGGCTTGCCGGCCACTCCGATGCGGACGTGCTGACGCACGCGCTGATGGACGCCCTGCTCTCGGCGATGCGCCTCGGAGACATCGGGACACACTTCCCCGACAACGATCAGGCGTTCGCGGGCGCGGACAGCATCGTGCTGCTCGAACGGGTCGCGCAGATCATGGCCGAGGAAGGGTGGCGCCTCGTCGATGCCGACACCGTGCTCGTGCTCGAGAGGCCCCGGGTCGCCCCCTACCGCGATGAGATGCGTTCGCGGCTGGCGACCGCGCTCGGCGTGCCGGTCGAGTGCATCGGCGTGAAGGCCACGACGACCGAGGGACTCGGTTTCGCCGGTCGCGAGGAGGGTGTGGGCGCATTCGCCGTCGTCCTGCTCGAACGGGCAGCGACATGAGCGGGCAACGAGGCCTCGACCGGAGTCCGATCGGGACACCGCATCCTGGTGCCGATGATGGTTTGACACCGCGGCAAGCGCGGGGACATAGTTGGAATCCATATCGTTTCGGTGGGAAATGGACAGCCGGCAGTACTCGCCCGGAGGATCGATGCTCGAGCGTCTGAGAGAGGACATCCAGGCAGTCAAGGAGCGCGATCCCGCGGCGGTAACGACGTGGAGCGTGCTTCTCAACTACCCCGGTCTGCATGCGCTCTGGTGGCACCGCCAGACCAACTGGTTATGGCGCCGCGGCCGCAAGGGACTTGCCAGATGGTGGTCGCAGGTAGCCCGGTTCTTCACAGGCGTGGAGATACATCCCGGCGCGACCATCGGCAAGCGCTTCTTCATCGACCACGGCATGGGTGTCGTCATCGGCGAGACCACGGTGATCGGTGACGATGTGACGCTCTACCAGGGCGTCACGCTCGGCGGCACCGGCAAGGAGCGGGGCAAGAGGCACCCGACTCTGGAGGATTGCGTGGTTGTCGGAGTCGGCGCCGCCGTGCTGGGCGACATCGTTATAGGGGCCGGGAGCCGCGTGGGCGGCGGCGCCGTCGTCGTCAACGACGTGCCCCCGAACTGCACGGTCGTCGGTATCCCGGGGCGCGTTGTCGTCCGGGAGGGTCGCAGGATCGAGGCGGTCGACCTGCACCACGAGGACCTGCCCGACCCGGTCGTCGAGATGTTCCGCTGCATGCAGCGGAGGATCGACCGCCTTGAAGCCCGGCTCACGTTCGATGAGGCGGCGGGCGAGGAGCGCGGAGAGCCGCCATTCCCCGGACCGCCGCCCGCATCGGAGGACGCGGGAAGTGCGGCGGTCGTGGCCGGGGAGCAGCCTGACGAGGGAGATTCGTGCGCGTACTGAACGGAGCCGCGAGTGAGTGAGGAACAGATGACCATCCGCTTGTACAACACGCTCACGCGTCGCAAGGAGGACCTGGTCCCGCGGACCGAGGGTGCAGTCTCCATCTACGTGTGCGGCCCGACCGTGTACAACCACATCCACATCGGCAACGCGAGGACCTTTCTCTCCTTCGACGTCATCCGCCGCTACCTCGAGTGGCGCGGCTTCGAAGTGACCTTCGTGCAGAACATCACCGACGTCGACGACAAGATCATCGCGCGTGCCGCCGAGGAGGAGATGAGCGCCGAGGAGGTGGCGCAGACCTACACCGAGGCGTTCCTCGATTCGATGCGCCAGCTCGGCGTGCGCCGTCCCGACGTGCAGCCGAGGGCGACCCAGACCATCCCCGATATGATCGAGATGGTCGAGCGGTTGATCGAGCGGGGTCACGCCTACGAGGTCGATGGCGACGTCTACTTCTCGGTCCGCTCCTTCCCCGAGTACGGCAAGCTCTCCGGCCGGGACATCGACGAGATGCGCTCCGGGGCCCGGGTCGAGGTCGACGAACGCAAGCGCGACCCGCTCGACTTCGCGCTCTGGAAGTCCGCGAAGCCGGGCGAGCCCCACTGGACGAGCCCGTGGGGGGAGGGACGGCCGGGCTGGCACCTCGAGTGCTCGGTGATGTCGGAGAAGGAGCTCGGACCCTCTTTCGACATCCACGGAGGAGCCTCGGACCTCATCTTCCCGCACCACGAGAACGAGATCGCACAGTCCGAGGCGGCTACCGGCCGTCCGTTCGCAACCTACTGGATGCACGGCGGGCTCCTTCAGGTGAATGCCGAGAAGATGAGCAAGTCGCTCGGCAACTTCATGCTCCTGCGCGACGTACTCAAGGACTACGGCGCAGCCGTCATCAGGATGCTCATGCTGCAGACCCACTACCGCAGCCCGCTCGACTTCTCGCTCGACCGCCTCGATGAGGCCAAGACGGCGTACGAGCGCGTCTCGACCCTCGTCCGCAACATCCGGTGGGCCCGGGGCACGACGCCGGTGCCGGTCGGCGCGACCTCCGCCGAGCGCGAAGAGCTCGGCAAGGCGGTCTCGTGGGCGCGAGAGCGTTTCGTTGCCGACATGGACGACGACTTCAACACCGCGGGAGCGCTCGGGGCGCTGTTCGAGCTCGCGCGGGTCGCGAACACCTTCATGGCCGCTCACCCCGCAGGGCTTGCAGCGGCCGACCTCGTTGCGCTGGCCGAGGTCGAGGAGGCGCTCGTCGAGCTGCTCGGGGCCCTCGGCGTCGCGATAGCCGAGACCTCGATGAGCAGCTTCCCGCCCGAGGTGATCGATCTGGCGGCCCAGCTCGCCGGATACTCGGGCGCCAACACGGATGCCGCGGTCGAGGCGCTACTGGCCGCGCGCACCGCGGCTCGTACCGAGCGGAACTGGGCTGCGGCCGATGCGGTGCGCGACGGCCTGGCCGAGCTCGGCTTCACCATCGAGGACACGCCGCAGGGTGCGCGTGTGATCTTCCAGCGGGGAAGCTGAGCGACGTGAGCGCGGTGATCGAAGGCCGCAACGCGGTTCTCGAGGCGCTGCGTGCCGGCGCCCCCCTCACCGCGGTGCTCTGCGCCGGGGGCTCCGAGGGCGACTCCATCGACGAGATCCGCCGTCTTGCGGCCGAGCGCGGGGTTGCGGTCCGCACCGTGTCGCGGCAGGTGCTCGACGAACGGAGCGTGCGCGGGGCGCACCAGGGGGTCATGGCTGAGATCGCCCAGTTCGCCTACACGCCCCTCGAGCAGGTGCTCGAGGGGGTCGGAGAGCGTCCCGCGAGCCTCATCGTCGTACTCGACCACATCACGGATGAGGGCAATCTGGGCGCGGTCGCCCGCTCGGCAGAGGTCGCGGGTGCCGATGCGCTCGTGATCCCGAAGGCCCGTTCGGCGGGCATCGGGCCCGCGGCATACAAGACCTCCGCGGGAGCGCTCGCGCACCTGCCGGTCGTCCGGGAGCCGAACGTGGTACGCGTTCTCGAGCGCCTGAAGGATGCCGGCTACTGGGTTGCCGGTGCAACGGAGTCGGCTTCGACGCTGGTGTGGGACGCGCCCCTCGAAGGACGGCTCGTGCTCGTCATGGGCTCCGAGGGCAGCGGGCTCTCCCGACTCGTCGAGAAGGCGTGCGACTTCCTCGTCCGACTGCCTGTCGCCGGCAGGGTCGGCTCCCTTAACGTCGCGCAGGCCGCGACGGTGCTGGCGTTCGAATGGGTTCGCAGGACCGGAGGGACCCGATGAGCGTGAGGCGCGTGCTGATCGTCGACGGCTACAACGTGATCGGTCGCGGCGAGCCATACACCACGCTCGCGAGCGAGGACCTCGATTCTGCTCGCGCGCGCCTCGTCTCGGATGTGGCTGCGCACGCGCACGGTACGGCTACGGCGCTCATCGTTTTCGACGGAGCCGGCAACCCTCACTCCGACGGACAGCCGCACGATATCGCGGGGGTCACGGTCGTCTTCTCGCCGTTCGGCGTGGATGCCGACAGCGTCATCGAGCAGGAGGCGGTGGCCCGCCGGAAGGCCGGATACGACGTCACGGTCGTGACCTCCGACGCGCAGACCCAGTGGGCCGTCATGGGCGCAGGTGTCGCCCGGATGTCATCGGCCGAGTTCATCGATGAGGTGGCAGGCGAGCGCGCGGAGCATGCCGAGAGCACACCGGCGGGCGGCACGAGGTCGACCGTGTCCGAACGGGTCGACGCGCAAGTCGCAGGGATCCTCGCGCGGTGGGCGCGGGGGGAGCGCTAACCCCCATCCGCGGCTGGTCGAGTCACTCCGCGCCTGGTCGGTCGGGAGATGGCGCTCAGGCTTCTTCAGCCTCACGGGAAACCGTTGACACTCCGTCACCAAACTGTGATGTTCGACACGAGCCAAGGTGTCGCTGCCGGAGGCGCCATCCTTCCCCTCAGGGCAACAACGGGGGTTTGCACGGGAGGGATTGTGAGTGGAAGCACAAGTGCAGGGCGCGTACACGCCTGGTAGTGCGCGCGCCGCCGAACTCGAGCTTGTATTGGCCGCCCGTCAGGGCGACCAAAGAGCATCGAGCATGCTCATCAGGAAGTACCGGAGCCTCGTGCGCTGCAAGGCGCGCTCCTACTTCCTCGTGGGTGGCGACCGCGAGGATGTCATCCAGGAGGGTCTCATCGGGCTGTTCAAGGCGATCCGGGATTACGACCCCTCACGCCAGTCCAGCTTCCGCTCGTTCGCCGAGCTGTGCGTGACGCGTCAGATGATCACCGCGATCAAGACCGCGACACGGCAGAAGCACACGCCGCTCAACGGCTACGTGTCGCTCAGTCGGCCTGCGACCGCCGAGGACGACGGCGAGCGCCTGCTCGAGGATATCCTCGCGGCCAAAGGGGTGTGCGACCCTGCGGAGATCGTCATCTCCGCGTGGGAGGGCGACTTCATCCGCAAGGGCTTCACCGAGTCGCTTTCGCCGTTCGAGTCCCGGGTGCTCTCGATGTACGTGCAGGGCCGCTCGTACCAGGAGATCGCGGCTCACCTCGGCCGGCACACGAAGTCCGTCGACAACGCCCTGCAGCGCGTCAAGCGCAAGATGGAGACCCAGATCGACCGCTGCCGGATGTGCTGATGCCGGGTGGCATGCCACGGGCGCCGCGTCTACAATAGGGCGCGCCGCTGGCGTAGCTCAACGGTAGAGCAACTGCCTTGTAAGCAGTAGGTTGTGGGTTCGATTCCCTCCGCCAGCTCCATGACTACCAAAGGTCCCGGCATCTCATGCCGGGACCTTTGCACTCTGCGTTTCGCCCAGCGGGGTCGCATGTACCTCGGGTTCGGGTGAGTCGACGACGGGCTCGGCCGCCATGGCCTCGCGCAACGGGCTCTGGGCCACCGGCACGAGAGGGAAGACCCACTCGCGAACCGCGGTCACGGCAAGCGCCAGGACGATCGATGTCGACAGCGCTGCGGTGGCGGTGCCGGCGGGAACGGCATCGTAGGCACCCAGGACGATCATGTGCCCGATCGCCGCAACGGCGGTCCCCGCACCAGCCGCCGCCAGCGCGGAGATCTTTCGGTACGGGCTGCTCGCGGACCTCAGGAGCGACCCGGCGACTGCGGCTCCCGCTGCCCACGCTGCGGCCTGCAACAGTATCACCGGCAGGGAGCCCGGCGACGGCAGTAGACCGATGAACGCCTCGGTGCCCAACGCATCGGTGGCCGCAGGCAGCCAGCCGAACGCCAGGAGGTCGGGTTGGGGAGTGCCGAGGCCGGCGAGCCCGCCGCCGGTGCTTCCGCTCGCCACCATTCCGGCGTAGGAGCGTCCCGAGAGCAGCGCCGCCCACTGAACGACGACGAACGCGAGCGCGGCCGCGGCGGCTCCTTCCGAGGCGCCGAGCATCAGGCCCGCGAGTGCGGCGACAGCCCAGATCGGGCCCGCGAACGCGAAGACGACGGCGTATGCGAGCATCAGGAACACGCCGCCCGATTCCCGGCAGAGGAAGGGGAAGAGCAGCACGGCGGCGAGCAGGAACACGAGGCCGGTCATCAGGTCCGCCGCGAGAAGAGGTACGGACACCAGGCCGATGGCGAGCCCGACCGCAAGCTGCGGGGCGACGACAGCGGCCACACCGGTCATGATCGCGAGGAGCGGCACCAGAGCACCCGGACTGATGGCGAGGGCGTCGAGCGCCAGCCAGGTTGCGGTCGCGAAGAGGCCGCCGTTCACCCAGCGGTACGTACGGGCGTTCACGTGTGCTGTCAGGGACACCGCGCCGTCACCTCCGTAGCGATCGTCCGCCGGCCGGGTTGCGGCCGGAACGGGCGAGGCCGTGCTCCTGGTGTAGAGTATCGGCGAGGGGCTGTGACGGGTTGAGCATCCGCACGCGTCAGACGCGGCGTACCGGCACGTCACTTCGCTCGCTGTCTGCGGCGATCATGCCGCCGGGAATCGGGCACAAGATGGGTACGCCCGGTGGCGTTGTCGTCGTTGACACTCGAAGAATCGATGGAGTACTATCCGTATGCTTTCCGCCGAGTCTGTCTTGGCGCGCAACTTGAAAAGAGTAGAGAGCGTCTTTTTTTTGTGGGGGTGTGCCCGAGTGGCTAAAGGGGACGGGCTGTAAACCCGTTGGCTACGCCTACCCAGGTTCGAATCCTGGCGCCCCCACCAGCGATGCACCACGCGGGAGGTTTCGGAGTCGGGTCTCCCGCCGTGTCATGCCCACATAGCTCAGTCGGCAGAGCACTTCCTTGGTAAGGAAGAGGTCACCGGTTCAAGTCCGGTTGTGGGCTCCAGTCATCTCGGCCGGCCAGGCTCACACAGGGTAGGGCCGGCTGATACGGCGGTGTAGCTCAGCGGTTAGAGCACACGGTTCATACCCGTGGAGTCACTGGTTCGAATCCAGTCACCGCTACCAGGTCACACACGCTGGGCTCGTGTGGCCCGAGCGTTTCGAGTACGGAC
>Ga0114946_10003267_pt1 | contig 10989 bp, 8 predicted proteins | sample WalLakDeSediment_FD_88676 | JGI IMG/M metagenome (GOLD analysis project Ga0114946, IMG submission 88676) | Lake sediment microbial communities from Walker lake, Nevada to study Microbial Dark Matter (Phase II) - Walker Lake 11/02/13 Deep Sediment | ecosystem: Environmental > Aquatic > Freshwater...
CGCGCGCCTGCCGGCGCGGGCCGTCAGCGGACCGCGAGGGCACAGGCAAGCGACTGCAACACGCTCCGGTAGATGGCCGCCAGGTCGGCCGCGCCCGGCGACCGGTAGTACGCCCGCGGTTCGTGCGCCACTCGCTTCAGCAGCTCCTCGTCCACGTCGGCCCCGAGGCCGATGGTAAACACCAGGACGCCGCGCTCCCGCAGAGCGACCGCTCTTTGCAGCACCGGCTCGGGCGGTCCCGGGTGCAGACCGTCGCTCAAGAGCACGATGACCGGCTGCGCGTCCGGGCGCCGCGATCGCTCCAGCAGGTCCCCCGCCACATCCAGCGCCCGGTCCACGCGCGTGCCGGGAGCCGTGCTCATGTCCGAGAGCGCGCGCTCCACGACGCCCCGATCGCCGGCCAGGGGCGCCAGCACTGTCGCGCGCTCGTGGAACGCCACCACCGCCACGTGATCGGCGGGCATGCGCAGGAGGCCCACAAAGCCCACCGCGGCGTCACGCGCCGCCTGCAGCTTCGTGCCGCCTGTCTCGGCGGGTCCGGCCATGCTCTCCGAAGCGTCAACGGCCAGCACCACGTCCACGGCCTGCCGCGAGCGGAAGCACGCCGCGCGGGCCGCAAGCGGCAGGTACGCGCGCCTGGTCAACGTGGACATGTCCCAGACAAGCACGCGCGGCACCGGGAACTCCAGCACTCCGTCTTCTCCGAAGGCATCGCGATAGGTGGCCACGGCGCGGCTGTTCGTGGGCCAGACGCCCAGCTCCAGCGGCCGCAGCCTGGCCTGCATCACCAACGCCTCACCGGCGGGAACGTCCGTGAAGGACCACGCCAGCGCGCCGGCGACCTCTCGCGCGGGCGGTGCGGCCGACCCGGGAACGTAGCGCATGTTGGCGGGCAGCGCGTCCTCCACGGTGACGGAGGCAAACAAGCCGGCCTCGTCCCGGAAGCCGGCCAGCGCGCGCGCTTGAAGGGTCAACTCCGCCGGCTCGGGGTCCACCAGCACGCGCCGCCGATCACCCGTCAACGCCAGCAGAGCGTCGTAGTAACTCGACAGCCCGCCGTGGGGCAGCGCCACCGCCAGCAGCTCTATCCCGCGACTCCGAGCGTCGAGCGCCGCATCGCGCGCCTGGTCCGTGAACTCGCCGTCGCTGACAATGACCACCAGCCGTGGCCCGGACGGCCGGCCGCGCTCGCCGTCGAGCTCGCTCACGGCCGCCACGAGCCCGGGCGCCAGGCGTGTGTCGCCCCAGGCATCCAGGGCGTTCAGCCGCATCGCCACCGAAGCCAGGTCGCGGGTCAGCGGCATGTGCACCGCGGCTTCGTCGTCGAACGTGACAAGGGTCACCTCGGCCGCACGTGGATCGAGGCCCTCCAAGACGGCGAGCGCCAGCTGCTTGGCGCGATGGAGGGCTCCGTTCCAGTTCATCGACCGGGACGTGTCCAGCAGCAGCGCCACCTGCGCCGCGTCGGCCCGGCCGGGGCACCGGCCGGCCAAGGTCAGGGTCACCGTCACCTCGTCACCCAAGCGGACGCCGGCCGGATCGGCCACCTTGTCCGGCCACACCACGCACGAGCCGGGGACCTGCTCCGGCACGATCGGCCGCGCTTCCGGCTGGAACACCCACGCGCCGGCCGGGCCCAGACCGTGCGCGGGGCCCTCGGCCACATCGTCCGCGGGCTCGCGCGTCACGAAGGCCACGTACACCCGCCCGTCGTCAGCCGCGGCCAGGTCCACCGCGCGCGCCGCCGGGTCCGGCATGACCCAGGACGCAAGCAAGGCGCCGTCAGCCGCGTAGTGCAGCGCCCAGCCGCCCCGTCCGAGCATGATCACACCGCCGTCGGCGGCGGCATCGATGCGCCACGGGGCCTCGTGGGTGGTCACGTTCAGGCGTGGCCTCCCATGAAGGTCGTACGCGCTGATCCGGTGTCGCGCCGCCTCGGCCACCCACACCGTCCCGTCGCGCAGGGCAATGTCCGTGGGCAGCGCTCGCTCCGGACCGGCGGCCAGGCCCCAGCGGCTGAAGACCGTGCCGTCGGCACGCAGAATCACCACTTCCAGCGTGCCGGCGTCGAGCACGGCCACCATGCCGTCGGCCGCCGCCACGGCCGTCAGGCGGCTGCGCACCTCCGGCGGCGCCTCCGCGCCCGGCCAGTACGACCATTCGGGGAAGCCCGCGTCGGGGCGACGTCGCACCAGGTCCGGATCCACGGTGTACACCGCCGTGCCGTCCAACGCCACGTCGCCGACCCAATGGGCGCTGCCGCGATCGGCCAGCCAGCCGGACATGCTGCCGGCGCAGATGCCGAGTTGATGATCCAAGCGTCCGGCGGCGGTCCAACGCTGCACGGTCTGCGGCAACGGCGCCGCCGGGTGCGCCACGTGTCGCCGCTGCGGCCACTGCCCCACGGCGGCGAAACGGTCCTGGAGCAGCGCCAGGCCGTCGCCGGCGGCGATTCGCGCAGGGTTGACCGGACCAGCGAGGTCAGGCCGATCCAGCTCGCCCCATAGCCGTGGCGGCACTCCGTCCACCGGCGGCTGGAACTCCAGCAGGCCCTGGAAGTAGCAGTGCGCCATGCTCAGGCGCAAGCCGCCGCGTGCCGGCGCATCCAGGTGCAGGATGACGCCGTCAAGCGCGCCGATCACGAGCTGGCCGGGCGGCCCGGCGTACAGAGGCTCCGCGTGCCCAAGGCGGAAGACCTCCACGTTGCGCGACACGAACACCCCCGCCGGGCCGGCAACAACGTCCTCCGGAGTGGTGAACGGCACGGTCTCGCGGTACGCGTAGTCCGCGTCAAAGACCACCACGCCCTCCACGGCCGGCTCCACTTGCGCAAAGCCGAGCAGGGCGGGCGGCGGCGTGGCGACCGGAGCCGGGCGATCGTAGTCCCACGGGCTGGGCACGCGGTTGGCCACGTAGATGGTGCCGTCGGGCGCCACGTCCACGCTGACCGCCGCCGCCAGGGAGGGATGGTCTATCCGGTACTGCAGGGTCAGGGTGGGCCCGAGAACGTCCACGCCCCCCGGCGGCCGTCGTCTCGGCTGGCGCGGCTCCGGTGTGGGCGCCACAACGGGCCGCGTCCGCGACAGCAGCACCCTGCCGTCGGGCGCGACGGCCACGTCGGAGTACGGAAGGTCCAGGGCCACCGACTGCTCGGCCGTCCCTTGCGGGTCGACTACGGCAAGCCAGCCCGTCGGGTCGGCTCCGTCCGACGCGCACGTGCCAATCACGCGGATCAGGCCGTCCACGCCCACGTCCATGCGCGCCGGACGACACGCGCCGCCGGGCGCGAGGGGCGCGGGCAGCGTGACGACGCCCACGGGCACTCCCGTCGGGGAGACGAAGTGCAGTGCGCCGTGCGCGGTGTCCAGCACCACGGCGGTTCGGTCCGGCATGGAGCCCACATCGCCCGCCCACCCGTACCGTCCGGGCGTCAGGAGCCACGGGGCTTGGGACCACGTATCGGCCAGGCGGTAGCGCAGGCCCCGCTCCGGAGCCTGGGCCGCTCCTCCCGCCGCGGCTCCGCACAACGCACCCACCGCCACCAAGGCCAGGCCGACCGCTGTCCGGACCACCGCCCGCCGCGGCGCACCATGGGGCCGCCCATCGCGCGGCCGCGCGCCGGACACGGGCCGCCTACCGCCCGACGCTGGGCAGGTACGCCCGGAAGGGACCGGGCGGCGGGCGACGCGTCGGCGTGGCCGTCACCCGCGGCTCCAGCGTGGGCGTCACGCCGTCAAGCGGCAGGCACTCGTCGCCCATGGGCCCCACGATCGCGCCCAAGTCCTCATACGCGCCGATGCAGTCACCACCGAAGTCGATCTCGCGATAGCCGCCGGGCTCGCACACCAACCGCAGCAGGCCGTGCTGCGCGAGGTCGCCCACGCCGATGCCGTAGTTCAGGACGCCGGCACCCCGCAGCAGTCGCGCCTGCTGATCCGCCATCTCCAGCGAGGGCATGATGGGGCCGTCGGTCACGAAGATGGTGGCCACCTGGGCCCGCGGGCGTGTCAACGGGCCCTGCAGCTCCGCGCGCACCTTGGCGTACGCCAGGTCCAGCCGGGCCGAGTCATCGCGCATGGCCACCTGCATGACCGCGTCCACAACGGCCTGCCGGTCGGCCGTCAAGGGCTGCAGCAGCACCGCCACATCCCCGAACCCGATCACCGCCGCGCGGTCGCGGCCCATGGACATCTGGTCCAACACGCGCTCCACCCCGATGCGGATGGCGTCCAGCGCGGCCATGTCGTTGAGCACGGCCCCGTACAGGCAGTTGCTGTCGTCGATCATGAAGTACACGTCCAGCGCCCGCGGAACGCAGGGCGGCGGGATGACGACCACCTCCGGAACGGGAAACGTGCCGTCGCCGCTCCGACCGCGCCGGTCCAGGAATCGAGCGGTCGCCACGACGTTGGTCGGATGCGTGCCCGGCTCCGTCGGCTCCAGGCTGTACGAGATACCGTCCGGCGGGAAGGTGGCGCCCACGTCCCACTCCAGGTACGCGTCGGGCGCGGTGCCGGCGCGCGTCGGGGGCGGTACGGCGGAGCCCTCGATGAAGCGCATGTTGTTGGGGATCTCGTCACGAACGGTGAGCGACGTGATGGCGTTGGCCTGCAGTGAGGTGGCCAGCTCGCGGTAGAGCTGGGGCAGCTGCGACGTGTCCGGGACGCTGAAGTACAGCTCCGGCCTGGAGGCCGCCGGCGCCAGATCCGGATCGCAGTCGCCGCCGGCGCAGATGGTGGCCACTACCGTGCCGTCGGCCTTGGCCCGCGCAGCCGCCACCGGCACCGGGTCGGCGCCGGAGACGGTGTTGTAGCCGTCGCTCAGCACCACCATGGCGTGCTCGTGACCCACGTCGTCCGCCGCCAGCAGCTCGCGCGCCACGTCTATGGCGGCCGAGATGTCGGTCTGGCCGCCGGCGATCAGGCTGTCGACGGCGCTGCGGACGCGCCGCTCCTCGGCCGCGCCCACCAGGGGACTTCGCACGCCGGCGCGGTGGTTGAAGGTGACAAGACCCACCCGCGACTGCTCCAGGTCCATCACGTCGATGAACGCGTGCGCCGCCCGTTTGGCGTTCACGAGCCGGTTCTCGTTGGCCATGGAGGCCGAGACGTCAATCACCAAGACGACGTCCACGGGCGCCATCTCGGCTGGGCAGTCGGCGCTCAACGTCAGCGTGACCCGCACCGTCTCGCCCAGCGCTATCCGAGCTGGTGCCGCGACCTTGTTGGGACTGAGTCTGCACGCACTGGGCTCCTGCGCCGTGGCCGGCCACAGCGCTCCCAGCGCCGTCGCCGCGAGGGTCGCTGCCGCGAGCAGGCCCATCCAGCGCGCTCGAGCCAGGTTGTCACCCATGATCCCTCCCTGCGGCGCGACCGGCGCCGGAGCGGCAGGCGGCACGCGCACGCGTTGGTCCCAATTCTGGCACGTCCTGGCTTCCGGAACCACCTCGACTCCCGGTGCGGCACCGTGTCGGCCCCTTCCGCCCGCACCCGATGCCCGCGGGACCCGGCGCCGGATGGTGCCGGCAGGCGCCGGCAATGGCGTCCCGTCCCGCGCCGCCGCATCTCCGGAAGGGGACACCGACCGCCCTCCGACCTACGGGCGACCACCCGGCACGCCGCCGCCCGCGTCCGGTGCCGCGCCGTCGCGTTGGGTCAACGCGAACACGTGCGCGCCGTCCCGAGCATAGACCTCCACCAGGCCGGCAACACGCCGCAGCCGCTCCGCGCTGAGCTTGCCGGCCGCGCCGACCGCTGCGGGGCCAACGTACACGTGGGTGGCGTCCAGTTGTCTCATGAGGTCCATGAGCTCGGCGTCGCTCAACGCGTCGCCCGAGGCGGCGAGCGCCGAGAGCCGGTCGATCCGGCGCACGACCTCCGGGTCGCCATACGGATACAGGGCCGGTGGGACACTGGCCTGGCGGCGGGCGAGCAGCGGCAGCCAGTAGCCTCCGTCCAGCCCACGGTGGGTGCCCAGATGCCAGTGTGCGGTGCTGACCAGGAAGCGCGCGTCCGGCGCCGTGTTCCGTTCCACCCACGTGGCAGCCGCCACGTCGGCCGGCTGGACGAGGACCGTAGCCGGGTTCAGGATGTCGCGCGACGCGACCATCCCGGCCACCGCCAGCGCGACCGCGACGGCGCACGCGCCGCGGCGGCCGCGGGCCGGGCCCACCACCGGACCCAGCAGCGCCAGTCCGGCGTCGGCCAGCAACCCCACGCCAAGGGCGACGGGCAGGTAGAGCGAGATGGCCAGGCTGAACGGCGGCAGGACCCAGCTGTGCGGCAGGCCCAGCCAATCGGGACGCACCAGCAGGGCAGCCAGGGTCAGGAACGCCGCCACCCCACCCGCCAACGCGACGCGCCTGACCAGGCCCAGGAGGAGCCCGCGCACCGCGAGGCCAATCCAGAACGCGTTGTTGCGCGCCGAGAACAGCCAACCCGGCACCTCGTCGACGCCAGGAGGTCCGCGCAGCCAGCCGGGAGACGCCGCCGCCATCGCCCGCGCCCCGCCGCCAAGCGTCCCGGCCAGCCACGGCAGGGCCAGCGCCGCGCCGCCCGCCGCCACGAGCGACAGCCGCCCCAGGAGCGCCGCGGCCGCCGGCGCACGGTCACGACGCTCCGAAGCCAGGCGCCACAACACCCACAACAAGACGCCCAAGCCGTAGAACACGGCCACTCGGTAATGCACGAGGGCCAGCCCGCCCGCGGCCAGCGCGGCCAGTCCCGGCAGGCGCCAGGACGCGCCGCGCCGCGAGGCCTCCGCCGTCAGCATCCACGCCACCGGCAGCGCCACCAGACCGGCCAGCTGGGAGTACCTGCTCCACGACACGTAGTAGGCGGGAAACGAGTACAACGTGGCCGGCACGGCGGCGGCCACGACGGCCGCTGCGGGGCTGTGGAGCGCACGGCGCGCCAGCACCCACACGGTCAGGACCGTCGCGGCGCTCAGGGCCTGGCCGACGACGAGGACCGCCGCCGCGGCAGGCATGCGCGCCGTCATCGCCACTACGGCCGCCAGCGTGTGGAACCCGTAGTGGTAGTAGAAGCGATCCACCGCCACGTACGGGTGCAGGCTGGAGGGCAGGCGCCCGGCCTCCACGATGAGCTGCGTGACGACGGTGTGATGCAGTCCGTCAACCCAGGCCGGCACCACGAGCGACTGCGCCTGCGCGAAGCGCGCCGCGCCGGCCGCCGCCAGGACGGCGGTCAGCGCCCACGCTTCGACGCCGGGCCAGGCGGAGCCGCGCCAGGCGGAGCCACGCCGGCGGCGCGCGGCCTGGAGGGACTGCACCAACCAGAGTCCCAACCCCGCGAACAGCACCAGCCTGAGGCCGCCGGAGGACCAAGCCACGCCGGCAGCCGTGGACCACAACAGGGCCAGCGGCCAGAAACAGACCCCGGTGCCCAATGCCAGGGCCAGTCGCTCCATGCCCCGCGACTCGTGCCTCGCGGCCGCGAGCGCGAGAGCGCCGGGCACCAGCACGGCCAGCGCCAACCAGGCGCCGGCCGTCATCACGGCCGGCGGCGCCGGAACAGCGATCTGACCCAAGGCAGGCGCCGGGCGCCGCCGCCTACGACGCCGACGACGTCACCTCGCGCCTGCGCAGGACCCCGTGACGAGCGAGAAGCGCCAGGGCGGCCAGTGCCATGCAGACCACCGCCAGCAGCTGCGCCATGGGCACGCCGGCCACCGTCCACGCGTCGGGCCGCTGCAGCTCGACCATGTAGCGTCCAAGCGGGTAGAGAATCAGGTAGACCAGCGCCACGTCTCCGGCCCGCAGATGGCCCGACCAGCGTCGCACCATCAGGAGCAGCAAGCCGAACACGAGCAGGTTCCAGGCCGACTCGTAGAGAAAGGTCGGATGGAACCGGGCGGTGTCGGCCTCGGCTACGAACTGCGGCAGACGATACGGCGCCTCCACGGGCACGCCCCACGGCCGCGAGGTGGGATAGCCGTACAGCTCCTGGTTGAAGTAGTTGCCCCAACGGCCGATGGCCTGACCCAGCGGCATCGCCAGCGCCGCCACGTCGATCCAGTCGGCCACGCGCAAGCGTTCGCGCACCGCGTCCGCTGCATCGGCCTGCGCCGCGGCGCGTCTTCTCCTCGGCTTGCCGAGAACGCCGAGGGCACGACGCAGGAAGCGGTGGTTGTGCTCCAACACGTACAGCCAGATGCCCAACACACCGCCCGCAAGCGCCCCTATGACGCCAAGCCCACGCAGCCCACCGTCCCAGAACGCGATGATGGAGATGGGGTCGCGCAGGTAGGCGCCCAGGCTGGAGCCGGTGCCGGCCGGCGCGGACACCACGTGGTACAGCCGCGCGCCCACCAGTCCAAACAGCATGACGACGATCAGCAGGTTCCAGACGTGGTCCGTGTTCCAGCCACGGCGACGTGCCTCGCGGTCGGCCACGAAGGCCGCCGCCAGGGTGCCCAGCGTCACCATGATGCCGTACCAGTACACCTCGCGGGCGAGGCCTGGAATCACAAACGCGACGGGATCGGGCGGGGGCGGCATGGCTCCTCCATGGCATTCAGGATCGGCTGGCGATTATAGACACAGGTCGGCAGCGGACGCAAGCGGCTGCCGGCGGAACCTTGCGCGCCCGGCAGGTCGGCCGTACAATCGCTGCCGAGATGAGACCATTCCTGTCGGCGCTTCTCCTTGCCGGCGCTTTCTGCGCCGCGAGCGCGTGCGCTCGGTCCGAGCCCGGTCAGGCATCGCCCCATCTCCCGCACATCCCCGTGTACCCCGGCGCCCAGCTGCTTCAGTCCGTGATCCGGCCCCACCAGGACCCGACCGAGTACTACCTCGTGGCCGACGCGTCGCAGGACGAGGTGCTGGACTGGTATCGGCGGCGCATGTCGGAGGAGGGTTGGTCCGCCAGCACCGATCCGGACGAGGACTTCGTGATCTACCACACCGCGGAGGGCTGCTACGCCTTCGTCGCCGCCTTCGCCAACCCGGACGGCACCGTCGAGCTGCAGCTGTCGCAGCAGGACCCGGACACGCCGTGCTACCCCTACGTCACGAGCGAGCCGGGAGACGACTGACGGCCGCGGTGCCGACGCCCCGGCCACGGCGGGAGGTTCCGATGAAGCACAGCGTAGCCCAGATCGCGGTCGCTTGCCTGCTGCTGGCGGCGGGCGCTCCGGTGTCGTTCTTGGCCTCGCCCGGCGGCGCGCAGGCGGAGGCGCGCCGGTTCGTGGTCTTCGAGTCGTTCATGACGCCGGGCTGAGGCGCCTGCGCCATCGCCGGTCCGGCGATTGACGAGATAGCCCGCGATCACGCCGTCGCCGGTCTGCCGGTCGTGTTCCTGGAGCACAACGTGTACCAGCCGCTGGGCAATCGGGTGGACAGGTTCCACGACGCTGTCGGCAACAGCGCCTGTGGGGTGCCGCTGGTGTTGGTGGACAGCGGCGCTCGCTTCACGTGCGGCAACGTGGACTTCGAGGCCGTGTACCCCGAGCTCGTTCGTCAGGCCATGGCCCTGCCGCCCCTGGCCGACATCGAGGCCGTGTACGCGCGCGACGGCAACAACGTGGACGTGGACGTGGCGCTCACCAACCGCACCGGCATCACGCTGGGCTACGCCAACTGGACCACGGTCAACGTCATGGTCTACGAACTCGCCCGAGTGGTGCAGACGAGCCGCATGGTGCGGGCCGCCGCCTACAGCGAGCTGCCCGGCGACCTGCCGGACGGTCAGACGGCACGGACCTCCGTCCGGCTGGAGGATGTGCCGGTGACCAACTGGGCCCGGGCGCACGTGATCGTGCTCGCGGACTACCGGCCCGAGCCCATGCAGGCGCGCTTCTGGTCGCTGCAGGCCTCTGTGGCCAGGGAAGCCGTCAGCACGGCCACGCCAACGGCCTCGGCCACGCCCGCGGTCACGGCCACCCCGGCGCCCACCTTCCCTCCCGGCAGCCCGCGGGTCTTCTTGCCGCTGGCGCTGCGTTAGCCGCCACGCGCCGGCGCCGCCACGCAGCGACTCGCGAAGGTCAACCTCGCCGCATGGCGGGGACGCGGTAGGAGCCCAGGAGACCACGAATCGCGCCTTGGTTGTCCCTCCAACTCCGGGCCTCAACGCCTACGTTGACCATGGAGAACGTCGTGTCATCGATCTGGAACAGCACCAGGCTGTGCATGGCCACGCCCTCGCTGGTGGTGTAGGCCATCTCCACGCGCAACGCTTCGCCCGGCCGCTCGATGACCTGCTCGCGCCCAATCTCGATGTAGCCCGGCAGGTCCATCACTCCGGTCATCGTCAGCACCTCGTTGGCCGTGGAGCCGATTGCCACCGGCCGTCGGCCGCTGTCGAAGTGCGTGACCGTGATGAGGGCGTTGACGTCCGGCGGCTGGAAGACGGTCCCCAACACCACGTGGCTGCCCGGTCGCGCGGCAGGCTGGCGCGTCTCCTTCCAGCCGGCCGGGACGTCCATGCTGAAGCGACCGCCCGCGTCCACATACGTCACCAGGTCACCGATGCGCACCGGCGGCAGCACCGCCGGCAGCGTGTGCATCGCCGCCCCCGGCGGCGGTTGGACGGGAAACTCCACGCTCGTGGACCCGACGGGCGTGGCCGGCGCCGGTGTCACCGTCGGCGGCTCGCCGGAGACGCACGAAGCGAGAACCGCGGCGGCGGCAGGCACCAACAGCACCCGGGCCACGGGCGCCCACCGGCAGGTTGCGGCTCGAGGAGCACGGCGCATGGCTCCGCGCAGCTGGCTCAGCATGGGCATGTCTCTCTTGTCCGGGGCGTCACAGCAGGCGAGCGCGCGGCGAAGGCCCTGCAGGATAGCAGAAGGGTCGGTTCAGGACCACCCCATGCCTTAACGAGACGCGGGGCGCTGTGAGCGCCCCGCATCTCGGAAGGAGGTCCTCGGGTCCTGCGACGCGCCGCGGGCCATCGCTCCCCAGCCAGCCCGCGCCGCGACTGGGTGTCTGCTGACAACATGTGTAGTGTACCGCGGTGGCGCGGCGACTGC
>Ga0114946_10003268_pt1 | contig 10984 bp, 10 predicted proteins | sample WalLakDeSediment_FD_88676 | JGI IMG/M metagenome (GOLD analysis project Ga0114946, IMG submission 88676) | Lake sediment microbial communities from Walker lake, Nevada to study Microbial Dark Matter (Phase II) - Walker Lake 11/02/13 Deep Sediment | ecosystem: Environmental > Aquatic >...
CAGAGCGGGCGACCGGGCTCGAACCGGCGACCCTCAGCTTGGGAAGCTGATGCTCTACCAACTGAGCTACGCCCGCATGCCCCATAATGTACTCAGGGCCGGGCAGCCTCTCAAGACTACCCGGCCCTGGTCTTCTCACCCGTCCTCATGGAGACGGGGGTCGGTCCGCCTCATCTCACTCGACCACTTCGTACCGATAACCCGTCACGGGATGAGGGGACGAGAATCTCCCCTGGAAGAATTGGAGGGCCTCAACCTCAGGCATCTCTACCTGGACGTCGAGGGTGCCCACCTCCTGCCCCTCCTCGCCACCGAAGTGGAATCGAAGCATGACCATGGTGCCGGGCTGGGCCGAGTTGTTCTTCAGCTGGCCGGTGATCCTGGCTCCTCCTTCCGGCTCACTGTCCAGGCGGAGGTTCTCAAGCTCGTATCCGATGCCCTGGTACTGCAGGAACACCGCATTGGCCTCTTGGGTCCGGTCCATCTCCGAGTAGGCCCGAGTCAGGAAGATCCAGGCGAGTCCGTTGAGGGGATCCGCCTCCAGCAACTCGCGGGCCGCAGGGATCAGGGCCTCGTACTCTTCGGCGATGTGCAGCGTCTGGGCCAGGTTCATCCTGGCATCCCGGTTGAAGGGATTCATGCGGGCTGCTGTCCGGAAGGCTTCCGCCGCCCGATCATACTCCCCGATCTGATAGAGTCCCACCCCGGCGTTGAACAGGTCCCGCTCCCCCAGATCCGGCCGGCTGAGGAGGTTCCGGTACAGGACCTGAACGGAGTCGGCCTGATCCAACTCCGTGAGTACACCGGCGAGAGCTCCCAGGACCTGAACGTTCTCGGGATCTTCTTTCAGCATCTCCCCGTAAAGTTCAGCCGCCTCCTCCCACCGCTCGGAGAAGCTCAAGATCTGGGCAAGACCGGTGTTGGCGATCTCCCAGTGCTGCTGCCACACCTCCGCCAGCTCCGGATCCTCCATCTGAAGGACCCTGGATTCCTCCAGCAACCCCCTGGCCTCACCGAACGCCTCCACTGCTTCCGGAAGCCTGTCCAGGCGGGCGTACAGGGAGCCCAATTGGAGGAAGGCCTCGGGCCGGGCGGAATAAAGATCATTGGCGAACTCGAACAACTCGGCGGCCCTTTCCAGTTCCCCTGCGTTAAGAGGATCGATGGCCGCGTTGTAGGCGTTCACCCATCCCTGCTCCCTCCAGGGCTCCGTCTCCAGGATGTACCTCGGGTGAAGCTCCTCGGCCTTGGTGAACATGGAGTCGGCATCCGCGAACATGTTCAGTCCCACGGAAGCCTGTGCGGCCTGGAAGTACGATTTGGGGTTCTCGGGATCCTGTTCGATTCCGGCATGGGCGGCATCCAGGGCCTGTTGGAAGCGCTGCTCGGCATCCTCGTCTGTGGCCGCCGTCTGAGCCTGGGTCAGATAAAGGTCGGCGGACCGGGTGTGGGTGTTGTCGCGGGGCCGGATTCCCTCAGGGAGAAGCTGCCCTTCTAGTGTGCTGGGCGCGGCGGGGGACACTCCTGCTTCGCTGGCTCCGGTGGCGCATCCAGTCCCGGAGAACATAACAGCGGCGGCGAAGACAAGTCCGAGTCGGACCTTCATCCCGTTTCCTCCTCTTCGTTGGTCAAAGGGGGCCCGGTTCATTGGTCCGGAGTCCCTGGGTCGTAACAGCCGTAAAATTTAGAAGCCATCCTGGGGCACGTCAAACCTGGGTCTCTGTCAAAGCGCAAGAAATTCGCCGAGCCAACTCAGGGCCAAATCCCGGGAGCCGGGCAATCTCCTCCGGCCCGGCTTGGTGAAGGGCCCGGACTGACCCGAAATGCCTGATAAGGACCTCCCGTCTGGCCGGACCCACCCCGGGAATCTCGTCCAGCCGGCTCTTCAGCGTGTTCCTCGATCGGAGCTTCCGGTTGTAGGCGTTGGCGAACCGATGGGCCTCGTTGCGGATCCTCTGAAGAAGGTGAAGAGCCTCGTTCCTGCGAGGCAACGACAACGGGCTCCCTCTCCCTGACAGGTAAATCTCTTCCTCTCTCTTCGCCAACGCCACCGCGGTAACGCCCCTGAGCCCCAGGGAGTCCAGGGCCTTCTGGGCGGAGAGGAGTTGGCTCTTCCCTCCATCCATTACCACCAGATCAGGCAAAGGGGTTCCCTCCTCAATCCTCCGCCGGAAGAAGCGAGTCACCGCTTCCTCCATTGAACGCACGTCGTCGTTGCCCCACTCACCCCGGATCTTCATGTGCCGGTATCCGGACTTCTTGGGGGCGCCATTTTCGAAGATCACGGCGCTGGCCACCGCGTCCGTTCCCTGGAGGTGGGAGATGTCAAAGCAGACCATGACCCGGGGAACCACGTTGAGGTCAAGCCTGTCCTGGAGTTCGTAGAGGACCTCGTCGGCCCGGCTCGTGGCCATGGATTGGGAGGCGATCCTGTCCTCCATGGCGCTCCGGGCATTGGTGGCGGCCAGGTCCAGGATGCGGCGCCCGTCTCCCCGCCGGGGAACCCGGACCCTCACCTTCCGCCCGGCCCTCTCCGAGAGGACCTCCTCAAGGAGAGCCCGATCGGGGAACTCCCGAGGCACCAGGACCTCCCGGGGAAGGTCCTGGATCCCCTCCTCCCCCCTTCCCAGGTAGTAACGGGCAGCGAAGGCCGACAAGAGGGCAACCTCGTCCTCATCGGCGACGCCGGAGAACTGGACCGCATCCCTTCCCAGCAAGAGTCCCCGGCGGATTCTCAGCACCGCGGCCGTGGCCAGCTCTCCGTCACGGGCCAGGGCCAGAACGTCCTGGTCTCCCCCCTTCACCCTGTGGACGAGCTGCTGCCGTGCAATGGCGTCAAGGCCCCGGGTCACGTCCCTCAGCCGCGCCGCCTCCTCGAAGCGGAGCTCACCGGCCGCCAGGTGCATTCGCTCGCCGACCTCCTCCTTCAAGGATTCGATGTCTCCCTGCAGGATCCGGAGGATTTCACGGATCATGGCGACGTAGGACTCCTGGCTCTGGAGCCCGACACACGGAGCGAGACACCGGCCGATATGATAGTCGAGGCAGGGGCGATCCGGGGCTTCCCGGGGGAGGTCGTACCGGCATGACCGGACCGTGTAGAGGCGCGTCACCACCTCCAGGGCCTGCCTCAGGGGGCCCACGGTGGTGAAGGGGCCGAAGTACCGGGCCCCGTCGTTGCGCACCTCCCTGGTCAAGACGACCCTGGGGAAAGGCTCCTGAACCGTGACCTTCAGATAAGGATACCGCTTGTCGTCCCGGAGCTGGATGTTGAACCTGGGATGATGCTCCTTGATGAGGTTGGCTTCCAGGATCAGGGCCTCGGCTTCGGAGCCCACCACAATGGTGTCCAGGGAAGCGACCCTCCGGACCAGTTCCCGGGTCTTGAGCGACTGGGAGGAGACACCGCGGAAGTAACTCCTGACACGGGGTCTGAGGGATTTGGCCTTTCCAACGTAAAGGATCTCTCCCCTGACGTCCCTGAAGAGGTAGACACCAGGGGCCGTAGGGAGGCTGCCCAGAAGCTCTGACGTGATGGGTTCGGATGATGGCATGGAAGCCCAGTATTCAACGGGCCGGGGGCGGTCTGCGACGGAGGGAGATTCCCACTCCTAAAAGGGACGCCACACCTACATACGCTACCCCGAAGATACCCACGGTTCCCAAGGCAGCCAGGGGGCCGAGCCAGAAGGATCCCTCCCCCAGGAGGCCGGGCAGGTATCCCGGGGCCCCGGAGAATCCCAATACCTTCTTCGCCCCGAGACCGGCAGCCACCGCCACCAGCCCGGCACCGGAGATGCGGGCAAGGGAGCCGGCCTCGGGCCCGTGTGGGCCCAGATGCACGGCCAACCGACGTCTCAGGAGGCCGTACTCGGCCCACGCCCCCACCGCCGACCCGAGGGCCAATCCCACCGCCCCCAGACGGAGGTCACCTATGGCGAAGCCATCGAGGGGGAACATGAGGCTCGCACCCACGGCGAGGGAGAGAAACACCCGGACCGTGGCGATGAGGGCCGGGGTCCGAGTGTCCCTGAGAGCGTAAAACGCCGACGAGAGGGCCCGGGAAGAGGCGGAGGCCGGAAGGCCCAGGGCGTAGGCCGCCAAGACCAGATGCACCGCCGCCGTGTCGGCTGGCCCGAACTCCCCGCGCTGGAACAGGGCCGCCGTGATGACGTCGCCCAGAAACACGTAGGCCAGGGCCGACGGCACCAGGAGAAATGCCATCCTCCGGAGTGCCTGGCGGACGCGGGGCGCAAGGACCGCCCGGGCCTCGCCCCTGAGTCGGGAAAGTTCCGGGAGCTCCGATGCAGCAATGGCCATCCCGAACAAGGAGATGGGCAGGAGATAGAGGGTCTGGGCGTTCGCCAGGATCGCCAGGGCCGCCTCGGCCAGAAGTCCTGCCAGGACGGCATCCAGAAGCCCGCTGAGGTTCACCACCCCCCGGGCCGCCACCACCGGTAGAAAATTGCGGATGGCTTCCCTGACTCCGGTGACTCCCCTCCCGAGGGAGAGCCGGAAGTGTCTCAGGATCGGTAACACCCAGGGCAGCTGGACCAGGAGCTGCAGGGCGCCCCCAGCCAGGGCCCCCCAGGCCATGGCCGTCAGTAGGTCCGGACGGCGGCCCACGGCCCCCCAGCCCAGGAAGGAGCCGAAGGCTACCATGGTTCCGATAATGGCAGCGTTCCACGCGACGGGAGCCACGTAGGAGACGAAGAACCGCCGATGGCTGTTGAGGATCCCCAGGGCCCATGACGATATGACCAGGGTAGCGGTCATGGGAAAGAGGATCCGGACCAGGTAGGCCGTGAGTGCTTGCTTCTCCGGATCCCATCTGTGGAAGAGGATGCCCACGAGGAAGGGGGCCAGGGCCATTCCGATCAACGCCGCCGCAAAGGCCACCACCAGGAGAATCCCCAGGGCGGCCCCGGCGAACCGGCCCGCCTCCTCTTCCCTTCCCTCCTGCAAGAGCTCGGCGTAGATGGGTATGAACGATGCGCTGAGGGTTCCCTCCCCCAGCAGGTTCTGGATCACGTTGGGGGTACGGAGGGCGGCCCGCCACACGTCCGCTTCCCGGGAATTGCCCAGGTAGAAGTTCAGCGTGGCGTCACGGAGGAATCCGGCGACGCGGCTCAAGAAAATGCCCGCGCCCACCCAGATGGCGGCGCGGGCCTTCGGGCCGTCTCCCGCTCCGGCGTCAGCGTTCTTCGTCACCGGGGGGCAATGCTCCCTTCCCTCCAGGACGCTTCTCCAGCAGCTGGTGCAGGAACCGGCTCTCCTCGTCCAGGCGTTCTACCTCTCCGGAAAGGCGTTCCACCTCTCCCTCGAGGTAGCCCAACCTCTCTAGGAGGAAGTCATCAGTGCGCTCCAGACTCTTACGCTCCAGACGGGAGGCCAGGGCCCGGCCCACCTGGGAGTCCAGGACGATGGCCAGGATCGGGATCAACAAGACCAGGAGGAAGATGATCTGCCACATCATGCCGCCAACTTATGCAGAATCGTCGCCGAGAGCCACATGGAACTCCTCAAGGATGCCCGGGATGAGCTCCGGCCCATACCGAATAAGATAGTAAAATATGTTGAGAATACGCTCCTGGGGCTTTCCCAGGGGGAAGAGATGGCGTTGGGCCTTCTCCACCTGCTCCAGGGCGATGTCGTTCTCCCGCTTCATGGCCTGGAGGATCTTCCGTTCCGCATCGTCCAGAGCCGCAAAGGCGGCGTTTTGCACGTTGGTGACGGGACCTTTCAGGGTGGCATCGATCTCCTGGACAGCCCTGGCCAGGGCTCCGGCACCCTTCCCGATGGCTCCCCGCATCTCACCTAGCGCACTGTGGACCTCTTCCGGAAGCTCCGCCCGGGCGATGGCGGAGGCCAGCTCGTGGTGCGGACGTTCCATGGAGTCCGGCGTGAGGCCGAACTTATCCAGGACTTTGCGGATCTTCTTCTCGACGATGAGGGCCGAGTGCCGAGGCCGGACAATGGGCATCCGGAGGCCGTGGGACTGGAACAACCCCTTGAGCTGGGCGAAATAGCTCACCTCTCCCGGGCCACCGACGTAGGCCACCGTGGGAAGGAGGCTGCTCTCCACCACTGGTCGGAGGAGGACGTTGGGGCTAAGGAGGGAGGGATCGTCCCCGGCACGGGACCTCACCTCCTCCAGGGAAAGGCGGACGCCGGACCGATGCAGCCGGAAGTGGCCGCCGTCCCTGTACATTCGGTCCCGTCCCTCCGGGCCTTCGAAGAAAAGATTGACGCCCCCTGGCAGAATGGGAACCTGGACGTGATATCCGGCCATCTCAAGGCGGGAGGCCGTGGCCGTCAGGAGCTTCTCGTGCTCCCGGGCCTCTTCCATCTCCCGGAAGAGCGTGGGGAGGGAAGCAGCCTTGAGCTTGGGATTCGCGGCGTCTACGAAGACGATGGGCAGGTCCCCGAGCACAGCCGCCATGACCGTGTGGAACCCCTCCGCCAGGGTCCGTCCCGGGGTGTATGCTTCCAGGAGAAGCTCACGGAGGGCCGGGCCGAAATCGCTCTTCGGGAGGAGCCCCATGAACCCGCCAAGGACCTCGTTGATCCCCTCCCCCAACCGGATACGGTGCAGCGGACGCTGATGGGCTCCCGCCGGCGGTGGGAGGCGAAGCGAGTGAAGCTCGTTGTGGATGTCCAGAACATGCGTCTGAGCAGCCTCCTCCCAGTCGTGGTCCTCCGAAGCGAGCCAGAAGAGGGCGAGAACGGGATGCCCCAAAAGGGGCTCGAGAGCCTCGGCCAGCCGGATGGCCGTCAGGGCCTTATAGAGGCTGTAGAGGGGGCCGGTGAAGAGGCCAGGCTGCTGGCCGGTGGTGACGAAGTAGCCCCCCTCCTCAACGAGCAGCCGGAGACGATGGGCCGTGGAACCCGAGGCTGGGTGCAGGAAGGAGACGGCCCGCTCTCTGGCGCCCTTCGCGAACCGCCGGTCTAGTTCCCCGGCCTTTTCCAGATAGGCCGAAGGGTCCAGGTGGCTCCCGACGAAGAAGTGGGAGAGCTGGGTCTCACCGTAAACGTATCCCCGAGCCAGGGGGGGGCTACCCTGCTCACGGACCAGGATCTCGGGTTTCAGGTGTCGCTTCCTCTTCGGGGCCGGTGTCACGGGCCCTTGTGGTAAGGTTCGTTCCTGCCGATGGTCCCCGCCCTGTAGAGTTGCTCCACCAGGAGCAGCCTCGCCATGTCATGGGGCAGGGTCATGGCCGACAAGGAAAGTTGCAGGTCGGATCGCTCCAGGATCCCGCGTCCCAGCCCGAACGCGCCTCCTATGACGAAGGTCACGGCACCCACCGCACGGAGAGCGCGCTCCTCCAGGTATCGGGCCAGGTCCCTGGAACCCAGGGCCCTACCCTCCCTGGTGAGGGCCACCAGGTCTCCCCTCACGGGCAATCGTGCCAGGAGACGCACTTCCTCTGCCCGGCGGATCTCCTCCGGCTCCGCCTTACCACCCCGGCCGGCTCCGGCCTCCACCTCCCAAACCTGAAGGCGCCAGTACCGCCGGGCTCTGGCCTCATACTCCTCCACCGCCGGACCCACGGGACCCCGGGCGTCCCCGACGCACAGGAGGTTCACCTTCATCCTCTACCTCCTGCGGAACCCAGGATACCCTGAATCCTGCTCCAGAAGGCCTCTTCCCCTTGCAGGACCTTCACCCGGAGATGCAGGACGAGAACTTCCGGGAGATCGCCGGTGAAGGCCTCCAGCTTCACGGCGTCCTTCTCCGTGGTGACCAGGGTTCGGCCGCGCACGCGACTCTCGATTTCAAGGATGTCTCCCCAACTGTAGTCGTGGTGGTCCGGAAACGCCAGAAGCTCCCCGTCCCGGCCTGTGGCCTGCCGCAGAGTCCGGGCGAACCCGTCCGGATCGCCAATTCCGCATATGGCCAGGAAGTCCCCATCCGGGGCTTCCGCACGCTCACCGGACAGCTCCGTCCAGCAGTCGGGAACCAGGGCGACCCTCATGGGAGGCTCTTCTACGAAGGGGGCGAGGCGTCCCTCCAGGTCAGGGGCCGGCCTGTCACTTCCCTTCAGGGTGATGGCCACCACGTCGGCTCGGGCCAGGGCCGAAAGGGGTTCCCGGAACGGGCCCCTTGGAAGGAGTCGCATGGTTGCAGGGGTGTCGAAGGGTACCAGGACGAGGTCCAGATCCCGGGCCAGGCGGCGGTGCTGGAACCCGTCGTCCAGGACCACCACTGTAGCGCCCCTCCTGGCTGCCTTCCATGCTCCGTAGGCCCGGTCCTGTTCGGCCATGACCAGACAATCCGGGTTCCATCTCCTGTGGAGCACGAGCTCGTCCTCGCTGTAACCATGGACAATGAGAGCAGGGTTCTCGCCCTTCGCCCTCAGGCCCCGGACCAGCCATGCTGCAAAGGGGGTCTTTCCGCTTCCTCCCACCGAGAGGTTTCCCACGGAGATGACGGGCACCGGAGCTCGCTGAAGCGGAAAGGCACCGCTATCGTACATCCGGTTCCGTAGACCCGATGCCCCGCGGAAGCCGATTTCCAGCGGAAGCGTCAAGAGGTGCAGGAGGCTTCCGAAGCCTCCCCCTTTGTGGTCCCACCAGCGGACCACCCATTCCCGGGCGGCGGAGGAGGCGGAGCGGGGGGCCCAGACTGTAGAAGCCCTCCTGCGAGTCGCACCTCTCCGGGGCGCGGGGAGGTCAGCCCTGGGCACGGATCTCCTCCCGGATCGCTGCTTCAGCGGGGTTCAATTCCAGGGTGAACTCCCTCATCTCGTCTTCCAGCTCCCTGGCCACCGCAGCCAGGGCTGCCTCGGGAGCGTTCTTGGGCACCCACCGAGGCTCCCCGTATCGGACCCGGAGGGAGGAGAACGGCTTGGGAACCATGAACCGATCCCAGCTCTTCAGGTGCCACGCCCGGTCGGCGCCCACGACGACCGTGATGAGTGGGAGGCCCGTGAGTTGGGCCGCCACCAGGGCTCCTCGCTTGAACGCGTGCCTAGGTCCCCTGGGCCCGTCGGGCGTGAACGCCAGGTCCCGCCCGTCCCGGGCGGCCCTGAGGATGGCCTTCAGCCCCTTTACCCCTCCCCTGGTACTGGATCCACGAGCCGTCTTGAACCCGTGCCGGCGAATCACCCGGGCGATATACTCCCCGTCCTTGTGCTCGCTAACCAGGGCCACGACCCCCTCGTTCCTGTGAACGTGAACCAGGGGAAGAAGGTGGCCGTGCCAGAAGACGAAGATGACCCCCTTACCCTCCCGCCGGAACTGCAGGTAGTTCTCGGCGCCTTCCCGCTCGAAACGGACGAAGGGAAAATACGAGCCCAATAGCCCTCGTCCCAGATGGCCCGCCGCCCGAAAGCGGAGCTCCGCCCAATCCACCATGTTCGCCCCCTAACCCCCCGACCCGGAGGGGTCGGGTATTCCCGCCTTCCCCCGGAGGATCTCGGCCGCCAGATCCGCCACCCGGTTGGATGCTCCAGGTGCTCCCAGTGCCATACGCACACGTGCCATCCGGGCCACCTGCATCGCCCGAGCGGAGGATCCTGAATCGAGAAGAGGATCCAGGAGCTCGAAGATTCGGTCCGGGGTCGCCTCTCCCTGGAGCAGCTCGGGAACCACCCTCTCCCCCGCCACGAGATTCGCCAGTGCCACGTGGGGTACCTGGACCATCCTCTTGGCCAGGAAGAAGGTCAGGGGGTGTGTCCGGTAGACGGTCACGAACGGAGTTCCCGCGAGGGCCGCCTCCAGCGTCGTCGTGCCCGACTTCACCAGGGCGGCCGAGGCGTGGGCAAGCAGGGCCCTCGAGTCCTCCACCTGCCTCACTTCGGGGGCCTGGAGTTCCCGGGGCGGGATGGGGGCAGCCCGGGCCACGGCGATCTGAACCTCGGGACGGGCACTTCCCACACGACGGCCGGTCGCCAGGAAGATCTCCCAATGCCTCTTGATCTCCTGCCGGCGCGAGCCCGGGAAGAGGGCAAGGATGGGGCGTGCCGGATCCAATCCGTGGGCTTCGGCGAAGGCCTCCCGGCTGGGCAGGGGTTCTTCGGATTCCAGGAGTGGGTGACCCACAAAGACGGCGTGGCCTCCGGCATCACGGAAGATCTCCTCCTCGAAGGGGAGGATGACGGCGATCCGGGCGGCGAGCTCGGCGAGCTTCCGTGTCCGCCGGGCCTTCCAGGCCCAGACCTGGGGGGCGATGTAATAGAGGACAGGGATTCCTCGTGCCTTGGACCTTGCCGCCATCCGAAGGTTGAATCCGGGGTAGTCGATAGGGAGGACCAGATCCACCGATCCCTCTGCCAACAGGGCGTCCAGGCGGCGCTCGAGGCGGAGAAAGTAGGGCAGATGGCGGACGACCTCGACGAAGCCCATAACGGCCAGCCGGTCCAGGTCGGCCAGCACTCGGACTCCCTCGGCCGCCATGCGCTCACCCCCGAGTCCCAGGAGGGTGGCGTCGGGCCACCGGTTCCGGATGGCCCGGGCGACCCCGGCGCCATGGAGGTCTCCGGAGGCCTCCCCGGCCAGCATGAGGACGACCGGACGACCAGGCATCATGGGTCCCCTGTCAAAAACGATAACCGAGGTACCAGATGAAGAGGATCACCAGAGCCAGAAGGAGGAGGAGGGCCCGGGGTGACTTCCCCCTGTGGGCATCGATCCATTCCCGCTTCCGCTTACGACGGATGCGAATGAGCGACATGGGCCCGTATCCTTTCCTCAATGGAGAGAGTGACGGCCAGGGCCTCCCTTCCGTCCCTTCCGGTCACGGCGGGCTCCCCCCGGCCGAGGCAAGCATCGCGAAAGTTCCCGAGCTCCATCCGGAGGGGCTCCTCACGCGCTCCCACCAGCGGAATCCGGTCCACCAGGGCCGCCAGCCCCCCTTCCGGCATGGCTCCTCCGAGGTCACCCTCGCCCGAGAGGGCAGGAAGCGCCTGTCTGAGGCGCAAGAACTCCCCTGTCCCATCGGCAAGGTTCAGGCTCAGATAGCCGGACCGCTGAAAGATCCGCA